>Ga0209417_1003319_pt1 | contig 21898 bp, 22 predicted proteins | sample RifGroF2_FD_184002 | JGI IMG/M metagenome (GOLD analysis project Ga0209417, IMG submission 184002) | Groundwater microbial communities from Rifle, Colorado, USA - Groundwater F2 (SPAdes) (version 2) | ecosystem: Environmental > Aquatic > Deep subsurface > Groundwater | place: Rifle, Colorado... | reverse complement strand
ACGACATCAAGAAAAAACAGATAGTATCGATTGTGCTGAAACAGGCGAATTTTAAAATAGTTTAGCTGGCAGTCCTTGGGACTGCTCACAGCCGTCAAGCCCCTCGCTTTGCGAGGGCGTTATGACTAAAAAAAACGGCCGATGTAAAAAACATCGGCCGTTTTTTTAAACTCTGTTGTTTAGTTCTTATTTTTGTAATGACTCGAGAGCAATTTGCAAACCAGTTTCAACGGCTTTTAAATTATCATGTTTTTGTATTCTGTATTGCTTGTTATCCAAAATACCCGTTTCTGTATTGCAGGCACCGCGTTTCTCAGCAAGTTTTGCAATTGCATATGTTAGATTGTTATAGTCTTGTTTACTTCCAAGCTCGATAGCTTTTATTTTTTTTGTTTGTAGCTCTTCTTGTGATGTTTTCCCGAGTTTCATACATGTTTTATAGAAGTCTTTAACAGCATTCTGTTTGTCTTTGAAGGTTTTGAGCAATTCATCTGTTTTGCTAGCTTCAGAAAGCAATTCATAATATTCGACAACTACTGACCCCTTCAAGACACCTTGGAAAAGGAAGCCTTTCAATCGACGATTGAGCATATTGGCTTTTTGTTCTTCTAGTGTTGTATTACCAGGGTAAACAGATGTTTCTGAACAGGTGTTGCTTTTATGCTTAAGCTTGTTCTTAACTATTTCTTGGTTTTTCTTTGAAAGCGGCGTAATGAGCTTGTTTTCAATTTCTTGTAGGGTTTTGTTGATCACCTGGGTGCCAGCAAGTTTTTTGATCTGCTTGCAAATTTCTTTACAATTTTTGGTAGCTTCGTTAGTAACCAGATCTTTGTCAACGCTTAATGCGTTACCAAAACTTAAAAGGGCTACAATGCTGAATGCACTAAAAGTCGCTAAAATACGTTTGTTCATAGGATTATCTCCATCTATTTTATTATAGATTGTCTCATTCTTAATGAATCTAAGAACTCGAAAGATCAGTATAGACAGATAAAATATAATAGTCAAGTAGAAAGTATTTGCAGAGATAAGTCTCTTGTTAAGCAAGCATTACTCCGGGCAATAACCTATACTTGTATTTTTTAAAAACCACCCATAGCATTGTAAATAAAGTCGGGGGTGTGGTGCAAAAGCCACCCGATAAGCGCCCAGCGTTTAGTGATAAATGCTCGTTTTGCCTGTCTCTTAATCGCGTCTACAATCTGGACCGCGGCATCTTTTGTCGAGGAGACCCAATAGGTTCCTGGCATTGTGCTAAATTTTGAATGTTCTGTATCAACCCAGCCGGGGATGATGTCAGTTACTGCAATGGGGATATGGTGTTGGATGTAGCGATTGCGCATGCCTTCAAGATATTTTGAGATAAATGCCTTGGCGCCGCTGTAGACAGGACATCCAGCTGATCCTCTGAGCCCATCAATTGAAGAAATGCCGACCAAGTGGCCTGATTGTTGTTTTTCAAAAAAAGCGAAACCAACGCTCGCCATCTTATAAAAACCGAGCAGGTCAACTGATAAAGTTTTTTTATTGCATTCAGATTCTGGTGTTGAGCTAGTAAATTCGTTATATGCCGAAATACTAATAATCATGATGTCCATGCCGCCTAGCTCTTCAATAAGTTCTGCAAGTTTTTTTTGTGCGTTTGATTGAGTGACATCGAGTACTTTGATGCATGAGCCAGGTATTTGTGCCTGAAGCTCTTTTAAAAGCTCTTCTCTTCTGCCGGCAAGCCCGAGTTTGTAGCCAGCGCGGGTGTACTCGAGAGCTACTGCTTTCCCGATCCCTGACGTTGCACCGATAATAACAATTTTTTTCTCTTGTAATGCTGCCGATGGAGCAGCACTTATATGCGCGCCAGCAAAACAACAAAATATGCCCATGAGACCGATAAAAATAGATTTTTTATTCATAACCACCTCCATTACCTCCATTACCTCCATCACCTCCATTACCTCCCGTCTACGCCGAGGCTTCGTCGGGCTTGCGCCACTCCATATTTCTTATTAAAACAGTAGCAGGTAGAGAGGTGCCACTGTCAAGAATCACTCGCTTTTTTGTGTAAATTAATTTGGTGTATGCTAAAACCAGGACTTGTTTTTTTGAGGAGACTATGACGGTGATTAAAAAAATTATAAGTGTGTTGGTGGCTGGGTTACTCCCCTTGGTTTGTTGGGCGAGTCTACCGAGCGCAGATAAAAGTAGAACAGAAACAGAGGGAATGGAGGTAATGGAGGGGTTTGCGCGGGCGCTCGAAAAAATTGCTCATGTTCATACAAAGCCTCACATTGCACCAAAGCCAGAAAAGCCGCAAAGTGTTCCTAAAAGTTCTTCAAAACCTCAAGTTCCTGCAAAACAAGAGAAACCACAAAATGCGCCTCAAATTGCTCCAAAGCCGAAAACGCGCGAAGCGCAGCTTGAAGCTTTAGTTCATGCAAAAATTAATGAAGTACGCAAAAAATACACGCTTGGCGTGTTGCAATGGAACGATACACTTGCATCAATTGCTCGCTTACATAGTCAAGATATGGCCAAGCGCCACTATTTTAGTCATGATACGTTGCCCGATCCGAAAAATGCAGATATACGCAAACGCAATCCGCCAGCAGGATTTGCATGGCGCTATGAAGCCGGTGGTTTTCATGAAGAAATAGAGACAAAACGGACGACACAAACATTCCCTGATGGAAGCACCCAAACAGACATAGTATACGGGACCGGTGCTGAAAATATTTTCCAAGCAATGTTTGGTGGTGGGAGTCCCGCTTTGTCTTCTATTGCAGAAGAAGTTGTTGACGGGTGGATGAAGAGTAAAGGACACAAGAAAAATATTCTGACCCCCCATTGGATACGGGAAGGTATTGGTGTTGCTATTGATTGGAGCCAGGGATATGAAGATATTTATGTGACACAGGATTTTTGTTAAATTACCTCTTTTTTTGGCTTGCCCATCGCTTTACAAGTAATTACTTTTATCAGATACTTAAAGGGATGGGTATCGTGCGAGATACCGATACATAACAATAAGATTATAAAGTTCGTAGAGGCGTTACGATGAAAAAAGAAAAACATCCAAAGATGTTTGAAATAGAGGCCGTTTGCACAGGGTGTAGCGCTATTTTCCCAACGATTTCAACGCTTCCTCAGTTGCGTGTTTCGCTCTGTTCAAAATGTCATCCTATTTATACGGGACATCATAAATTTGTTGATACGGCAGGCCGTATTGAGCGCTTCCAGAAAAAATATAGCAAAAAATGATATACCCGGAGATCGAATGGGCTGGCCTTCGTGCACGGCACGAAGCGCTTATTCGTCAGCTTTCTCAATCTTTGGTTGATGCAGCAACGCGACAGAAGGCACAAAAAGAGGCAGCCCATTTATCTGAACTGCTGAGTGCCTATGATGAAGCGATCAATCTTGAAAAAGAGCTTGCGGAGACAAAAAAGCAGCTTACGGTAGCGCAAGATTCTGAACTTAAGCAGCTTTTTGAAGAAGAAGCGCATGGTCTTGAGAGCCGTTTAAAAGTGGCTTTGGGGAATCTTGATGTCGTTCTTTATCCTCCTGATGAAGAAGATAATCGATCGGTATTCATAGAAATTCGTGCAGGCACGGGTGGGCAAGAGGCAGCGCTTTTTGCTGCTGATTTGGCTCGTATGTACATGCTCTATGCTCAACAAAAAGGGTGGCACCCCTCCATATTAAGTGAGAGCTCGACGGATTTAAAGGGCTATCGTGAGGTAGTGCTTAATATTGAAGGCAAGCAGGCGTACGGGCATTTTAAGCATGAAATTGGGGTGCATCGCGTACAGCGTGTTCCCAAAACTGAGTCGTCTGGGCGTATTCACACGTCAACGGTGACGGTGGCAGTCTTTCCTGAAGCGGATGAGACTGCAATCAATTTTGATCCAACAGAAGTTTCGATTGATGTTTTCAGAGCAGGGGGAGCCGGCGGTCAGCATGTCAATAAGACAGAGTCTGCTGTTCGTGTGACTCATATTCCGACGGGTATTGTGGTTATCTGTCAGGATGACCGTTCTCAGCATAAAAATAAAGCAAAAGCACTTAAAGTGTTGCAGGCGCGTCTTTCTGCGTTTCATAAAGAAAAAGCAGTTTCTGAGCAGAGTCAGCTTCGCCGTGAAATGGTTGGAACGGGTGAGCGTGCTGAAAAAGTACGCACGTACAATTATCCGCAAAATCGTGTGACTGACCATCAGGTTGATCTCACATTGAATAAATTGGACCGAGTAATGGAGGGTGATTTTGACGAAATTGTAGAAGCGTTGATGCGTAAGGAGCGCGAGTCGCGTAAGCAGCGCCATATCTGACGTATAAAGCGTCTTAAAAAAGTACAAGTACATGATTGTGAATGAGAGTGGTAATAACAAGAGGGTTTTTTATGATTTTTTTTGACTATTTAATTGAGCATAATCGCTATCTTAATCTTGTCGGGATAGTGGGTGTTCTGGTCTGTGCATTCTTTCTTTCTTCGCATAAAAAAAAGATTAATGTTCGTTTGACGGTGAGCGCTTTTTTGATGCATGTGGTATTAGCCTGGTGCATTTTAAAAACAATGGTAGGAACCTGGTTTCTTATGCAATTATCGCAGATTATTGAAAAATTATATCAAGCGGCTGATTCAGGAATCAGTTTCCTTTTTGGAAATTTGGCGCGCGCAGATGGATCGTGGGGACATATTTTCGCGGTTAAAGTTCTGCCGGTGATTATCTTCTTTGCGGCGCTTACCTCATTACTTTTCCATTTTGGGATCATTCAGTGGGTGTCGAGTATGATGGCGCGCTTGGTCAGGCCTTTGTTGGGTACATCGGGGGCGGAAACGCTTTGTGCTGTTGCAAATAGCTTTTTGGGCCAAACAGAAGCGCCGCTTTTGATTAAAAATTATCTAGCAAAGATGACGCGATCTGAAATGTTTTTGGTGATGGTAAGTGGTATGGGGACCTTGAGTGCGGCATTGCTTGCAGTGTATGCAGCAAAGGGTGTTCCGGTGCAACATCTGCTTTGTGCCAGCGTTATTGCGGTCCCCGCAACTATTTTTATTGCCAAAATGATTGAACCAGAAACAGAAGATCCTGAAACAGCAAGTGATGCAAAAGTAGTGATGGAGGTTCCTTCGCGTAATATGCTTGATGCTATTGCAATTGGAACTTCTGATGGATTGCAGTTGGTGCTTAATATTGGCGCTATGCTCATAGCATTTATCGCCCTTATTGGTGCGCTTAATACTCTGTTGGCCTGGGGATGTGGTTGGGGTAATGAGTTCTTGGTCTGGCTTGGAAGTAATTGGCAGCTTCCGATTCTCTCTTTACAGTATATTTTTGGCTATCTTTTCTTACCGGTTGGCTGGCTCTTAGGCTTTACAGGAACTGAAATGATGCAGGTTTCTGAGCTTATTGGGACGAAGTTTTCAATTAATGAAATGGTCGCCTATATGCATATGCTTGAGATGCCGCTTTCACCTCGTGCGATTATCTTATCTACGTATGCGCTTTGCGGGTTTGCAAATTTTTCTTCGATTGGGATTCAATTGGGGGGGATTGGCGTTTTGGCACCATCAAAACGGCATCTTTTAAGTTCGCTTGGATTTAAGGCGTTGTTGGGCGGCACGCTTGCAAATCTCTTTTCAGCTTTTGTCGTTGGTCTTTTGATTTAACGAAAAAGGGTTACATCCTTTATTAAAAAAAGCGTGGTGTTGAAAATCCAACACCACGCTTTTTTTAATATGCGTTTGAGAAGCGTTTTTTTATTTTTGGGTTGAGTCTTGATTGAATTCTTTTTTCAGGAAATCCTTGAGCTTTTTTTTACTTGTCTTTGTTAGGGCGGTTATTGCTTTTTTAATAAATGGGGCAGTGTTTTTTTTGGCCGAAGAAAGAACTTTGGTGAGTGTTTCTTTGAGGTCTGATGTCTCTTCTTTATCAACTTCTTTTTTCCGATTAGCAAAAAGGACAAAAACTTGTTTTAGTGCCGATTTTACGTACGAGAGGTCTTTGGGAACTACCGTTTCTAAGATTGAGGTCCTTGGTTGACCTCTTTTGTTGATGAGAAGCATAGCAAGGTTAGGAGCCATTTTAAAGTTTTCAAGGCATAACTCAAAATTGGAGAGGTCCCCTTTTGATACAAGTTCTTTAAGTATTGCTATTTTACAATTAGTATGGCGTCGTTGCCATGTGGGGTAGCGCGGATTTAAAAACATTAAAGGTTTTGGTGGTTTGCTATTTCCTAATTCTTCTGACAATAAAGACAGAGTTTCGGTTTGTTCATTATTGACGGCGTTAATAATTTTGCTGAGATATGAGGCTACGGGTTCCTGAGCTGTTGGTTGTAATGTTGTAAGAGCGCTTCGGAGCGAATTTATGTTAAGGGTCTTGTATTTTTTGTTTCTTATTGACAGCGCGTCTTGTTTGGAGAGAAGAAAGACCGCGTTTTTAAAGAGAGCCTTTATGTAAGGGAGAGAGTTTTGTTTTATGGCTAACTCGAGGGCAGACGCCGAAGAAGAATCTTGTTTATGGGTTACTATTTTAATAATTGTCGATGTCTTTTTGTATTGTTGAAGCAGTGAGACGATCTGCTGCTCTGAATCAGGCTTTACTAAGAGTTTTTGCAAATTACAAGCTTTTTTTAAGAGTACCGGCGAGAGCTTTGTTTGAGTCTTTGTAGTGGGTGTGTTAGTTGTGGTGGTTTGCTGAGTGCTCTTGTCTTTTGCAGCTGAATCATCCTCATATTGAATAAAAGGAGCCGTGGTACTTAGAGAGCTTTCTGAAGAGATACAGATTTTTGGTTCTTCAAAAGACAAACGCGAGTTCGCCCGATGCTGGAGTAAAGGCGTTTGTTTTAAAGCGAAAGCCGCATAGGGCGTTTTATTAAGTTTTCTTTTTTTAAGAGGGGGTTGTTTATCGAGAGGGATTTGGTCTTTAAAGGTAGATGATTGCGTGAAGGAGTTATTTGCGCATTCAATTGGTGCAGAAATGAAAAGTGATAGCAATGAAAAGAGCGATGCCAGTTTTATATTGTTCATGAAAAATCCTTTTATTAAGTGTGTTTTATAAAGTTTTATTATACAAAATTGTTTTTACGGTTTGAAGGATACAGTTTTTTCCAGGGCCTTCTTCTTGCCTAGACTTATCAGGAAAAAAAAGGCAGAATCCCTTGCTTTTTTCTGTGCGCATGAGCATCTTTTTTATCGTTGGAATGTTGCCCTTAGCACCTATCCAGCTTCTGCAGAAACTATATTCCAAAGCCTCACAGGATGTGCAGGAGCAGTCCCTGAAAATCCTGCCAGCGTGAGATCAAATCCAGGAGGACGAATCTACTTTGGGTACAATTTTGTAATTGTGGATGTAGAGGGGGATACCATTACAGAAAAGGCCTATGCGGTAGGAAGAGTTTTGAACTAAATGATCTTCTTTTTTGGAGTTCTGTTTTTGAAAATTGCGGGAGGCATTTTTTCTGTAAAAACTTTGTTTTGTTTACTTAAATGTTGAATGGGGAGTCGTTTAAGAATAGCAGGGCGGCGTTTGTGGTACGAAAAAGGCGCTGCATTTTTTGAAGCTTGAGATTTGCTTGTTGTATTAAGTTTGAACGGTTTTTGTAGTAAATAACCACTGAGAGAGCGCTTTGGAATAAGTACCGTTGTTCGTTCCGGACTTGAAAGGATAGTTGGTTTTTTAGGGGATGGGAGCGTAAGAGTAATAAGGGGAATCACGAGTGGCGTTGTTGGTGAATTAAGTCTCCGTTTTTTTGTTTGTGGCGTATCAGATAAAGTAGGTAAAGTAGGTGAAAAAGAGCGAATTTTTATGATGATGTTTTTTGGACACGATTTATTCATGCATAGGGTCGAAAAGCTTATAAAACGCCCCTTTGTTTTAGTCGTTTTTTCAGAGGTCTGAGTACACCAGATTGGCGCAACGATGGAAAAAAGTGCTAAAAAAGTAAGAGAGAGGATTCTTTTGTGGTGCATGGCGATTTCTTTTCGATTTTTAATTCTTGAAACAGGATAACTTTATTTTACTTCTAATTGCTGAGTTTTACTGGCCTATTTTGACATAAAGTCTATATTTGTCAAGTTTTCTGCCGGTTCCATTGATCGTTAAAATCGGGAAAAAGCGCTCTTTTTATTCGAATAAAAAGAGCTGGTCGTAAGCGTGAATAGTTACGTGCCCAGCTCTTCTTTGCGTAGTTTTGCTAGATTCTATTTTTTTATAAGGCCCTGTGGAAGAGTTTGTTGTGTAAGAACGAAGGGCTTTCCTGCGTTCTTAAGACAGAAGCAGAATCCCGCTTTCCCCTCTTTTCCTGGCTTCCATTCTTGTGACCAGGTACCCCCGCGCCTTTGACAGAGGAGCGGACAGATTTTTTCTGCTGTATCTTTGTTAGGAAGTGGCCCTGCGTTAACCGCGAATAATGCTGTTAACGGAGTCTTAAGTGCGGCGAAAACACCGTACGAAATTCCAACGCCCAGTGCAATAAAATAGCATCCGAGTAAAATGTGTTTGATATTCATGATATTCATCTCCTTTTGAAGATTTATTTATTTCAATTATAAATTTAACATAAATGAGAAAGTCATTGCAAGAGATTGGTGTTACATCGTATGCTATGGTATGCGCGTGGTCCTTTTACACAAAGAAGAGAAAGAAAAACGGGAGAATTTCATGAAGAATGAAACAAAAAAAGAGTTAGATCAAAAAAGTCCAGCATCGTTGACAGCGCTCAAAGGACTTGCCGAAATTTTAAATAAAAAAGGCCTTTTAAAGAAACAAGAAGCCGATGCTCTAGTCGTTAGCTTTCAGAATCATGAAGCTGCTTACGCTGAAGATTTTTTGACAGAAGAAGGAATTGTTGAAAAAGAAGATCTTTTAACTGTTCTGCAAGAATATTACAAAGTACCAGCTATTGATGTTTTGGGAGCGATTTTTGATCATGATTTAGTGCGTCTGTTCCCAAAAGATGTTCTGTTGCGAAACTGTTGTATACCCTATCAAAGGGAAGAAGACACGCTTTTTGTGATTACCAATGATCCAAGCGACGATGAAAAAGAAGCGATTTTACGGGAATTTGTCTCGTATGATGTTGAGTTTTTTGTCGGGCTTCCTTCTGATATCGATATGATGATCAAGGACTTTTATCAAGATCCGCTTTATGAAGTGAATTACGAAGAGACGATTGCGCAAGCTCAGTATGAAGACGAGAAAGAGCGCTATGATGATGAACATGTCCGGGAAATGGAAGAGGGGCTTATAGACATTCGCGACTTGCATCACGAGGAGGAAGACGAGAATCGCGAAGATGAGGAGAAGTAAGTGAAATATGTCGCTTTTTTTGAAGAGATTACGCTTTCAGACATCCCTGTTTTTGGAGGTAAAAATGCCTCGTTAGGTCAGATGGTTCGCGAACTTTCTTCTCAGGGCATTATGGTGCCTGGTGGTTTTGCAACAAGAGCTGATGCCTATCGGGAACATTTGGAAAAAAATGGCCTTTTGCCTGAAATACGTCGACAACTCGAACTTTTGGAAGATGTTTCAAATCTTGATGCGCTTAATCAGGCTTCTGTGCAGATCCAAGCGGTGATTATGAGTAAACGTCTTCCCTTGCCTATTGAAGAAGAGATTAAGCAGGCTTATCAGATGCTTTCTCAGCGCTATTCGGCGACAGAGCCTTGTAATGTTGCCGTGCGATCATCTGCAACGGCAGAAGATCTTCCCAAAGCGTCATTTGCCGGGCAGCAGGAAACGTTTTTGCATATTGAAGGCGAGGATCAAGTTTTGGAAGCGGTCTTGCGCTGTATGGCATCTCTTTTTACTGAGCGTGCTATTGTCTATCGATTTCAGCAGGGTATAGATGACCTTGATGTTGCAATCTCTGTAGGCGTCCAGAAAATGGTTCGTTCAGATTTAGCATCTGCGGGAGTTATGTTTACGATTGATCCAGAATCGGGCCATCGGGATGTGATTTCTATTACGGCTACTTATGGCCTTGGTGAATTGCTGGTGCAGGGAATTGTTGATCCTGATGAATATGTGGTTCATAAGCCGACACTTGAAAAGGGGTTTTCCTCTTTAATTCGCAAATTTATTGGTGCAAAACAGGAAAAACTTGTTTACCAAGAGCCCTCTGAATCACCCTTGAAAAAATTTACTGATTTTTTTGGCGCAGGGACTGGAACGCTTCGAATAGGGTCTATTGTTGAAACAGCCTATAATCTTAGAAACCCGCTTTTAGGACTAAAACGGCAAGCATGCAGTGACAGCGAAAAAGCTTCACTTGTTTTAACTGATCAAGAGGTCCTTGAGCTTGCGCGCATGGGCGTGGTGATAGAAAACTATTATTCCAAACAGGCTGGCCGTTGGATGCCGATGGATATTGAATGGGCTAAAGATGGCATTGATGGCAAAATATATATTGTGCAGGCGCGCCCTGAGACGGTTCATTCTCAAAAAGTACATGAACAAAAAGTGATTGCGTACCATTTGAGTGTGCAGCCAGATCAGGCATCGCTGCTTGTTGAAGGACAGGCTGTTGGAAACGCGATTGTTTCTGGTCGTGCACGAGTGATCAATTCACTGTTTGAAGCACGAGACTTTGTTGATGGTGATATTTTGGTAACTGATATGACTGATCCTGACTGGATGCCTCTTTTAAAACGTGCAGCTGCAATTGTAACAAATCGGGGAGGGCGGACCTGCCATGCAGCGATTGTGAGCAGAGAAATGGGCATCCCTGCCGTGATTGGATCTGAGCATGCTACCACAAAAATTATTGACGGAGAGATGATTACACTCGACTGTTCTAAGGGTTCACGCGGAGTTGTATATCGAGGTGCTTGGGATTTTGAGACGCAAGAAATCGTTGTGTCTTCGCTCAAAGCGCCGACGTTGAGCGTGCTTATCAATATTGGTGATCCTGACCAAGCATTACGTCTTTCTCTTTTACCCGTGCAGGGTGTTGGATTAGCACGACTTGAGTTTATTATTTCCTCGATCATTGGTGTGCATCCGATGGCTTGTGCCCAACCTGCAAGCGTGACAGATCAAAAAACACGAGAACAGATAAACCAACGCTTAGGGGTACAGGATCCTGAAAAATGGGCCGATGTGTTTGTTGATTTGCTTGCAGAATCGATAGGAACTATTGCGGCAGCATTTTATCCACGGTCAGTGGTTGTACGAAGTACTGATTTCAAGAGCAATGAGTATCGCAATTTATTGGGTGGCAGTTATTTTGAGCCATTAGAAGAAAATCCAATGCTTGGCTTTAGAGGTGCTGCACGTTACGTAAAAACTGAGTATGCACCTGCGTTTGATCTTGAATGTCGTGCCCTTAAGCGGGCGAGAGAGATATTTGGAATGGAGAATATTAAAATTCTTGTTCCCTTTGTCAGGTCATCAAAAGAAGCTCAATCGGTCATTGAACTTTTTAAAGAAAGAGGGCTTATCCGTGGGGTTAATGGTCTTGAAATTTTGATGATGGTCGAAATTCCAGCAAATGTTCTTGAGCTTGAGCGGTATGCACCATTGTTTGATGGTTTTTCTATTGGATCAAATGATTTAACACAACTTGCCTTAGGTGTTGATCGTGATTCTCCCTTAGTGAGCCATTTATATGATGAAAAAAGTGATGCGGTAATGGCATTGCTTAACATGGCGATACAAAAGGCACGGTCTCTTAAAAAACCGATTGGAATCTGTGGCCAAGCTCCTTCTGATTATCCAGAACTTACACAACATCTGATTGCGGCAGGCATTACTTCGATCTCGCTGACGGCTGATGCGGTAATTCCTTTTGTGGCTGGGTTGAGCGAAAAAAGTTAAATTCGTTTTTCGACTGGTCGTGCTGGAGCAAAGGCTGGAGATGGCATGATATTTTTTTCTGTGGCTAAAAGGTCTCGTATGTGTGGTGCTAAAGCCGGGTCTTTAAGGCCTAGCATGACGGTTGCTTTGATAAGATCGAGCGGCGTTGATATGATAAATACGGGCCCTTGAATTTTATACGTAAGGACGCGTTCGCCTTCATGAATCATATGAGTAATTGCATCGTTAATTGAAATCTCATCTTTTTCACTGTGTGTGTTGAGATATTCAATTGCAGCAAAAATTCGTGAAGAAAGAATATAGCGACCAGCAAGTGCAAGGGTTGAATTTATATCTCTCGTCCGCGGATTATCAGTAATTGAAACGAGCTGTGAAGACAAGGGAGTGATAGCCTTTTTTACTTTTGCGATACTATGCAGTGGGACTTCATTTCCTTGTACTTCAAAAACAGCTATAGTGCTGGCTTTTTCTTGGCGTGCAAGACGCATAAGTTGTTTAAGTACTGGCTCAGGTTCATCAATGACATAATTGGGTAAAGCAATACAAAAAAATTCTTTCTCTATGCAATGTTTTGCTTGCAAAACGGCATGCCCAGTTCCCTGAGGCTCTGCCTGTCGAATAAATGTATAGCTTGCCTGTCTGACGAGCCGTTTAATATTTTCTAAAAGAGCACCTTGACTATGGTCTGCAAGATGATTTTCAAGGTCAGTATTGGCGTCAAAATAGTCTGAAATGAGGCTTTTTTGTTGATTGTCGATGAAAAATATATGTTTTAATTCAGAGCGAATCGCTTCCTCAACAATATAATGAATAAGTGGTTTGTTGAGCAGTGGAAGCATTTCTTTAGGAACTGATTTTGTAAATGGTAAGAAGCGCGATCCAATGCCTGATGCAGGGATGATACATTTATTTATTTCCATAATCTCTCTCCTTCTTCTGGGTGCCTATGCAATGTTTAAAATTGTTTAAGGAACTCAAGTTTATTGCTATGTAGATATCGGATGTCGTTAATACCATATTTCATCATGATAAGGCGTGTAAGACCAAACCCAAACGCAAAGCCACTGTATTCTTCTGGATTGATTCCGCCAGCACGTAGAACGTGTGGATGAACCATCCCAGCACCACAAATTTCGATCCAATTGCTTTTCTTACAGACTGAGCAGCCTTTTGCGCAAAAAGGACAGGTCATGTCGATTTCAATTCCGGGTTCTACAAAGGGAAAGTAACTGGGGCGAATGCGAATCTCTATCTGCTCTTTTTTAAAAATCCCCTGCAAAAACAATTTAGTGGTTGCAAAAAGGTGAGAAAGCGAGACTTTTTTGTCTATTAAAAGACCCTCGCATTGCATAAATACAAAATCATGACACGCATCAGTTGCTTCGTGGCGATAGGTTCTTCCTGCGGACGCAATTGCAAATGGCGGTTGCCGTGAGCGCATGGCGTGGATCTCTACTGATGAGGTATGAGTACGTAAGAGAAGTTGTGGAAGTGTAAGCCAAAAAGTATCTTGCATATCACGTGCAGGATGATTTTTTGGGATATTGAGTGCTTCAAAATTAATTTCTTCAGTTTCGATTTCAGGACCATCCAAAATTTCAAAACCCATCGACATGAGAACATCTTCAATTTCTTGAATAACGTGCGTTGAGGGGTGAAGACTGCCAAAAAGTTCGCCCGGTTGGTATGCGGTAACATCAAAAAGTTTTTGACGTTCAGCTTGTGCGGCGGCTTCTTGTTGGGTAAGTGCGGATTTTTTTTCTGAAAAAGAAGTTTGAAGATTTTTTTTGAGTAAATTGATTTCAGGGCCCAGTGTTCTTTTTTCTTCAAGAGAGAGTACTTTGAGCTCTTCCATGAGCTTTGCTATGATGCCATGCCTGCCTAAAAATTCAATATCGAGCGCCTCGAGTGACTTATTATCGGAGCAATCTTTGAGTCGCATGAGAAATTGTTCTGCGACTATTCTCAGTTTTTCGTTTGTATATGGATAGGTCATTGGGATTAAAGCTTCTTTTGTGAGTTTATAATGCCATCAATTTTTATTCTAGCAGAGCAGGAACTATTAGCAAATAGGATTGTCCTCAACTTACACGAGGCATTATATTTTTGTTGCTTATTTGGATTTATTAATTTAAAAATCTTTTTAAGAGAGAGGGAGCCCATTTCTTCGCTGAGCAAAAGTAACTGGTGATTTAAAGTTAAAATATTTGGATTTTAATGCTTGACCTGAGGGAAAAGAGTAGGTAAGATGTTCTTCTGTATGCGCTTGTATACTGGGGGTAAATAAATATGGTGTGCCGGGGTAGCTCAGTGGTAGAGCAGAAGCCTGAAGAGCTTCGTGTCGGTGGTTCGATTCCATTTCCCGGCACCATTTTTTATATTTCAACAGTGCTTTATTCATTATAAAGTGCTTTAAATATATCGATTCTCGTCGATTCTATGGAGGAATCATGAAAACAGATTGTGGTAAAAAAACATCGGTAAGCCGATTGGCACTGGTTATTTTGTGTGTTTTTGGTTTTTCGACCATAACGCACTGTATGAATCAGCAACAAGAAGGGCTCAATAAAAAAGATTACACTATTCCGCTCTGGCGGAAATGCGCAGCTGGATTGGTAACAACGGGCGTTGTTGGTGGTCTTGCGTATGGAGCATACGTTCTTGGTAAAAAAGGGTGCCCTGTTGCACAGCAGTATGGATTGAATGCGTGGAATCAGCGTACTGAAATTATGCAGCTTGCGCTTGCATTGGTTCTTAAAGCAAAAACCGTTGTATTAAATCATCCCTGTGGAATTATCTGTGGAGTTGGTTCTGCTCTTGCACTCCCCACGGTAGCTCCCTATGGTATGATTGGCGCCCAAGGGATTTATTCAGTTATTGCGGGGAAATCGTACCTTGAAGAAAAGCAAGGGATCCTGGAAAACCGCATTAATTTTGCCCGAGGACTTTTGAAAGATCTTCAGAACAAATACGATTCGGTTGTTAAAATTGCAAAACACGCTGAGGGATCTTCTTTGCCAACGACTACGTCACGTAAGGTGCGTGAACAGGTGGATTTCGTAAAAGATACTAAATCACTTAAAGACCTTGGTAATACAAAAAAATTATGCATTTATCGCTGGTTGAGACCAGTTCCTGAATGCTGGTGGAATTTTGAAGAATGTGATGGCAAAGGCTCTCTCTTTACCGATCGGTGCTCGGGAATAAAAGGGGCAATTGCACGCTTAAAATCTGCCAAAAAAGAGACAAAAACGTGGAGCCTTTCTAATAAAAAACCGCAAACAAAGACTATTAAAGTCGAAGGCGACAATAATGAGCTTAAAAATATTAATCAGACTAATATTGCACCTACAGCACCAAGAAATATAAAACTCACGAAAGAAGCGCACCAACAGGTGCAAGAAAATATAGCATTATTTGCCAAAGAATATGAGTACATTGCCCATCCTCTGCTTGCGATGATTCGACATGATAGTTGGAAAAGTTCTTGGTGCAAAACGCTTCAGTTTTTTGGTCTTTAAGAAATACTTGTGTCAATAAGCGTTCTTGGACTATGCTCCTTGCCGAAGGATAGTTCTCTCGTTTTTTGAAAGCAGGGGTTTTGAATGCGTATGAAATTGGAACGACTGTTGGTGATAGGTCTTTTATTTCCATCTTTTTTTTATGCCGGAATAGGCGAGTATCCAAGTGATTCGACGGATAAACTTGGAAGATTGGGAGCATGGGGCTCTGTTTTAGCGCTTTTTGCAACTGAAGCGGTGTTCGTTGAAAAATTAGTTGAAACGGGATGCGACCGTTTTTTTGCACATATTCCCGGGCTTTCTGAACTTAAGGGAAGTGGTGTCTCTTCCCTTCTTGGTTCTGCCATTGCATTGCCAGCAACCTGTGTCTCTTTTGCTCGATCACGTGAAATTCTCTGGTATTTCTTTTTTGTTTTTTATACGGGGCGACGTGCATCCCCACAACTTGCACGAGAAGCGCTTGCGGGATTGTCAAACTACATTGATCACCTCAATATGTTAAAAGAGGTATATCGTGAGCTTGAGCAGCTCTTACGCTCTGCAGAACAGGCCGCTGAACAACCAACAGGAGGCCGTGATTCTCAGGCCATTGCAAAAAAATTGATCCTACTTGTTCAGGATGCGGTTGCATCAGGAGAAGCCTATATTATTCAGGCTAAAACGAGATTTGAATTGTTAGGTATTTATGAACTAGCACAATATGCAGAAGAGCCACAATCTAAATTTATTGATGAACGCGGATTGCCCGCTATTTCATATATCCGTTCAGCTCGTGAAGAGATGCGTCCTGCACAACTTGCAATCGATCTTTCTGCGCTTGACCGTCTGGTGAGAGATCTTTTAAATTATTGGAATTCTTATCTTGCAGGGCTTGTCAGTACGATTGATCACCAAGTAGCTCTCTGTCAAAATGTATACGCAGTTGAACAGTTTATTATAACGGTTTTACGGAGAAACTTAGTCCCTGTTTCAATTTCTTCCAACCAAAAACCGGGAACGCCTTCTCCATCGATTGGCACTTTTTCTTCTCAAGGCTCACAAAAACCGTCAGTTGGAAATGGCAGTTTTAATAACAATATTTTTGGCCAAAAAGGGCTTACTTTAAATGTTTGTATGTGTCTTGGCGGTACTGATTATTGTCCTCAGGCCACATTATTTTGAAGAAGACTAGAAAAAAGCTTAAAAAAGCTTGTTGCCTGATCATTAAATTCGTGATTAGGTATAAAGAGGCCGAGATGTGCTTATGCAGCGCGGCTGAAGGCAGTGCGATATCAGTTGAAGGTAAGTGAAGGTAATAATATGAAGCAGGTTGCTTTGGGGAAAACGAGTCTTGCGTGGTTTAAGTTGGCTGAATTTGTCACGCGTGGAGAAAAGGAGCGTGCGTTAAGTATTTTCCGTCTTCTTGCCCACTCAATTCGGCATGATGCTCTTGTGGTACAGCTCGAGGGCGATATTTTACTTGCATTTGATGATGCACGTGCTCTTGACTCATACCGTCGAGCGGCTCGTCTTTTTAAAAAAGAGGGAGATCTGGTACAAGCTTTATTTCTTTATAAAGCACTGTGCTCTCTGAGTAATAATGCTTATGATGTGCTTGTAGCACTGATCGAATTGTATGAGTTGCAGGGAGATGAAGATAAAGCGCTTGAAATATCAGAAAAGCTTGTCGATGGTCTTCTCAAACAAAATCTCTTTGCTGATGCAAATGATGCAATTCTCAAAATCACACTTCCACTTGATAAAAAAGCACGGCTTCATGAACAGGTGGTTATCGGATTACTTTCTTCAGAATCAGGGCACCACGAGCGCGTTCTTATTGAAAAACATCTTTCTGCAGCGCTTGATGGGTATCTTTTTGATACCAATGAGCAGCGAAGTCGAGCTTCTATAGCCCGCTTTTTACCTTTGGTTGCAGCGCTTGATAGCGTAACTCATGAAAAAGCAGCTTCTTACATCAAAGCTATTGGTGTGGACGATGCCCAAATGGATGGCATGAAAGAACTCGGCGCGTAATATTCTTAATTGCTTTATAGAGTGGTTCAGTTTGCAGTTGTTGAAGAGCATATTCGGTGCAAGTGACTTCGAACCTACAACCTCCGTCTTGCCCCAATAGAGGCCTTAAGACAGCGATGAGGGCTGAGAGGATGATGGCACAAGCTGAAGAAAGCCAGCGCATACAAGGTTTTGCATAGTAGCAAAAGTACATAAATGCACATCGCGTTTTGCAAAAAAAATCCAATCGAAGCCAGTTTCGGCTAATTTTTTTTCTCTGAAAAGAGCACGTACACGCCGTTTGAACAGGTTGCGTACAATCGCATTTCCTGCTCTGCGAGGAGCGACAGCAATGAGCCGCCCCTTGCGTCCAACGGCAGGTGTTGTCCGGATGTCTATCCATTGGTTGTTTACCAGGCGTTTCGAGCGTTTTATAATCTCTGGAATTGAGATGCGTGTATCGCTAATACGCGTTCCTTTTAACCAGCTGTTACGGCAAGACGTTTTCTTCCACTTGCGCGACGACGATTGATAATCTGACGTCCTGCATGTGTAGCCATACGTGCAAGAAAGCCATGCTTGCGTTTACGTTTAAGATTCTTTGGCTGATAGGTAATTGACATAGGAATATCCTCTTTTGGGTTTTTTTATATTCTCTAGTTTAAAGGAAGTATAGAATTTTTCAAATAATTGTATGAATCAAGTGCTGCTTTACAGCCTTCGGCTGCTGCGGTGATGGCTTGTCGGTAGCGAAAGTCTACCACATCGCCGGCAGCAAAAATACCGGGAATGGACGTGTTAGTGCCCTGAGAAACAACAATATGCTTTGATTCAGAAAGGGTAACAATGCCTTGAAGAAAGTCGGTATTGGGAACGTGCCCAATCGCCAGAAACAAGCCATCAAGTTTGTGAGTGCTTGTTGACTGGTCTTGAAGATTGGTGAGAATGACACCCGTTACTTTTTCGCCGTCGCCTTCTATGGCGGAAACAGCTGTTTTATAGTGAACGCTGATGTGTGGATGTGCTAAAACTTTTTTGAGAAGCTTTTTGTCGGTTGCAGAAAGGGTGTCGCGAACATGGATAATGCGTATGTGTGAGGTGAATTGTGCCAGAAAAAGTGCATTTTCGAGAGCCGAATCGCCACCACCAACGACATATACTTTTTTATCGACAAAAAAAGCTCCGTCGCAGGCTGAGCAGGTTGAAACACCTTTTCCCCAATACACATCTTCCCCGGGGCAATTGAGTCGACGAGGAACAGCGCCGGTTGCAATAATAACAGACTGGCTTATAAGTTCTTGACGAGATGTTAAGGTGAGTTGAAAAGCATTTTCTAATGGTTTGACGCTAGCCACTGTTCCTGAGAGAATGCGCGCACCACGAGCTTCTGCGTGGAGACGTATCTGTTGCATGAGAGCAGGGCCTGAAATTTTTGTTTCTCCTGGCCAATTTTCGATAAAAGAGGTTCCCATAAGTTGTCCGCCGGGTGCTGATCCTTCGATGACAAGTGGGTCAAGTCCAGAGCGTGCTGCATAAATGGCGGCAGTAAGTCCTGCGGGACCAGAGCCGAGAATAATGAGCTTTTCTCTTGTCATACTTAAGTACCTTACTGAATTCCTGTGTGAAATTAGGCGCGCGCGTATTTTCGAGCAGCCCGTTGGCCACCACCTTTTTGTGAGAATAAATGGGTCAGTTTATTGAGGGTTCTTTCTCGACGGCAGAGTTGTTTTATGATGTTTGAGGGCAATGGTTGCTCTTGCCCGTTTTTTTGTGTTATTGGGAGATCAAAGTGAATAAATTCTTTTGTGCGTGGCCGTTGGAGAAGGGCCATCAGTGAAATCTCGTCTTCTTCATCAATATGTGTTACTTCGGCCTGTGAAATATGATCAATAATAAGTGCTTCGCGCAGCTGTTTTTCCGCCAAAAGGTTGATTTTTGAGCGAAAATCTTTTTGAAGTCGATAAACAGGATAGTCGGGTGTTCTCTGTACTTCTCTTAGAAGAAACATTTCTTGTTGATGTACAATTGGTCGTGGAAGAGAAATGGGAAATTGTTTGGTCAGTATTTTGAGCGTTGCTTCGACCGTTTCTCGTCTGAGTGATATGTCATGTCGATGGGAGAAAATCTCAATAAGAATGCGTTTTACATCTTGTTCGGTAGCGATGCCGAAATGATTTTTTAATCGATCTATAGAAAAGTGACTATGAGGAACAATGGCGAGGATTTCTACGGAGAAGAGATAGTCTGTATCCAAGTTTTTGCAAAAGTATCCCTGCAGAAGGCTGCTTGTGCTGGTGAATATGTCTCCAGCCTTTTTTCCTAAAAAGAGTAATTGTGCCTCGCGATCAATCTCTTCACGCCCTATTTTAAGCCAGAGTTGTTCGTGGTATCCAAGAAGTTCTTCGTGTGATTCATGATCAATGATTGAAACAGAAAACAATATCCAATCATGATAATTGACCGTGGTTTCTTTGGCGAAAGTAAGCGTTTTTTTTGTTTCTTCTTCAAGAAAAAGTTCAACTTGTTTGTCGAGGTCTTTATAATTGCGACGGTCAGGTGCTTTTATCGACAGTTCTTTCCAGTGAGTTCTGGCTGCCAACGGAAGTTGGGTCCAGGTGAACATAAACTTTGCATCTCGTTCTGGATCAAGATCGATCGACGAAAGTTGCGGTTCCCCCGCAACAACAATGCGTTGTAGATCAATTTCATGATAAAGAGTATTTGCTACGCAGTGGTTAAAAAGAAACTCTTTAAGGTGTTCGATGAGATTGACACGGTATGTTTTTTCAAAATAAGAGGCAGGAACTTCGCCGCGAGGAAACCCTCGGGCCTGAACTGAGCGACGTTGTCGGTTGAGTGCCTGTTCATACAGCGCATGCACCGATGATTGTTTAATTACCACCTGTGCCTTACCCTGATGTCCCTCTGGTTGCTCAATTTTACAATGTAAGCTACACTCGCGAACCACCATCACTCAGCTCCTTCCTTTTTGGTGCAAGAGAAGGGACTCGAACCCCCACCCCTTTCGGGACTGGATCCTAAGTCCAGCGCGTCTACCGATTCCGCCACTCCTGCACACTTTTTTTGATGGTGTCTTTTTGGCTGTTTAACAACCAAACACGATAAAAAATACCATGTTAGAACCACCTGAATTAGATGATACCATAACCCACGGCGAAGATGAAGTATTTATGTGCTTTTTATCTCTTTTTCTTTCTTAGAGCCAATATCCTCAGCTTTTGAAATCATATCATCGGTTACTTTTTGTAAAACGGTCTGAAGTCGTTTTGCAACATCTTCAGAGAGGGTTTTATTTTTTTCGAGATCTCGCACCAAGTTATTGAATTCTTTTCTAACATTGCGGATACCAACTTTACATTCTTCAAGCTTTTTCCCGAGCAATTTTGCAAGTTCTTCGCGGCGGGCTGTGCTCATAGGAGGCAATTGTAACCTGATTACGGTACCATCGTTGGTGGGATTGAGGCGTAATTCAGACTGAGAGATAGCTTTTTCGATTGGTTCGATGTTGTTGGTATCCCATGGCTGAATAACAAGCATTTGAGCTTCGGGAGCAGTAACAGAAGCAATATCTTTGATGCGCATGACACTGCCGTAACAGGAAGCATGAAGATCTTCAACGAGAGCTGGATGAGCTCGTCCTGTCCTAATTTTTGCAAGTTCTTTGTCAAAATGCTCTATCTGTTTGAGCATTTCTCCTTTAAGTGTCTGTTCAAATTTTTGTGGAGAGTCACTAGCGGTAAATTGAATACTCATAAAGACCTTTCTTTGTATGGAGGTTATGGAGGTAATGGAGGTTATACGCCTACTTCAAATCTCACAAAACGACGAACAGTGATTTTTTCACCCATTTTTGCAATAAGATCCTTCAAGAGATCGTCAATAGTGAGCTTGTCGTTTTTAATGAAAGTCTGTTGCATAAGGCATACTTCGGTGTAAAGTTTTTCAAGCTTACCTGCAAGAATCTTTTCGAGCATAGGAGCAGGTTTTCCTGAAGCTTTGAGTTGTTCTGCAAGAATGTCTTTTTCCCGTTCTACAAAAGCAGCGTCGAGTTCTGATGGGTTAACGCAGCGTGGATTGACAGCAGCGATTTGCATGGCAACGTCCCGTGCAAACTTTTCAAGGTCTGGAGTGCGGGCGACGAAATCTGTTTCGCAACTGATTTCGACGAGAACACCGATCTGAGATCCTGCATGGATGTACGAGACGACTAGTCCTTGTTTTGTTGCATTTCCAGCGCGCTTTTCAGCGACTGCGGCGCCTTTTTTGCGAAGGAGTTCTACGGCTTTGTCGATGTCTCCGCCTGTTTCGACGAGTGCTTTCTTGCAATCCATCATTCCAACGCCTGTGCGTTCACGAAGAGCTTGAATGAGTCCTAAGTCAAATTTTTCTGACATAATGATATCCTTTTGGTGGCCATGTCCGATTTTGTGATATTCTTTGGTTTCTTCACGGATCTAGTTTGCCAAAAAGTGTACATTTGGTAAACTTTAAACAGTATTACGTAAAGTCAGGTGATAGCGTCGCATTTATTTAGACGTAAGGATTATC
>Ga0209417_1003315_pt1 | contig 21916 bp, 21 predicted proteins | sample RifGroF2_FD_184002 | JGI IMG/M metagenome (GOLD analysis project Ga0209417, IMG submission 184002) | Groundwater microbial communities from Rifle, Colorado, USA - Groundwater F2 (SPAdes) (version 2) | ecosystem: Environmental > Aquatic > Deep subsurface > Groundwater | place: Rifle, Colorado... | reverse complement strand
AACCAGTCCTGATTTTCGCATTTATCCTCAATTAAAAACCAGAGTTTTGCTCCAGGGAATGGGTGACCTTCGGTGACATTTTCGATAAATGCACGGCCACTTTTTGTAGGTTTTACAAAGAGATTGTCATCGCAAATGAGCGCCACAAATTTACTGTTGCAATAGATACCATATTCACCAAACATTTTCCGATAAGTGACATGCCCAGCGCCCTCTGCCTGGGATACAATAAAATCAACAAAAGCTTGAGTAGATGACATAAAACGCTCCAGGGACAATAGCTTTGGTAAGGTGTTTGGTTTGACAACCATGATAAGTATTATTACGCTAATACTGTTTTTAAATTAATGCAATTAATGGACATATCTATGATAGTAAAAAAAATAGCAACTTCTGACCTTGCTATAGACGCACAAGGACTGGTAAAAATATTTGGGACAGCTCGTGCTGTTGATGGTATTGATTTACAGGTACCTACTGGTACAATCTATGGCGTATTGGGGCCAAATGGCGCTGGTAAAACGACGGCGCTTAATATCTTAGCAACATTGTTGAGACCTGATGGCGGCCGGGCGTCAATCTTTGGACATGATGTTGTGAAAGAACCGCACGTAGTCCGCCAATTGATTGGTGTTACTGGTCAACAGGCTTCGGTTGATGAGATGCTTTCTGCAACAGAAAATCTTATTATTTTTGGACGCTTGCTTGGATTATCGCGTCAAGATGCTCGGAGTAAGGCTGAAGAGTTGCTCGAAATATTTGGGCTTACTGAGGCGGCAAAACGTCCGCTCGGAAATTTTTCAGGTGGCATGCGGCGGCGGCTTGATTTAGCAGCAAGTTTAATTGTCCAACCGCCCCTTATTTTTCTTGATGAGCCAACGACGGGGCTTGATCCACGAACACGTGCCCAGGTGTGGCATACTATACGTCATCTCGTTGATACGGGATCGACGGTTCTTTTAACAACGCAGTATCTTGATGAAGCTGACCAGCTCGCTGATCGAATCGCAGTTATTGATCGTGGAAGAGTTGTTGCTGAAGGAACGCCTGATGAGCTTAAAGAATCAGTTGGAACTGCATCATTACACCTTCGACTTGTTGATGAAACACTGCTTGAGAAGGCACAAACAATAATTGAAGATTACCTTAAAACGAAAGTTGTTTGTTCTCCTGAGGCTTCTCGTTTGACTGTCCCTATGGCCCATCCTGATCAAATGACGGATCTGCTTATTGCATTGCGTAATAGTGAAATTTGTCTGAGCGAACTGAGCATGCAAAAACCGACGCTAGACGAAGTATTTATGGCTATTACTGGGTGTGATACAAAGACTAAAAATAATACCGAGGAAGTTTAGATGAAAAAAAGTGTAATGATTGTTCCTGGAGCCGTGCGGCAACTTAAAAACCATGCAAGTTTGAGTGAGACGATTCGCGCTTCTTTTACGATGGCATGGCGTGGATTGATTAAGATTCGTCGCAGACCTGAGCAGTTGTTTGATGTTGTTTTTCAACCCATAATTTTTACCCTGATGTTCGCCTATATTTTTGGTGGGGCTATCAGTGGAAGTGTGCACAATTATTTGGCTATTTTAATCCCTGGCATTTTGGTTCAAACGGTCATAACGACATCAGTTGTGACAGGCGTGCAATTGCGTGAAGATATGGACAAAGGGGTTTTTGATCGGTTTAGAACATTGCCAATTGCTCGTATAGCACCACTGGCGGGGGCGTTGCTTACCGATACGATTCGTTATACCATCGCTACAATTTTGACATTGACTATGGGATATATACTTGGATACCGTCCTGCTGCTGGTCTTGGGGCTTTAGCGCTTGGAGGACTATTAGTTATTGTTAGTTCTTGGGCCTTAAGCTGGGTATTTGCGTTTTTTGGGGTAATTGCGCGCTCTGCGTCTAGTGTCCAAGGAATTTCGATGCTCGTTTTATTTCCGCTCACTTTTCTTTCAAATGCCTATGTTCCTGTTGATACTTTGCCTCCTTTTTTAAAGTGGTTTGCATCAGTAAATCCCGTTTCTCATCTCATTACATCAGTGCGTGAGTTGGCAGATCAGGGAGTTGTTTCTGGCGAAGTGGTCTGGACGTTGATTGGGACAACTATAATTGTCTGTATTTTTGCTCCGTTAACGGTGAGAGCGTATATGCATAAAGCCTAGGTAATATTGATGAGGTGGCCTCTCTTATATTAAGTCCAGTTTTTAGTAAAAGCATGGAAATGATGGTAGTCTATGCTTTTGGTAAGCATGCTGGATTTTTATAAATTGAGGGGCGTATGGCTCTAAAAAAACTTCCTATTGGTCTGAGTGATTTTGCCGAATTAATCGAGAAAAATTACTACTTTGTCGATAAAAGTATGTTTATTAAAGAACTGCTTGATTCGGGTGCCAAAACAACTCTATTTCCACGTCCCCGTCGATTTGGGAAAACCCTCAATTTATCGATGATTCGTTACTTTTTTGAGAAAACCGAGCTGTCCCGACGTAGCCTTTTTAATGGTCTTAAAATTGAACAGCATGCTGACTGCATGTTTCATCAGGGAAAATATCCAATAATTTGGTTGTCGTTTAAAGATGTAAAAGCAAAAAATTGGTCTTTTTGTTATGAAAAACTTTGTAAAACCATAGGTGATGAATTTAAACGTCACTTTGAGGTCCTGCGACCAATTTTGACAGAGTTAGAAATGCAAGACGTACAAAAAATTATTGCAGGAACTGCTTCTCAGTCAATGTATGAACATGCACTCTTGGATCTTTCAAAATACCTTGAACGTGGTCATCATCAAAAAGTCATTCTTCTTATTGATGAGTATGATGCCGCAATTCATGAAGGATTTATGAGTGGTTATTACGACAAAATAATTAATTTTATACGCGCTTTTTTGGGTGCGGGTGTTAAGGATAATACAGCTCTTGAGTTTAGTGTTTTGACCGGGATTTTACGTATTGCACGGGAGAGCCTCTTCAGTGGTTTAAATAATCTTGAAGTATGGACATTTACGTCAAAATATTACTCACAACAGTTTGGATTATTGGAAAGTGAAGTTTTAGAAATTTTATCTTGTTTTGACCTCACAAATCAAATTGATAGTATTCGCCAGTGGTATGATGGATATCAAAGTGGCCCCCATAAAATTTACAATCCATGGTCTATTATTAATCTTGTTAAAAATGAGGGAATTGAGAAGCCATATTGGGTTAATACCAGTGATAATGCGCTTGTTAAAACTTTGTTGCAGCAAGGCACTTCTGGTGTGAAAGAGGATCTTGAACTCATTGTCCAAGGGAAGTCAATAACCAAAGTAATCAATGAAAACATGGTTATGCCTGATATCTATTTGGATGATAATGCTCTCTGGAACTTTCTGCTTATGTGTGGGTACTTAACATTTGAAAATTATCGACCAGACCCATCTTTAGAGGGTCAATTTTTGGCTGAATTAAAGTCTCCTAATATTGAGGTAGCTTATTTATATTCAACTCAAATTCAGTCTTGGTTTGGTGGAAGTAGTGATACTTTGCAAATCTATCAAAAAATGCTCCAAAATTTGGTTGCCGGCAATATTGATGAATTTTGCGAGCTGTTTAGTCTTTTTTCAGTTGAAACAATAAGTTCGTTTGACACTGGGGGCAAGAAGCCAGAAAAATTTTATCATGGCTTTGTCCTTGGCATGTTGGCAAGTTTACGTGAGACTCACGAGATCAAATCAAATCGCGAAAGTGGCTGGGGTCGCTATGATGTGATGGTTATCCCCAAAAATAAAGCTCTTCCTAGTATTATTATCGAATTTAAAACCGTAAGTAGCCTCAAAAAAGAAACGCTGAAAATTGCAGCTCAAAATGCGCTAAAACAGATCGACGATCGCCAATATGAAACAGAACTCCATTCCCGCGGCATTACAAATATTATCAAGATGGGAATCGCTTTTCAGGGCAAAAAAAACTTGATTCTCGTCGGGTAATGAGAGCACGCTTCTGTTAATCCAGACTATCTATTTCAATCTGTGTTAAAACAGGCATCAGGATTGCTTTATTGTGCATAATATGGCATACTGACTAAACCTTTTATTATCGTAAAGGTGAGGAGTTGGGTATGAAGCCTATTTTTGATGTATCTTGGAGGTTATTTCGTATGAATAAAATGTATCTTTATATTGTTGCAGGATTGTCGTTTTTTGGCTTAGCATCTTTGTCTGCGCAAACCATGAGTTTGTCGCAAGGTACCCCAGAAGAGATTTCTCTTAGAGAAAACAAACTTGTTGTTTTAAAATTCTGGATGAATGGATGCCCCTCATGCGTTACACAGGCTCAGCCTTTTGCCCGCGTTGAAAAAGAATTTGATGCACAGGCGATTTTCATGAATGAAAATATTCATGCGCATCGTGAGTACATTGCCAAAGAAAATATTCAGACAGTTCCTACGATTCTCTTTTACAAAGATGGAAAATTAGTAGGACGTACCGGTAGTGTTGGATACAGCGCCTTGCGTAATCTTGTTGTTCGCTATGGCGGATTTTAAAAGTACGTAACATACCATAGTTATAAAAACAGAGGGCTGACTTTAGAGTTGTTTTCTAAAGTCAGCCCTCTGTTTTTTAATTCGTTTTTTTATTCGTATTGTGATGTTGATAAGTTTTTAAGAGCAGAGAAGCTGTGCAGAAATTCTAAAAGAACAAAAACAGTGCTTACATTTTTTTCCTGAGGCTTTAGCAAAATATCTGATTCCGCAAAAAGATTAGAATATTTGTTTGGCTTAGATGCTCTATTCCCCCCAGATTTTTTAAGTGTTGTGCGTAAAAGATCCTCATCATCTTTAGTGATCAGAAATTTTTTCAGGGGAAACGTATCGAGATTGTTTTTTTTGACTATGAGTTGATGGAGTGTCAGCGCTTTTGTTTCTTGTGGGTTACTAATCATAGTATTGTGTGAGCATACAACACTTATCATAAACAAAGTGCTTACGATCCATCGTGTGGGTATCTGATTCATACGAGATCCTTTTTTGGGGTTTTTTCAACATCGTTTTTTATTGGTTCTTAATTTATTCTATAGCTATTTTACCGAAAAGCGTTCTTCTTTTGCAAGAGACTATCTTTTTAAAATAATTCTGTTTGTTGATTTCTTTTATGCAATAGAAATAATATAAGAATGGGAATAGAAGAGATGATTGGCAAGAATCTAGTGTGTGGGTGGGGGAGAAAATGATAAAAAACATGAGAAGAACAGTCTTTTTTATAGGCGCTTTGTTCTTGATGAGTGCTGAAGTCCGTGCTGAATCAGGTCTTATAAAAACGATTGCAACCAAAGCGGAATTTTTAACAGCGCTTGCAAGTGGCAACAATCAAGTATTTGTTTTTACTGCAACATGGTGCCCGGCGTGTATGGGTATGAAGCCATTAATTGAGCGTATGGCGCGATTATTTGCGGGCAAAATTAAATTTTTTACTCTTGATTATGACAATCATTTATTGAGTGAGCTTTTTGATACGTATGTGGTGAATGGTATTCCAACGTTTATGTTTAGTGACGAATGTTCTCAGACATTCTTGTTGCATGAAGGGACCTTTGAAGATAAAAAATTTGAACAAGCGCTCAATCGCCTTGTTCAACAGAGTTGTCAGAAGAATGCACCACAAAAATCGTCAAACAAGCAGAACTAAAGTGATCTAAAAAAAGGGGATTAATGAGATGAAAAAAGTCATACAAAGTGTGGCGTTTACGAGCCTGTTAGCAGCTTCTATTAGTGCAAATCCTGCCCAAACACGGCTTCCTATTCTTACGACAGGTACTGAGGCTGAAGTAGAGCTTGCCGAAGCGCTCAAAGAAATCAAAGAACTTCGCAAAGAATTACGTGATGAATCTAAAGCAGCGGCAGATGCGCGACGTGAGGCAGAACATTATTATAATTTGGTGATTAAGCGATTTGGTGCGTAGGGTTGTCAGAGGACTTATTTGCATGATATAGTGCTCGTATAGAAGTACAAACAACTCTATTTTGAGGGAGAGCTATGAATAATTCTATGCGCCGTTATGGGGCAACTGGGCTATTGTGTCTGATACTGTTTATGTGTGTTGGTTGTAAATTGGGCAAAGAGAAAAAGGCTGATGCGGGAGCTGCGCCTGCTCAGACTGCGATTGAGCAACCGGCCCATCATTTTGTTAAAGAGATTGCATCAGTAGAAGAATTTAATAAAATTTTAGATTCGGGGAAATGTGTTATTGCAAAATTCTATGCGGTTTGGTGCCCACCTTGTCGACTTCTGGGGCCACTTTTTGAAAAAATGGCAGCGCAATTCAGGGATATTGTTTTTGTGTCTCTTGATATTGAAAATCCTGCTTTGCAAGAACTTGTCGAGCAGCATGTGCGTGGAGGAATACCCGTAGTAGCCTTTAAGGATCTTTGTTCTCAATCATTTTTAATCCATGTTGGTGGCTTTGAAGAAAAAGAATTTGAACAGACTATCCGCCGTTTCAGAAGTGATTCTTGCAGTAAAAAAACGGCAACAGTCTAAGATTTTTTTACAAAAAAAAGTAGGTCCGATTATAGCAATCGGACCTACTTTTTTTTGTACCTATGAGATGGTTTTAGATTGAAACAAGAAGTAAAGCAACCATCGACATTAGTTTAATAAGGATATTGAGCGCAGGACCTGAGGTATCTTTGAAAGGATCGCCAACCGTGTCGCCAACAACGGCAGCGCGGTGTGCATCAGATCCTTTTCCACCAAAGGCACCAGCTTCGATATATTTTTTAGCGTTATCCCAAGCTCCACCACCATTTGCCATCATAAGTGCCATCAGTACACCGACGAGCGTAGCACCAACAAGCATACCACCAAGCGCTATAGAGCCGAGTGTTACTTTGACGACAACAGGAGCAAGCACAGTAATACAGCCAGGAAGAATCATCTTGCGAAGCGATGCTTGAGTTGAAATGGCAATGCATTTCTTGTAATCAGGCTCAGCGGTTCCTTCAAGAAGACCAGGGATGTCTTTAAATTGGCGACGGACTTCCATAACCATTTTAAGCGCAGCATCTCCAACAGCGCGCATGGTAATCGAAGAAATAAGGAACGGAATGCTTCCACCAATAAAGAGACCTACTAAAACAACAGGGTCAACGAGATCAAGAACCCCAACGCCACCTTTTTGTGCGTAGGCTGCAAAAACACCAAGTGCTGCAAGTAAAGCAGACCCGATTGCAAATCCTTTGCCAAGCGCAGCTGTTGTGTTTCCAAGTGAATCAAGTTTGTCGGTAATATCACGAACTGGTTTTCCAAATCCAGACATTTCAGCAATTCCACCAGCGTTATCTGCTATGGGTCCATAAGCATCAACGGTCATGGTGATGCCAACGGTTGCAAGCATAGCAACAGCGGCAAGTGAAACTCCAAAGAGGCCACCACCATAAATAAATGATCCCCAGACAGCAAAGGCAAGCGATATTACTGGTAATACGGTTGATTCCATGCCGAGTGAGAGGCCGTAAATAATGTTGGTAGCAGCACCTGTTTGTGATGCTATTGCAAGTTTTTTAATAGGAGAGCTACTGGTGTAGTACTCAGTAATAAGACCTACTAAAATACCCGAAACGCATCCAATAGCGATTGAGTAGAAAAGTGACATATCAGCTTTTACTAAATCAAGGTAAAAGTATGAACTGATACCAAAAAAGCCGATTGCAATAAATGACGCATTGCGAATCAGCGCTGATGAGCTTGCGCGGATAAGAAATACTGAAAGAAGTCCGACGAGAGAACCAATAAGCCCAAGCGCCGATATAACAAGAGGCATCATGACATAGGTCATATCGAGGCCATAAATTTGTACCGCAAGCACAATGGTCGAAACCATAGCTGCAATGTACGACTCATAAATATCTGCACCCATTCCAGCAGTGTCGCCGACGCAGTCGCCAACATTGTCTGCAATAACGGCAGGATTTCTTGGGTCATCTTCCGGAATACCAGCTTCTAGTTTGCCAACCAAATCGGCACCAACATCAGCGGCTTTGGTATAAATACCACCACCAACGCGTGCAAAGAAAGCAACAAAAGATGCTCCAAGGGCAAAGCTGGTGATGAGTGCTTCAAAAGAAGTGCTTCCCGACGAAAACCACATGAGTGTTCCAAGCCCGGAAAGGCCAATGCTTGCAACAGCAAAGCCCATTACGCCGCCACCCTTGAGCGCAACAAAAAATGCAGCGCGTTCACCTTTATCTTTAGCAGCCATGGTGGTACGTACATTTGCAGCAGTTGCTGCTTGCATACCAATATAGCCTGCGGTTAAAGAAAGAATTGAGCCGATGATAAAGCAAAGTCCGGTGAGTGCTGATGCAGCAAAATAGCTGATAAGCAGTGCGGCAATACAGTCGACGATAGCAATAATGCGATACTCTTCCTTAAGGAAGGTCATTGCCCCTGTGCGAATAGCAGCAGCGATATACTCTGCTTTTTCATGTTTGACGGGGATAGCAAAAATGCTTCGCATGAGTAAAAAAACGGTTACAAAGCCAAGTGTTGCGATACAGGCAACAAATAGGTAAATAGTATCTACTGTCATGAATGACAAGCTCCTCAAATAGTCGATTTATGGGTTGACTACGATTTGTGTAATGTGCTTTGATAGACGAAGTTTTTGTGAAAAACCTGCAGCAATTAACTATAGGATATTTTTATATTCCTTGCAAGGGACAAACGTTTGTTAAAGTCTCTACCGTGAGCGATTTTGAGCAAGAAATGCGAGTGCTTTTTTCAATAAAAGAGTAACGGTCGTTTCGGGCGGAAGTTCTTGTTGAGTAAGATAGGAGAGAACAGAAGATATCTCTTGATGTGTATAGCCAAGCGCTTCGAGTGCGCGAGATGTTTCGGTGATAGTGGTTGCAAGAGCCCCATCCACTCCAAGCTCAAATCCATCTTTAACAAGTTCTGAAGCTTTGTTTTTAAGTGAAACAATAAGCGTCTCCGCCTTTCTTGTTCCAATACCAGAAATTTTGCTCAATGTTTTTATATCACCTTGTAATAATGCTGCAATAAAAGCGTTTGGCGAAAGATGATTGAGAGCCGCAAGCCCTATTTTTGGGCCGATTCCCGAACAAGATATTATTAATAAAAAGACCTGCCGTTCTTTTTCAGTTACAAAACCAAACAGATGCGGTCCCTGTTCTTGTGACCAATGCATATAGATTTTTAACTCTAAAACATCATTTTTTTTAAAAAGGGTGCTGTTCGGAACTGATACCATAAGGCTAAAACCAGAGGAATTTGGTCGAATAACAATGTGCTGATCGGCAATTGCGATTATTTTGCCTTCAATAGAATCAATCATAAAATCCTCATTGCAATGTGATAAGTTCACGGTTGACAAGTCTATCAGGTATGTTATCTTGTTTCTAGACTTGACATATGTGGGAATAGCTCAGCTGGTAGAGCGTTGCCTTGCCATGGCAAAGGTCGCGGGTTCAAATCCCGTTTCCCACTCCATTTTTTATGTGGATGTTTCGTTATCTACGTACAAACTTCCTCCTCCACGCACTGTACTGATGCGTTTATATTTTAAAAAATTTGTTAAGCAACAGAAAGAGTTTTTCATGAAATCACTCGTGCAAGAAGCCTCTACCATTGCCAAAGCTATTAAACAGGCATGGGAGACCGCGGGTAAACCTCGGGATTTTTCCGTTAAGGTTCTCGAACAGCCGGTTTATAACTTTCTTGGTTTTACCAAGCGTTCGGCAAAAATAGCATTCCTTTTTGAAGCGGATACTGTTTCAAAAGAGAGCGGTCGTAGCAAAACGACATTTGATCAATCATCACGACCACCACGTTTTCAGCAACGCCCAACGCAGGGTCGTCGTAGTCAAGCATCTGAAACGATGTATGGTGCCTCACAGGATGCCTATACTCAACCATCTCGCGAAAGTCGTCCGCCACGTGAAGGCCGAGACAGTCGCGATGGACGTGAGCAGTCGCGTGATTCGCGTGAATATCGCGATCAACGTAACGAGCAGAGACCGCGCGATCAGAGAGATTCGCGAGAGCCGCGCGAAATGCGTGAGCCACGTGAACCTCGTACCGAAACACGCAGACAATTTACGCCACGGCCTCTTCCGGTTAATCCACCCGTTAATGCATCAGCAGGCCAAACATCACAAGCGTCTCAGCAAGTGCGTGAGTTGCGTGATGAACAGCCAAAGCGAGATGAAATCAGAACTGAATCAGCGTCACGGCCGGCAAGAGTTCCTCAAGAAGTTCAATGGAGTGAAGAGCTTCTTACAAGTGCACGCACATGGTTTAAGGAAGTTTTGGCACTTATGGGACTTGGTGATGTTGAATTTACGTTTGAAGTGCAAGATTGCAATCTCAATGTTATTTTCAGTCGTCGTTTGATCGATGAAGAAGCACGTGAAAAGCATCTTTTTGCAAGTCTTTCGACGCTTTTGGTTTCGACATTGAAACGGCAATATCGTCGTGCATTGCGTGGTCATCGTGTTATTTTGAGCCATAAATAAAAGATAAGATGGAGAGTGGGGGTATTGAGGTGAATGGTACTATTGTTGCTCAAAGTACTCCGTCGGGAAGTGGTGCAATTGCACTTATTCGTCTCACGGGGGACCGAGCAGTTGAATGTGTCGATGCCTTTGCTCGTCTTACTGATGGCTCTTTATTGAGCGAAAAAGCGAGTCATACTGTTCACTTGGGATGGGTTGTTGATGCGACCGGCGAACATATTGACCAGGTGTTTTTTATTCTTCTTAAAGCTCCAAAAACATTTACTGGCGAAGATACGGTAGAGATATCGTGTCATAACAATCCTTTTATTATTCAAGCAATTATTGATGTGGCTTTGAAAGCTGGTGCTCGCCTTGCAGAACGAGGAGAGTTTACACGGCGTGCTTTTGAGCATGGAAAAGTGACGCTTACGCAGGCTGAGGCTATTAATGATCTTATTACGGCGCAGACTGAACAGGCGCTCAAAAAATCACTTGCACAGCTTGAGGGGACGTTTTCGCATTGGATCGAATTGATTGAGCAACGTCTTTTAAAGGCGCTTGCGTGGTGTGAGGCGAGTTTTGAACTTGCTGAAGAAGAAGATCAAATTGTTACCTCTATTACTCTGATGATTGCGGAGATTCAGCAGCTTGTTGCGGATGTTAAAAAGAATTTTGATGTGCGTACGCAAATTAAACAAGGTGTTCGAATTGCACTTATTGGGGCAGTAAATGCAGGAAAATCATCTCTTTTTAACACGTTATTAAAGCAAAAAAGATCGATAGTGACAGAGCTTGCGGGTACGACGCGTGATACGGTCGAAGCGAGTTTGCATCACAAGGGTGTTTTTTGGACGCTTATTGATACTGCAGGCATCCGTGAAACAGATGATCTGATCGAGCAGGAAGGGATCAAGCGGTCTTTGCAAGAAGCTGCGCGAGCAGACCTTATTCTTTTGGTAGTTGATAGTGCACTTCCTTTGTCCCAAGAAGCTGAACGTTGGTACCGTGAATTGATGGTGTTACATAACCAAAAGATTATTTTAGTCCGCAATAAAATGGATAAGATACCGGCTCCTATCCAAGGTTTAAAATCAGTTTTTCCTGATTATCAAAAATCAATCAACGTTTCTACGATTACGGGGATGGGATGCGATACGCTTGAAACTGAGATACAAGCAGTGATTGATCAGTTGTTTGAAAAAGCACAGGCACCGTTTTTGATTAATCAGCGACATTATACGCTTTTGCTTACGGTTGAGCAGGAATTAAAATTGATTGATGAGCTTTTGCAACATCCTGTTGTTGCATTCGAACTTGTTGCCTATCGCTTACGTGAAATTCTTGAAGTGATGAGTTCTTTGACGGGTAAAAGTATTAGTGAAGAGGCTCTGAATAAAGTATTTCAGGACTTTTGCGTCGGAAAATAAATCTGTTTGTGCAAACAGATTTATCATTTTAGTTGATAATTGGCATCTGGTTCTCCGGTAAACTGCTTATCAAACAGTACATAGTTGCTTTTTTCATCATAAATATTATCGACCCATTTTGATATTTTCCCCAATGAATCACCTTGTGTGTACCAAATATGCTTTTCAGCGCCGAGCATCAAAGAAAAGCGTGGAGCGACAATATGGGGAAACTCTTGCGTCAGTGTTGCTTTTGGTAAATAGGTATGAAGCAGTGCGGCGAGTTTTTTTACATAAAAAGCACCACACCGTGGATAGAGGATTATTGAGGGGATGGTGAACCATCCGGTCGGTATTTGTTCTTCTAAAACAGAAAATGATTCGTGAAATTTAAACTGGAGCAATACGTCCTGAAATTCTGGATTAGTGAGCATTTGGTGAATAAGGGTTGCGACGTAAGTGCGCAAACAATCTTTGTCTGTTTTAAATACACGTAACCCGGTTTCGGGGCTCGAGAATATCTTTTTGTTGCAAGGAGCGGTGAGGTGAAATTTATAAAGCCCTGCAAACTCTTTTTTTTGTTTTTGAGGAAGATTGATCAGTGAATAGGGGATCGTCTTGGTAGCATCATTGTTTTGACATGTTTCAAGTCTGCGCCGGGCACTATTTTTGTAGAGGGAGAGAGGATCTTTTTTGTTCCGCCAGAGAAAAAATATATAGGGCATATCTTGAGGTTGGACTAAATGTGCTGAAATTAAAGGATTATGTTGATCACGGTATTTTGTAAGTGTGGTTTGCCACTTTTTGACGGTAGGCTTTTTAAGAGCGCTTACAAGATCTAGTATTTGCATCTTTTCTGAAGCAAAAGCTGTTTTTGGGTAATAACAAACAATGCCACAAAAAAGCGTTGAATACAGAAGCCATTTTAATAACGTATTCTTCATACACCTCTCCTCTCTTGCAAAATGCAAGCAATACACCCATTTTTTCTAAGGTGAGTGTAGCAAAGAGTGGAGAGAAAAGAACAGCGTTGTGGTTAAGTTGATTTTTTTTGATCGCGACTTGTGTTAAGCAGACTTCCAATAAACCAGGCGATAGTTTTAAATGATTCAGCTACAGCTACGGTGTTAAGAAGCGGTGCCCCTGTGCCTTCTGTATGAACTTGTTCTTTGTCAAAAGTGATGTTCTCGTCTACTACAGAGTAATCATTAGGCTTTGTTCTCAAGTTTGTTTCGAGTGTCGTTTTATCCGCACAGTAGATAGTTACTGGAGGATAGATGGTGGTTCTTGTACCGGTTTTTCTATACGTTGTGCTTGTTGTTACCGTGTCTTTTTTTATAGAACCTACTGCATGGTCAACTTCGTAAAGATCTTCTGAGGATGAGTAAGGTTCCATTGTTGTAGTAACAGAGAGAAGTTTGATCGATTTTTTTAGATCTTCATCTTTTTCCCAGCGAGCAAGAATGTTCCTTAGGCTATTTCGAAGAGCTGTATGTTTTTGATTTGGCAATAATACGCCGTTTTCTTTTACTCCTAAAAAAACATGAGGGAGATAGCCAAAGAGACGGTAGAGGCGGTTGGTAAGAGAAAGGGGAAGATCTGTACTTTCAAAAACAATTTTGTCCCCACTTTGGTAGGTTATCCAAGGGAGAGAAGTAACTTTTTTTGGAGAAAGATCGTCGATTATAATGTCGGAGAGAACCCTGTTTTCGATGTTTTTGCGCGTGTCAAAAAGCCATGAGAAGAAATCTGTAGATTTTTCCCATTTATTTTTATTATTCATCCAGTTTGGAGAGGATGATAGCTTTGAATCGTTATCTTTGTCATCACCATAGAGAGTGTCGAGTTTACCTTGCAGTTTATCATTTAAAGTATCGTTTTCATTAAGATTTTTGCACCAGAGCCAATAGCGAATTCCAGCGATTGCAGCCACTGTTACCACAGCAGCGCTTAAGCACGTTTTTGGATGATTTAAAATCCAACTACCAAGCGGAATTGTTTTATAGCGACGCACTTCAGTATAGGATATTTTGAAATCAGGGCGACTCGTGACAGGATTTTTAAACCAAGTCTGCGGTTGTTGACGGGGCTGTGGAATCAAAGAGGGAGAAAGGGTGTTTGCAGCTCCAAGCAGAACGCAACTTACTATAAGTATCTTTGTTAATTTTTTCACTATATTTCCTTGGACTAGAGAACAGTCACTAATAATATAGGTAGTTTATCAAATTTTGGTGTTTGTTCAATTAAAACAGTAAAATCTTTCTATTTGTAAATAATTTATAGTAGAGTAAGAAGTGAGGAAGAGAGCAACGATAAAAAATAAGGAGAATAACTCATGAATAAATATTTTAGAGCTCTGAGCAGTGTTTTGGTGTTTTGTTTTATATCTATTTTTGCTGTAAAAACCCCTGTGTTAACTACGGATGTAAAAAGCGGGATTGCCTTTAATTGTCAGGGTTGTGCTTTATCGCCTGAGCAAACAAAGGAGCTTCGAGTTTTGGTGCATGAATATTGGATGACATTAAGCAATTTTTGTGATTTAGTTTGTAGCAAAGAAACTCAGTTTAAACGGCAACCATTTCGAGAAAGAGCGCATTTCTTAAAAGATGGTGCACAAAAACTTCTCAGAATTATCGATAAGATCGAAAGTTTTTATAAACGAGTTGGTGTTCCTGAATGCTGCCAGCAGGGTGTTATCAATGATATGAAGACGCAGGTTTTTGATTGGCTCGCAAAACCACAAGATTTTGTGGGACTTAAAGCAAAACAATGGTGGGGACCAGAAAAATTGTATGGGTGGAGCGAAGCTGCATAATTAAGGAATTTTTGTATGAATGGTGAAAAAGAAAAATCTACGGATTTTTTGAAAAAATATTGCCAGGATATTACTGAGCGCGCGCGCCAAGGTAAACTAGACCCTGTTATTGGTCGGCATGAAGAAATTCGTCGGGTGACTCAAATTCTTTCTCGCCGAACTAAAAACAACCCTGTTTTGATCGGAGAACCTGGTGTTGGTAAAACGGCTATTGTTGAAGGAATTGCACAACGCATTGTGAGTAAGGATGTGCCCGAAGCACTCTCAAACAGCTCAATTTATGCCCTTGACCTTGGTCTTTTGATAGCAGGTGCCAAATATCAAGGCGAATTTGAAGAGCGCTTAAAAGGTGTTTTAAAGGCAATAGAAGAAAACGCGGAGAGCATAATTCTTTTTATTGATGAACTTCACATGCTTGTTGGGGCTGGAGCTTCTGGCGGTGGGATGGATGCTTCGAATCTTTTAAAACCAGCATTGGCTCGGGGGACTTTGCATTGTATTGGCGCGACAACGCTTGCTGAGTATAAAAAATACATTGAAAAAGATGCAGCTTTGGAGCGTCGTTTCCAGAAAGTGATTATCGAAGAGCCTTCTGTTGAGGATGCGCTTTCTATTTTGCGTGGGCTTAAAGAGCGGTACGAGTTGCATCATGGAATCCATATTAAAGATCAGGCGTTAGTTGCGGCAGCAACGCTTTCAGCACAAAATATTCCCGATCGTTTTTTACCCGATAAAGCAATTGATCTTGTGGATGAAGCTGCAGCAATGGTTAAAATGGCAATAGACTCACAACCTGAATCGGTGGATCGTTTAGCGCGCAAAATTCGTCAGCTTGAGATTGAAAAAGTTGCCTTATCAAAAGAGAGTGATACGGCCTCAAAAACACGGCTTTTGGAGCTTGAAAAAGAACTCTTAAAGCTTAAGGAAGAGCATCAGCAACTTCTTGACCAATGGAAAGCAGAAAAAGCGCCTATCGAAAAAGTGCGTTTAATAAAAGAACAGATTGAGCGGGCTCACATAGAATTTCAACGCGCGGAGCGTGCAGGTGATTATGCTCGTGCGTCTGAAATTAAATACGGGCGCCTTGCAAAGTTTGAAAAAGAGCTTGAATCTGAAAAAGCTCGTCTTGAAAATGGTGGTACCAGATTATTAAAAGATGCTGTTGATGAGCATGATATTGCAAAAGTTCTTTCGCGCTCGACGGGAATTCCAGTCGATAAACTTGAGCGAAGTGAAACAGAAAAGCTTCTTGCTATGGAATCAGTTTTGAAAAAACGGGTCGTGGGCCAAGATGAAGCAATAGCTCAAGTAGCACATGCTATTCAGACCCACAGGGCAGGTTTAACTGATCCTAACCGTCCAATCGGATCATTTCTCTTTTTAGGGCCGACTGGTGTTGGAAAGACAGAAGTCGCCAAAACATTGGCCGATTTTCTTTTCAATGACGAGCATATGCTTGTACGCATTGATATGAGTGAGTACATGGAAAAACATGCGGTTGCACGGCTTATTGGCGCCCCTCCTGGATACATTGGGTACGAAGAAGGTGGACAACTTACCGAACAGGTTAGACGGCATCCATTTAGTGTTATTTTGTTTGATGAGATAGAAAAAGCACATCCTGATGTTTTTAATATTTTCTTACAGATTCTTGATGAGGGTCGTTTGACCGACAGTCAAGGGAGAACGGTTTCTTTTAAAAACACGATTATTATTATGACCTCGAATTTAGGCTCACAGACAATTTTGGAAAACAATACGGAAGGAGTGCTTCCCCAATCGGTTAAAGATGAGGTTATGAAGCTGCTCTATAAGACGTTTAGACCAGAATTTTTAAATCGTGTTGATGCAGTAGTCTTTTTTAATCAACTTTCTCAATTGCAAATGGCTTCTATTGCCGAGATCCAGCTTCAAGAGTTGGTAAAACGCCTTGCGAAGCAACAGATAGTACTGTTGGTAGACCCTTTGGTTACTGAGCATATTGCACGAGTTGGATATCAGCCAGAATTTGGCGCGCGGCCTTTAAAGCGAGTAATTCAACAAGAGGTTACGGTGCCACTTTCGCAAGCGATCTTAAAACAGCCTGACAAAAAAGAGTTTCGTGTTTTTATGCGGGACAAAAAGGATACTCTGCCAACAATTGAATAAATTGATTTCTCGTGGTCTGGTTTAAACTGCTATTGCTGTGTTATACACCTATGGGCGGTAAGGCCGATAAAAGTGTAACACAGCAATAGTTTCTTTACCTGAAGTCAATCTTTGAAGAAATAATTACCCTTGTTGATTTGATGAATTTTGAAACAAAGAGAAAAGGTCTGGATTGTTCTGCAATAGGTTGCAAAGGTTCGCATACTGAGCTTTTGCGCTGCTGTATTGTGAATTCGAAATTCCTACAGGAGCACCAAATTTTCCATACATTCTTATTTCGTGTGTCGTGGGAGTTTCTATGCCGGAAGATGAATTTTGGTTATTGGTTGGTTTTAATGAGCTTGTACAGGAAACTAATTTTTTTGTTATGATTGCAACACAACCAAACGCTAAAGGAATTGTAATAGCATCAGACTTTTTTGTCTTAATTGTTTCTAATGTTTGTTCTTCATTAAAAGCAAAAGGGAGAAAGTGTCTTTGGTTACTAGTCCCACCGTTAAATCCGTCAGGATTAAGGGTTTTCATCCCGAAAAAGTTTTGTGCTGATCCAAGTACCAAAACGGCCAATAAAAGGCTAAGTTTCATTTTCATAATAACGCTTTCTTTTTATGTAGATTTATATTTAATTAAACGCACTAAAACCAATGCGATAGAATTAGCTTATAGATTAAAATTCAATTCGTCAAATATTTTTTAAATTCTGCAGTTTCTTGATTTTCTAGTATGTTAGAAAAAACTACCTTTTAAAGGAGCATTTATGAAATTTTTTTCTATTGCAGGACCAGTTAATCCTGAAAAACATTATTGCCTACCAATTACAAGGCGTTTGAATGAAGAAGCATTACGTTTATTAATTGAGCAAGAAAAATACTTTATTTTGCATGCGCCACGGCAAACGGGCAAAACATCAACCATGCTTAATTTTGCCAAAATGCTCAATGCAGGGGGAGTTTACATAGCATTGTATGTCAATGTTGAGGGTGCTCAAGCTGCTCGTGCAAATTATAACAATGCTTTGCCTATAATTTTGCAGGAGTTTTCAACACGAGTTGCAGAGCAATTACCCTTAGAAAAAGCCTTTTCAGGGATTTTTGAAGATCTTAAAAAAGAGGCAGTTCCTGCGGGAAGTTTGTTGACGACGCTTTTGAGTAGGTGGTGTGCTCAATCAGTAAAGCCAATTGTTCTTTTGATTGATGAGATAGATTGTCTTGTGGGTGATACTTTAATCTCTGTATTGCGTCAATTACGGTCAGGATACGATAAAAGACCAAAATATTTTCCACAATCTGTTTGCCTTATTGGTGTACGAGATGTCCGCGATTACCGGATCTGGTCGGATGAGTTACAAGCAATGGTTCTTGGCGGCAGTGCTTTTAATATAAAATCTGAATCACTTCGATTGCACGATTTTACCAAAGAAGAGGTTCGAGCTCTTTATTTGCAACATACAGCTGCAACGGGCCAAACGTTTGATGATGACGCTATTGAGTATGTCTTTGAACTTACCCAAGGCCAGCCATGGCTTGTTAATGCACTGGCTTACCAGGCCTGCTTTCGTGATGTACAAGATCGATCTCAATCGATTACAAAAGAGGTTGTTGAACGCGCAAAAGAAGAATTAATCAAGCGTCGCGACACCCACCTTGACGTTCTTATCGATCGACTGAAAGAGCCACGAGTACGCAATATAATCGATGCAATAATTACCGGCATAGATACGTCGCGTGATTTCCCCTCTGATGATATTCAATATGTGTTGGATCTGGGCCTCGTTGCTCGTCGCAACAATAATTTAGTTATTGCTAATCCCATTTACCAAGAGGTTATTCCACGAGAACTTACCTATTCAACGCAACTTACCATGCCGCAGCAGCAACTTTGGTATGTGCGGCCCGATGGTTCACTTGATATGCATAAAATGCTCGCCTCTTTTTCCGAATTTTACCGAGAAAATTCGGCTATTTGGCTTGATAAATTTGATTATAAAGAGTCTGGCCCTCACCTTTTTACGATGGCATTCTTGCAGCGCATTATTAATGGCGGTGGCAGGATTTATCGTGAGTATGCATTGGGTACTGGACGGGTCGATCTTTTAATTACCTGGAAGACGCAGCGTATTGTTATTGAGCTTAAAGTCTGGCGCAACGAACGAAAAACGCTGATCGAAGGGCTTGAGCAGACAGCTCGTTATATGGATACGTCGCATGCCACCGAAGGGCATTTGATTATCTTTGACGAACAAAAAAAGAGCTGGGACGAAAAAATCTATAACCGACAAGAGACCGTTGGAAATAAATCAATCACTATCTGGGGAATGTGAACTGGGTTTATGATTGCTTTTTTTATAATAAATATGTTATTATTATAACGCTTATGTTATAATAGTGAGGTGTGAATGAAGTGGCGTGTAAGTTTTTATGACAGCAAGGTTATGAGCAACGTTCAATCATGGCCTTGTGGGATTAAGGCAAAGTTTATCTGGATAGTTAATCTCATCGAAGAGCTTGGTCCAGAAGAACTTGGTATGCCGCATATTAAATCCATGAAAAAGGGTTTGTTTGAAATAAGGGCAAGTGGTAGTGAGGGCATAGGCCGTGCGTTTTTTTTGTATTCAAAAAGGGCGTACTATTATCATACTGAGTGGATTTGTTAAAAAAACGCAGAAAACTCCGCAAGCAGAAATTGACCGCGCTCGAAAACGAATGGAAGAGATAATCAATGAATAAAAAATTAAGCTTTAAGGCATTCAAAGAGGAAGCCTTAAAAGATGAAGCCGTAAGAGCTGAATATGAAGTGTTGGCGCCTGAGTTTGAGGTGATTAAACAATTTATTAGTGCACGTAAAAAAGAACACCTTTCACAAGTTGAGCTTGCAAAACGTTTAAAGGTAACGCAACCATTGATTGCACGTCTTGAAACAGGTGGTTATGCATCAACTTCAGTCGCAAGACTTTCAGAAGTTGCAAGTGCACTGGGGTACTCACTAAAAATTTCTTTGCATGTGAAGAAACGGTAATTAACCATTAAAAGTCGTATTGCGTCCACTGCATAGGGTCAACAGGTGTATTGTTGATACGTAATTCCCAGTGAAGATGATAGCCGCTTGCGTACCCGGTCATACCGAGTGTGCCGAGCGGTTTTCCTTTACGTACTAATTCGCCGACATGAACATCAGAAAATTTTTCGAGGTGGAAGTAAAGTGTCAAAACACCGCATCCATGATCTATAACAATGGTGTTTCCGCTATGTACAAAGCGTTCTTTGAGAACAACGACACCATCTTGTGATGCCCAGATTACACTTCTTGGTGTGGCGGCGATATCAACAGCATCGTGACGATATTTTCCGCGTTGTTGTGAGATTCGAAGCGTGCCAAAATCGGTAGTAATACTTTTTAAATCGCAAGGAACGTAGAAAGCACCTTTCCACAATTTTTGTCTTGGGGAAGCTTTGGTAAGTTTTATCATTGCTTCTTCAAAAAGACGCTCTGGTTGTCCTTTGGATTCTTCTTCTTCAACTTTTTCTTTACTGAGCCCAAGAGTCTGTTTTTTAAACGGGAACATGACCACATTGAGTTTTCCCTCAAGCGTTCCATGATTACCGACACGGTCTGTGAATGAAATGATAAAAGGATATTCATTCGCAGGTTCGTCACTTTTAACGGGAATAAAGCACTCATAAATATTCGCACCAGAGCCTTCAGAGACGCATGGGTAGCGGCCAGAAAGAACATCTACATGAGCTTCGTGAAGCGGTTTATTTACCTGAAATTGCACGCGAAGTGTTTTTCCTTGGAATATTTTGTAAGTCGGCTCAGAAATAGTAAACGCTGCTTGTAAAGGAACATTATCAACAAAGAAGGTTAATTCACTTCGAGCAGTATTTTTGTGAAACGAGCTATCTTGAACTTCGATTTTAAGCTTATGCTCTCCATCACCGAGAGTTTGTGTTGCAATTAAAAATGGGTATTCAAATGTTTTACGTCCAATACGATGTTTTTCTGCGAGCGCTTTGTCGTCAAGCCAGAGAGAAATCATGCCAACACGATAGCCATCGTTTCCTGCAAGCACGCATTGTACATCGCCCGCATAGGCACCATTTTGTTCGATGCCACGAATAATCATAGTTGGCGCAGTTGAATCGAAGAAGTAGCGAACGAGGCGGTAGCCTGCAAAGGCCGCAACCACAGAAATGAGCAAAATAAGAGCTTTTTTACTACGGAAAGAGATCATAAGGAATTTCCACTTTAATTCAAAATGTGTTTGAAAAATTACATCCATCTAGATACAATGATAGCTATTTTTTGAACTTACGTAAACGTATTGCGTTTTTTTAGTAAAACTGTTGCAACTTGAACTTTTTTGGCAAGTTGTTATACTAGTGGACATGTTATCTAATTTAGAGATTGTTTTACATGGAGGATGAATAAAATGAATGCGATTGTTATGAAGCGTAGAATGTTTTTGGGGGCGTTGCTTTTGCTTGCCTGTTCTTCAGTAATGATGCGGGCCATGGTTGTTGCCGGTGGAAAAGACAAGCCTGAGAAGACTTTTTTTCAAAAACTCAAGAAAAAAGTTCCCTCACTTTCACAAGCTGCTTGGTTCTGTGCAGGTGCGGCATACCCTCTTTGGTGTGTGACGCACGATTCAGCGACACTTGGCCAGTATTCAAAAATGTCTTTAAGACGTGGTTTGTGGAGTTATGGCGTACCATGTACTCTTTGTTTTATTGCTCGTGTTATATTCGGAGACGAGCCTTCATTCGGTGAGCGCCTACAGGGGTCTTTTGGTTCTTTACCAGGATTTTTAAAGTTGCCTGACAATCATTATTGGCTTTTTGCCCCTGCAGCGAGTCGAGGGATATTTTTCCGTGGCGAAAGTTTTGTTATGCAGTTTGTAATACCTTTAATTTATCAGCAGAAAAATTCTAGTATGAAGTGCAACACCTCTAGGTGTATAGTTTTTAAGAACAATAAAACCAATACACAAAGAGGTGTTGAAGTATATGAAATATACGCATTTAACTATGGAAGAAAGAATGGAAAT
>Ga0209417_1003313_pt1 | contig 21928 bp, 22 predicted proteins | sample RifGroF2_FD_184002 | JGI IMG/M metagenome (GOLD analysis project Ga0209417, IMG submission 184002) | Groundwater microbial communities from Rifle, Colorado, USA - Groundwater F2 (SPAdes) (version 2) | ecosystem: Environmental > Aquatic > Deep subsurface > Groundwater | place: Rifle, Colorado... | reverse complement strand
TAATAAACTTATTATTGCCGGTAAAATCGATGTGAATGACAGGGCGTATTATGAAAAAGATATCAAACACTTGATAGATGGCAAACAAATTGTTTATATCGGCGAACTTGGTCACGATGACAAAGTCGAACTGCTTAAAAACGCTTTTATGACAGTACATCCTGTAACATGGCCTGAGCCTTTCGGATTGGTAATGGCTGAATCCATGGCATGCGGAACTCCTGTTCTCGCGCTAAATCAGGGTTCTATTCCTGAAGTTATAAATGATAGTGTTACCGGTTTTGTTGAAGATGACATTGAAGCACTCATAAAACGCGTCAAAGAAGTTGAAAACATAGACAGATTGGCTTGCAGAAAACATGTTGAAGATAATTTTTCCGCAGAAAGAATGACAGAAGGTTATCTTTCGGTATTTAGAAAAATTATAAGCAGCCGAATTAAAAACTTAGAAACTTCAGGAGTATAAAATGGCAAAAGTTTTAACATACACTGTGGATTACTGTCCTTACTGCAAAAAAGCCAAAGCCCTTTTGACAGAAAAAGGCGTGGATTTTGAAGATATTGATATTACAGCTAATGAAGATGAAATGCGGGGAAAACTCGCTGAAATAGCAAACGGAAGAACAACAGTGCCGCAGATTTTCATAAACGGCGTTCATGTGGGCGGATATACAGATTTAAAAGCATTAAATGACTCGGGTAAACTTGATGAGATGCTTGCTCAATAGGCGGGGACTTTGTTTAAAGCAAATTATGTTTAAAAGACCAAAGTATCCATTGAGTATTATTTAACATCCAGAAAGTCAAATTTAAACCGACAAAATAAGCTGACCATAAAACAGCCGGGATTATTAAAAGTGCTGCCGGTATTGTAATTTTATAAAATTTGTAGAGCATGAGATATAAAGAAATCCACATTAAAATTGATATTACAAACCCGCCTAAAGTCGATCTTAAACCAAAAAATATAGGTACCCATAAAATATTGAGTAAAAGTTGACTGCCAAATATTATCAGCGCAAACTTTTTACTGACAGGACTATCTTTTTGTAAGACAAGATATAGAGAAACTCCCATTAACAAGTATAAAATCACCCAAACTCCTTGAAAAAGCCAGTCAGTCGGAGTTAATGCAGGTTTAAAAAGGTACTCATACCAGATTAAAGACTCTTCGCTAACGACTAGCTTGCCTATTAAGCCAGCTGATAAACAAAGCAAAACCGAGCCGGTAAGCATTAAAAGATTTTTTTTATTCAGGTTTATATTTTTTAAGTTTTCTATGATTTTCAGATTCATAATTTATCTCCTATTGTGGTTCTCGTCGAACACACCGTAAATGTGGATAGGTGTTAATTTTACTCCCAGACATTCCGGCGCAGCTGGTGGTCGTCAAATGAAAATAAGCCGCATAATTAGCGTAAGTCTCTGTAGAAGTCCAATACCATGCATCTGCTGGGAAACCGCCTATACTGTTTCTATTTGCGCATAATATGCCAAATTCACCGGATGACGGTAAGTACCAGTCAATATGACCGTAATTTGCAAAAGCGCCAGCATTCATATCCGTACAGAATTTTGCAGCTTTATACGGGGTTTCGCTGTTTGTTAGTCCCGCCAGTATATTGGTATTATAATCACCATCGGTTGTACTGGTAGCGTTCGTTGTTGATAATGTGGCGCTAGACCAGGTATAAGAGCCAACTTCGTTGACAGGCGGAACAAAGAAATACCTGTTGTTGTAATATCCCGCATAAAGAGTTCCGTCAGCATCACAGGGTGTTCCTGTCACACCTAAAGCAGAACAGTCATTGGGGGTTGTTTCATATCTTAGACATCTGACATAATACGAACTCAATTTACTATTAAAATTATAATTATTGCTATATGCATAACCGCTTGCTGCTGTGTCGGCACCGCCTTCTGTAGAGCCCCAGTAAGCAGAATTCCCAAGCCCTAATTCAATGTAATTGGGGGTAAATACATATCTTAGTTCATTATATGCCGGCAAATACCAGTCAGCATGACCATAATTGGAAGGGCTGTTTCTTAAAGACGCGCAAGCTTCTTCAGCTCTGTATGGCACATTTGAATTAACAGCGGATGTAATAATAGTATAATTGTTTTTACCGTCAAACATATCCGTCGCATTCAGAAAAATAAGATTTGTAGCACCGTTGTTCCATGTAAAAGTATTATTAGTGGGTAAATTTGTCGGGCTGCTTGCATCGGTTGCGGTGGTAAAAAGATGATAGCCATTATAATTACCCGCAAAAATAGTACCGTCAGGACAGGTAGAACCTATGGTATTTGTGCAATTCGGGTCAATTGCCGGACAGGTGGTTGCGACGGGGGCAATCGGAGGTGCGCCGCCCGAAGTGAGATTATATGTTCCCGCTGGGGCTTGAACCCATGTAGAAACAATCTGCGAACATGATTGGTTATAATTGTGATTATAAGCATAAGTGCAGTCATCAGCCACATAAGGACTTGCGTTACATCCTGTAATAGCAGCGCTTGGCAGACTTGTCATTGTACAGTTTACTTCTACAGGGCTATCCGCTCCATTGTAAGTAAGCATGTAATTACCTGTCGGAGCGGCGTTCCAGACGGCTTTTATCTGATTGCAGCTTCGATTATAAGGAGTAATCAGATGGTTAAGAGGATCGGGGTCGTACGCAACTGTACAGGCATCCGAATTGCCGTTATTACAGGCTTTTATGTACACTTCCGGTTTTGCCACATCGCAGGCAATGCTTCCCGGGTGTTGATCGCAATCATAAAACGTTTCGTGTATTAGAGTTGTTATCATTTTGGGAAGCAAACCTTCAAGCTGCTCCGCTATGTATGTCGCTCCATGGTTTGTATTTGTCGCAGACGGCAAATCAAGATAATATGTAATATCAGAAAAATTTGCCTCGTCATCGCAATATGGAACAGTTCCGATCCCATTTGCCCAACAGTTTTTTATAAAATAATCGCAAGCTTTTTCACCCCCCTGATCACAGGCAGCCCTAAGAACTTTTTTAGCCATTGCCTGCTGTGTTGAAGTTCCATGAGTTGGATCTGCGTACCATAATGCGGTATTGAGTGCTTTTCCTCTGTTGTATTGAGTATCTGAAACCGCGGAATAGCAAACGGTTCCGGTTGCCGGCATGGTTGTTGCGCCATTTCCGTCTGTGTCATACCATCCTGTAGAATCGTTAGCGGTGATGCATTTCATTGTGTTTTTATCCACGCCTGTTTTTGCCGTGGCAAATTGCGTTATCATCGGCATAGAAGCCGCCATGAGTATAGCTATGACGACCATGGAAATCATCATTTCCATAAGCGTGAAGCCTTTTTGAAATGGTGGCGTCAAACTTATTCTTTTGCGACCGCAATATTTCATAAACTTTTAGCCCTCGCTTTTTACTTATCCATTAAAAAGACTGGTTTCTATTCTGATAATTCATTTCAAACCAACTATTTCTTTATACAATTCCACCTTTAAATAATGTGCTATTATTGAATTTAAAAGCATACAAAACTAACCCTAACCAAAAACTAGGGTGTTTTTTTTATGGCTTACCAACCAGAACAAATTTACATCATTTTACATCTTAATGCTTATTCACTATAAACGATAAAAAATCGTAAGTCAAGTACAAAATTTGCTAGGGGATAAGAATACTCGTGGTGGCATGTATGAATATATTAAAAAATAAAATAGAGAGCATTTTGAAAGAAATTTATCTTATTGTAAAATTGCCAAATTAATTAATGAATATGAATCTTCTCTTATTTCAATGATTAAAGGGAAAAGACCTTTTACTGAAAATGCGATGAATAAAATACTTCCATTTCTTGAAGTTTCAAGAGAAGAATTTGAAAGTTGGATTCTCGCCGACAAATATTCGAAGGAAGTTTTAGAACTTGCTGTTCAGGCTAAAAAGGATTTTCCGTATAAAAGAAAATTAATCCTGACAACTAATATTGACGCTATTTTGCAGGAAAAAGGGATTTCCAGAACTGTTTTAAGCAAAGAAATAAAATACGGTCAAAGCGGCTTAAATCAAATAATCACAGGCAAAAGAACCATGCCTAAATCTGTTTTGGAAAGATTATCAAAAGCCCTTGGAATTTCTCAGGATACAATTTTAAGTTGGATTTTGGCGGACAGATACAGTTTACAGATTTTAGAAGCGACATATGGTTTGCTATAAGCTGTTATACTAAAACGAGTTTATTTTTTGCTTCGTTTGAAGAAGAACGGCAGAAATAATCCGCCGAATAATATTGGTAAGCCTACTCCGTTTGCAATTAAGGTGATTGCAAATGTTATAAATATTGAAATAAATATCCATTTGAAAAGAAGTTTTGTGTCTAAAGCTTTAGATTCAGCGTCTGAATTTATTTCTTCGGGTATCTTTGTTCCGCAAAAATCGCAATATTTGCTGTCTTCATTTAAATTTCTTCCGCAAACCGCGCAGTTCATAGTATAAATTACCTTTTGTCATTGTGAGGCTGAGAAGCATCCGTGGCAATCTAATTATTTAATCTTAATTAACATTATAGGACAAGGACACTCAGATAAAACCCTTTTTAATGTAGCTGCCCTTAAATGCGACAATGTCCCATGCCAGGCGATTGCTATAAAATCATTTTTGTTTTCCTTGGCAAAATTTAAAATTTCTTCGGCAGGGTTGCCATGAGAAAGAGATAACTTAAGATTTATATGGTTATGATTGTGCAAAGTAGGGCAAAATCTTTTCATAAACTCTTTTGACCATGAATTCCATTCATGTTGCGGATAATCTTCATAATAAGGAGCGGTAAAAGCACCTTCTTCTTTTAGGGGTTCAACTTTATGACTTGATATATGCAATAAATCAATTTCAGCCGTTGTTTTTTCAAGTATATTCATTGCAGGAAGAAGTGCCTGTGCGGAGTTTGGAGCACCATTTAAAGGAATTAACGCTTTTTGCGGAATCCATTTACCGTTTTGACAACTTAGTTCTATGTCAGGCTTGATTAATAAAACTGGCGTGTATGTATTTTCGACGACTTTTATGGCGATAGAACCTGCTTTTTGGGTTGTGTCGCAGGTCTCTCCATGCGTTCCCATTACTATGTAATCGCATTGTTCGCTCTCTTCGAGTATTGCCTGGGCGGGATCTCCTGTTTTTTGGCTTATTATATAACACTGTAAATCTTCTTTTTTTATGCCGAGTTTTTTCAAAAGAGCGTCCTGATCAAGTTTTTCTTCTGATATATGAAGTATGCAAAGAGTTGTTTCCAATAATTCCGCGAGGCTTTTCGCGGGCATAAACGCTTTTAATGAAGCTTCTGAGCCATCAAGAGGCAACAATATCTTTTTCATTGCTTTAATCCTTCCAATTCCAGTTCCCATTTATTTGAATACCTTTGTGATTACTGTTTTCTTCAAGTTCTTTCCAATTATTTTTTCCAAGGCTTACAAAAATATTTTTATCTCCCGAAAGTGAAAAACTTATTTTTTCTTTAGTCAAATTGACTTTTAAGTCCTGTCCTCGCCATTTAACACAAAAATCAATGCCTTCCCAGTGTTCAGGAAGATGAGGATCAAATATAAAACCTTTGTCAGCCGGGTACATTCCTGCAAAACCCATAACAACTGACATCCACACACCTCCTTGTGACGCTATATGAATTCCGCCTGCAGAATTGCCAATAAATATTTTGTTAAAAATGCGCGCATTTTTAACAAAATATTTATAAGCATCGTCAGCTTTTCCAATACGGGCAGCTATCAAACTATGAATACTCGGGCTTAATGAACTTCCATGTCCGGTTCTTTGTTCATAAAATTCATAATTTTTGCGGACTATATCTTCAGAAAAATTTTCTTCAAAAAGATATAAAAACATTAAAACATCAGCTTGCTTTATAATCTGCGTTTTTTCAGTTTTTTCCTGCCCAAGAATTATGTCCATAGGCGCAGACCTTGGCTCAAATTGTTTTAAATCAACATATTCAAGATTATAATACCCTTTAAATTGTTCAAACAATCCTGTTTTTTCGTCAAAACCCGAATAAATTTTTTCTTTATAGTTTTTCCAGTTATTTACTTCAGAATTTTCCAAGATTATTTTTTTCTTTAGCAATGAAAGCTCTTCGCTGTAGTTATTTTCCATAAATTCAAAGGTCTGGACGGCTATTTCAAAATTATGACGCGCCAAATAATTTGTATATGCGTTATCATCAATTTTTTCGTGGTACTCATCAGGTCCAATAACAGTAGGAATATGATACAACCCGTCATCTTCCATCCGTAACAAGCTTTCACAAAATCTGGCGGTTTCAAATAAAATTTCTGCGCCGTAATTTATCAAAAATTCCTTATCTTCTGTTGCCTGCCAGTATTTCCAAACAGCATAAGCTATATCTGACGAAAGATGGTTTTCATATTGACCTGATAAAATATAAACAACCTTGCCGTTCGGAAGTATTGCATGTGATGGAGTCATCTCCCGACCGGTATCCGTAGATTCCCAAGCAAAAGATGCCCCCTTAAATCCTTCCTCTCTTGCGTGATGCCTAGCGCCGTCAAGGGTATTATATCTGTACAAAAGCAATTTTCTTGCAATTTCAGGCTTTGTATAAGTAAAAAACGGTAAAAGAAACATTTCTGTATCCCAGAAAACGTGTCCTTTATAGGCTTCTCCTGAAAGGTTTCTCGCAGGAATAGAATATCTATTTCCGCTGAATTCACCGGAAATAATCAAATGATATAGGGCAAAATCAATAAATTTTTGGTCGCACTCATTGCCAGTAACTTTTACAGCTGATTCATTCCAGCGTGAAAACCATTTCTCTACATGTTTTTGAGCGCTGGTTTCAAAAAAATCTTGACCGAGCTTCAAAATATTTTCCTGTGCTGCTTCTTTGAGGAGAGGGGTATCCATATCGCTATAAATAGTAGTTAAGCTTTTTATGTTGTAAATTTTTCCCGCTTCTGCCATCCATTTCCATTCTTCAAAGCTTCCGCCGAAATTGTTAATAGTCTGATAATTAGAATTTACGCTTGTAAGTTCGTCATTAATACTAAATAATGTACTTTTTTGCAGCAGCATAAATTCTTTATTGCTGAATTTCGATTTCATTAATACCGAAGCATGGTTGTCAATACTTATGTTTTGATTTATTAAATAGTTAAAGTCCGCAGTATTACAGTCTATTCCTGATAAAACTCTTAAATTCCCTGTGTAATTTTCCGGTTTAATTAAAAGACATTTGCCCAATTCGTGTTTATTTGAAACTGATATAAATTTTATTATTTTAATATTGGTGATTCTTCCTAGATTGTCCGCGTATTGCCATTCTCTGACAACGCATCCATTATTTAAATCAATATATCTGCGGTGAAAAAGTGTTTCATTCTTTGTTAAATCAAGCTGTTCATCTTCTACAAAAATCTTTATGCTTGTCCAGTCAGGAATTTTTACTAAAATATTAAAATCATTATAAATATCTTTTTCATAAAACCCCGCAAGAAAAGTCCCCGGAGTGCTCTGCGGATAAAGCTCCTCAAGGCTGTTTCTCGTACCAACATAACCATTTCCCATAGAAAAAATGGTTTCAAGATCTCTTTCTCTTGCTGGTAAGTAGCTTTTTTCGGAAAGAGAATAGTAGGTTTTTATGGAAAATTTGCTTAAACTTATGTCAAAAAAAATAATATCCATAACCTCTATTTTTCAAGGTTTGGATATTATTTTAAATTCTACGACTATGCTAATTCTTTAAGCTTTTAGATAAATTTCTTCTGCATGGTTATCAAAGTTAACAGATAATCTTTGTCTTTCCAAAGATCCACAATTTGTTAAATCATAGAGTCCTCGATTTAAAATTGCTTGATCATAAAGTGAGTATTGAGGATTAGCTGTTCTGACAACAACCTTTGTGGGGTTTTGGAAATCAGTATTTGTTTCATAACGACCATAGCCTTTTTCATCTAGCTCTGAGGAGGTTTTTACGGAATTTAGACCCATTTTAAAAGCCCTTGCATCTTCTGGATTTTTAAACTTAAGAGCGTAATTACCTTGAAAGCCTAAACTTCTGTTCATTCCTACTTGCATTTTTAGATCTCCTTATATTTTTGTTTTTAAATTAGTAATTTCTATTTATATAAGACCCCTAAAAATAAAAGTTGCTAAAAAAAATTTTTGTTTACAAAACTTAAAAATCCCCGATTTGAATTTTCGAGGATTTTAAAAAACAGTTAAATTTATGAAGAAAATTATTTCAAATCTTCTTCTGTAAGCTTAGGAGGTTTTGCCGCTATCCCTAAAAAAATAAATATAATAGTTACTCCTATAAATCCTATAATTTGCGCTATGTCATTAAAACTCATAATTTATTCTCCTAATTTTTTTATTAATTTATGTATGTCTTTATTTATATCAATTATAAACCTGATAAAAATTGTATCTAATCCAACACCAACAATTATTAATCCCAATTTTAATAAACTATCCATGTTCAAAAGCAATGCGACAATACCGCCAGTTAAAACTATTGTGGTTGTCCATAAAATTTTTCTTAAATCGATATAATTTTCTATATTTTTATTTATTTGTTTTTCATTCATAAAACTATTTTACCTTATTATTTAAGATTTGAACATTATTTTGAAACAAAAAATCCTCGATTTTTCGAGGATTTTTATTATGAATAGATTGCCACGCTCCCTTTGGTCGCTCGCAATGACAATTATTTTATACAGCGGTTTTTCCGATGATTTCTTCAGCAATGTTGTTTGGAACTTGTTCATACTTGGAAAATTCCATTGTGAAAGTTCCACGCCCCTGTGTTTTGCTCCTAATGTCGGTTGCATAACCAAACATCTCTGAAAGAGGAACAGCCGCATTAACTTTTTGGATTCCGGTTCCTTCAATGGCTTCCATTCCTTCGATACGTCCTCTTCTTGAAGAAAGATCTCCGATTACGTCACCAAGAAAGTCTTCAGGAACTTCGATTTCAACTTTCATTATAGGCTCAAGTATGACACCGCCAGCTTTTTTAACGCCTGTTTTAAAAGCTATGCTTCCGGCAGCCTTAAATGCCATTTCTGAAGAATCAACTTCGTGGTAACTGCCGTCAAAGAGGGTAGCTTTAAAGTCGATTACTTCGTATCCGGCAATTACACCGCCTGTCATGCTTTCTTCAATACCTTTTTGAACGGCGCCGATGTATTCTTTAGGAACAGAACCGCCAACTGTTTTGTTCTCGAAGATGAAACCGCTGCCCGGTTCAAGAGGATCAAGTTTAATCCATACATGACCGTATTGCCCGCGACCACCTGATTGACGGATGAATTTGCCTTCAACTTCGACGTGTTTGGTAATGGTTTCTCTGTACGCAACTTGTGGTTTACCAACATTAGCGCCCACCTTGAACTCTCTTAAGAGCCTGTCAACAATGATTTCAAGGTGTAATTCGCCCATTCCGGAAATAATTGTCTGACCGGTTTCCTGATCTATTCTTACTTTAAAAGTAGGATCTTCTTCAGCCAGCTTATTAAGAGCCATAGATAATTTATCTTGATCAGCCTTTGTTTTAGGCTCAATAGCGATAGAAATTACAGGCTCAGGGAATTCCATTGATTCTAAGATAATAGGATTTGTTTCATCGCATAGCGTATCGCCTGTTGTTGTGGCTTTAAGCCCTACAGCAGCAGCCAAATCACCGGCTCTTACTTCGTCAATTTCATTTCTTGTATCAGCCTGCATCTGTACTAAACGGCTAATACGTTCTTTTTTGCCTGTAGATGTATTTAATACATAACTGCCTGCTTTAAGAATACCGCTATATACTCTAATAAAAGATAATCTTCCGACATAAGGGTCGGTCATGATTTTGAAAGCCAAAGCGGAGAACGGTTCATCATCAGAACTCGCTCTTTCAGTTTCGGTTCCATCAGGAAGAAGTCCTTTAATAGGAGGAATATCAATAGGTGAAGGCATATAATCAATTACTGCATCCAGCAATATTTGAACGCCTTTATTTTTGAAAGCGGAACCGCATGTTACAGGTAAAATTTTGTTTGCGATGGTTGCTTTTCTTAAAGCTGATTTAACTTCTTCTAATGTAGGAGTTTCACCTTCAAGAAATTTCATCATTAATTCGTCATCATGCTCTGATACAGATTCGATAAGCTGTTCTCTGTATTTAGCAGAAATTTCTTTCATATCTTCAGGAATTTCTGTTTCTTCAACTTCTTTTCCTAAATCATCTTTATAGATATAAGCTTTTTCATGAACAAGATCAATGATGCCTGTTAAGGTTTCTTCAGCACCGATAGGCAGTTGAATAGGAACAGCATTTCCATGAAGCCTGTCGCGAATTTGCTCAATTACTCTATAGTAATTTGCGCCTGTTCTGTCCATTTTATTAACGAATATTATTCTTGGAACACCGTATCTGTTCGCCTGTCTCCATACTGTTTCTGACTGTGATTGAACGCCGCCGACAGCGCAAAACACCATAACCATTCCGTCAAGAACACGCAACGAACGCTCTACTTCAACAGTAAAGTCAACGTGTCCAGGTGTATCTATAATATTAACCTGATAGCCTTTCCAAAAACTTGTTACAGCAGCTGATTGGATTGTAATGCCGCGTTCTCTTTCCTGTTCCATAAAGTCGGTCACAGAAGTGCCGTCATGCACTTCACCGATTTTGTGGCTACTGCCTGTATAAAAAAGTATTCTTTCTGTTGTAGTTGTTTTACCGGCATCTATGTGCGCCGCAATACCAATATTCCTAAATTTATCCAGTGGGATATTTCTGCTCATGATCTGTCTACCTCTTAAAAATTCAAAAACTCATTTATTCATTTTTTATAATTATCAATTAAATTCAATTTTTTCTTTAAATATATGAGTTCTTATATTTATAAGACCGAATTAAATTTAATTTGTTTCGATGTGTTTATTGTTTTATCTGGAGTGTAAATATAAAAAGACTAAGGGGCTTTTTTGTAAAGAACCGATAGTCTTTTTATAACTGCATCTTAATATCTGTAATGAGCGAAAGCTTTGTTAGCTTCAGCCATTTTGTGAGTATCTTCACGTTTTTTAACAGCAGAGCCTTCGCCGTTATAAGCGGAGATAATTTCTTGCGCAAGTTTTTCTTCCATTGGTTTACCGGTTTTGGCTTTAGCTGTGTCGATTAGCCAAGTTGATCCTAATGCAATCCCTCTTTCAGGTCTAACTTCAAGAGGAACTTGATAAGTAGAACCACCGATTCTTCTCGCTTTAACTTCAATTAGCGGAGTAACATTTTTTAAAGCTTTTTGGAAAACTTCAATCGGTTCATCTTTAATTTTTTCTTTAATGATCTCTAAAGAATTGTAAAAAATTCTTTCGGCAATGCTTTTTTTGCCTCTTCTCATTAATCTGTTTATGAATCTTGCCACATCTTCACTGTTAAAAATAGGATCTGGCAATGGAACTCTTTTCGCTGGTTTATTTCTACGTGACATTTAATTTATTATCCTCGTTATAACTTAATTAACTAATTTATTTTATTATTTTAGGTCTATTTTTTAGCTTTTTCTCTTTTAGCACCGTATTTGCTTCTGGATTGCTTTCTGTTTTTAACACCGGCAGCATCAAGTGTTCCGCGGATAGTATGGTATCTAACGCCTGGTAAATCTTTGATTCTTCCGCCACGTATTAAAACCACGGAGTGTTCTTGTAAGTTGTGACCAACTCCGGGAATGTATGAAGTTACTTCAAATCCGTTTGTTAATCTTATTCTCGCTACTTTTCTGAGAGCTGAGTTTGGTTTTTTAGGTGTTGTTGTGTAAACCCTTGTACAAACGCCTCTTCTTTGAGGGCAGCTTACTAAAGCAGGTGATTTTGTTTTGTCGATTTGTTTAGCGCGTTCTTTGCGAACTAATTGATTAATTGTAGGCACTTATTCCTCCTTGGAATTATTTTATTTTGTTGATTTCTAATATAAAACACATACATTTAGATTTATTTTCAAACAACCATAACCTATTGTCAACTTCTCAGGTTAAATTTTTAATAAAATTAACCAATAAAAAATGGATATTGCAGTCTTAACAGCATTATTCTCTTTTTAGTTAAAAATAACAGGGACTTTACAGGGAATTATTAAAATTTTTATCATTATTTTAATTTTTTATACCGATGCAGTGCGTCTTTTAACCCTAAATTCCCTAAAAAATTTACAGGCAATTATTTTTGAAGAACAGGGAATTTTTTGCGAAAAAATATAATTTATTCCAGCAACCAGTCAAGAGCATAAATCTGTTTTATTCCTTTATGTGCTGTTGGCGGTTCTACATCTAATGTCAATAAATATTTAGGATTATGGTCTTTAATATTGTCTAATGGCTTCAGTTCCCTTTCTAAGGTTTCAGGTTGCTGAACAGTTTGTGCAACTTGATAATATTCAATGTCACCATTTTTTACTGCAACAAAATCCACTTCTAAAGTTCTGACCTTGCCTATGAAAACTTCGTAACCACGTCTTAAAAGCTCCAAATAAATAATATTTTCTAAAATTCTTCCCATATCGGCTTTTTTACTGCCAAGCAAAAAATACCTTAATCCGATATCAACAAGATAATATTTTTCGTTTGTCTGCAAATATTGTTTTCCTTTAATATCATATCTGCCGACTTTGTATAAAATAAAAGAATCTGTCAAGGCAGATAAATAATTTTCAACAGTGTGATTAGAAATTTTTCTTCCTGCGGATGTCAAACTATCACTTATTTTTTTACAGTTAGTAATATTTCCAATATTATCAAACATATATCTGACAACACTATCAAGAACATTTACATCTGAGATGTTTTTTCTTGCAACAACATCTTTTAAAATTACGGTGTTATAAATTCCATCCAAATACATCCTGATTTGATTTTCATCATCAAGTTCCAAAGTATACGGAAAAGAGCTTTTTACAAGATAATTTCTATATTTTGCAGGCAAATCTGTTTTTTCAGGAAGCGCTGACAAATATTCTTTGAAAGATAAAGGCAGCATTTCAATTTCAACGTATCTTCCGGATAAAAGTGTTGCTAGTTCTCCCGAAAGGAAATAAGCATTTGAACCTGTTATATACAAATCAACATTGTCTTTGATATATAAACCGTCAACAGCTTTCTGGTAATCAGCAACATTTTGAATTTCATCTAAGAAAATATAATTTTTTATATTTGGAATTAAATGCTTTTCAATATATTTGTAAAGAGCTTTATAGTCTTTTAAATCTTCATAATCCGGATTTTCAAAATTAATCGAGATAATTTGATTTTCCTCAACACCATTTTGTAATAAATAATCTTGAAAAATGTTAAGCAGAGTTGATTTACCGCATCTTCTAATGCCAGTAATTACTTTGATTAACTTTTTATCTTTAAAACTTTTGAGTTTTTCAAGATATTTGCTGCGTTCAATCATATTAACCTCTTTAGCTATTATTATAACTTGTTTTTGGCAAAAGTCAATAATTTTTAGAAATATACTTCCAAAACTAATAAAATTCATAACCTTTTGGAAGTCAATACATCATTTATGTTGTGATTTTAGTCTGCTATGGTTAGAATTTTAACACTGTATTTCCTAAAATATTCTGGAATACAGGATTTTTAACTTGCAATTCTAGTAATTGGGATATCTTTTTGATACATCACAAGCAGATTTATTAATACATTTTGAGCAATTATACATTGACTTTTGACAATACTGGTTTGCACGAGAGATAAAATCATTGTAATGATGATTTGCCTGCATATTCCAATGTTTGTCACTTTTCCAAAATTTTCTTACTACTTCAGCATTTTCTCTTCGTTCTTTAATTCTATTCAAAACTTGCTACTCCTGAATAATCTTATACAAGCTTCTATACTTGTTTTAATCAGTTTAATCTATTTTTTATTGAAATTTGTTTGCAACTGATTAATAAGAACTATTTAAGGTTGAATTATAGCTATATTACATTAAATGTATATGATGAATAATGTTAAATTAGCAGTATAACCCTAACTTTTACCGACAATTCCTGTTAAAGGAGAAGATGCTCCTGCATAAGCTTTAACAGGAATTCTTCCCGCTTCATATGCCATTCTCCCTGCTTGCACTCCGAGTTTGAAGGATTCAGCCATTTTTGCCGGATCAGTTGCAAGAGCAACCGCTGTATTTAAAAGTACAAAATCAGCGCCTGATTCCATAGCCCAAGTTGCTTCGGAAGGAACTCCGAGTCCTGCATCAACAACAACAGGAATATTTGATTGTTCTATAATAATTTTAATATTTTCAGCATTTTTTATTCCCTGCCCTGAACCTATCGGTGAAGCAAGAGGCATAACTGTTGCACATCCTATTTCTTCAAGACGTTTTGCAAGCTGAGGGTCTGCGTTTATATACGGCAACACGACAAATCCTTCATCAACCAGGATTTTAGCTGCTTCAAAAGTGGCAATAGGATCAGGCAAAAGATATTTAGCATCAGGAATAACTTCCAGTTTTATCCAATTATTGATGCCCATTGCTCTTGAAAGCCTTGCTACTCTTAAAGCTTCTTCTACTGTTTGACATCCGGCTGTGTTAGGCAATATCCAGAAACGATTAGTATCTATATAATCCATAAGTCCGACATGTCCGGGAGCTCCTGTATCTACTCTTCTTATTGCAACGGTTACAATATCTGTTCCGCTTGCGATATGGGCTTTTCGCATTGTTTCAAAATCTTTAAATTTTCCAGTTCCAAGCATCAAGCGTGATTTGAATGTTTTTCCTGCTATTGTTATTGTCATACGTTTACCTTCTTCTATTTTGCTGTTATATTTGGAGAAATTTGCCTTCAGTTTTTTTGAATTTTTAATCGTTCTTTTTGCACTGATTTTACAATACAATCGCCTTTTTTAACCCCGATGTTTTTAGCAATTAATTCACATTTTATCGTAAGGAGAAAATAGATATTTTTATTCGTTATGTGGCTCAAGCCTTCAAAATTACCCTGCCCTTTCGATATAATAAGGTCAGCTGAATTAAAATGTTCAAGAAATTGCTCTGAAACTGAATTCAAAAGAGTACCGGGGGCATTATCTCCGTTAGTTATGACTTTTGCAAGTTTATTAATTCCAATAAACAGAGCATCTTCAAGAGTTGCATCATTTAAAACAGGGCTATGCCTTACGGCAAATGTTACATTCGGATGATTTAAAACTTCAAGAAATAATTTATCAAATACTATTTCTCCGGTATTGTCTCCAAGATAAAGAATTGATTTTGCTTTTTTTATTTCTTCAAACAACTCTTTTGAGTCATCGACAGCAAATTCATCTTTAAAAACTTCTTCAATTTTTTTATAAATATCAAAATCATGTGTCGGTCCAAAATCAATAATATTTCCGGCTATTGCAAGTCTTAAAGCTTTATCCATTGGGTTAATGTCATTTTTTATCGCATTTTCGTACTTATTATAATATTCAAGCGCTTTTAAATTATATTCATCTTTTAAAGGCTTAAACGGATCAGGATTGCCGGAAACTTCTTGAATGATTTTTTTGACTTCTTTGCCGGCAGCAATTGTTAATTGGTTATAATTAACTTCTGAGTAGTATTTCAAAATTCTTCGTAATATTTCTTCTTGGTATTTGATGTCAAGAAGTCCGTTCTTGAAAAGATTTAAAATTCCGTTTATAGCGCATATTATACATTCGGGTTTTACTAACATTTTTACCTCTTAAATATATCCGACAGCATCCGCTCTGCACCTTTTACAGTGGCTTAACTGTTTTATATAACTAGAACATTGATTACGCGCATTATCTATTTCTTTACTTTCCGGCGTCCTTAAATTTTCAAAAGCAGAACCTTTTACAGGGTAGAAAGGCATAATATTGTGAGCAAAAACTCCTGTTTTACCGGCAAATTCAGCAACGGCAACGAGATCATTATCATTTATATCCGGTAAAAAGACAGAGTTTATTTTTAAAACAGCCTTTGTTCTGCTTAATTCTTTAATCCCAAGAATTTGCCTTGTTATGAGTTCATTAACATTATCTATCGGATGAATTTTACTTGAAGTTTCTTCTGAAAGTGTATTTATCGTTACAGTAATATAATCAATTTCAAGCTTTTCAAGGCTTTCAATATTATCTATAATTCCAAAACCATTAGTACTGAAGCATAATTTAAGTTCAGGAAAATATTTTTTCACAATTTTAACACTTTCATTGAAAATATCAGGTTCAGCAAAAACTTCACCCGGACCGGCTATGCCGACAATATTTATGTTCGGAAATTTTTTTAAATTATCTGTTATAAAATCATATATATGTTCAGTACTAAGTATTTTACTTGTAACTCCGGGTCTGTTCTCATTTGGACAATCATACAATCTATTGCAATAATTGCAGGAGATATTGCAACTCTTAATTACCGGCAAATGTATTCTCCCATAAGATTTTGATGCCTTTATGTCGTAGCAGGGATGAATTTGTGCTTTTTCAGAAGTCAACATTATATATAAATATCTCTTTCGCCTTGGTCTATTTTGGATAATTGAGTTTCTATTCTGCTTTTGAGCTTACTATCGGTTATTTCACTTAAACATGTTTTTATAACATCAAGCCCTGCTTTTTTGGTTTCATCGCTTGCATAATCTTCGAGATACTCTTTAAATGTCAGCATTGCATTAGGTTCGCAAAATCTTTTAATAAGACCCGGTTTTGCCAAGTCCATAAAATCTTTGCCGACTCTGCCGCTTCTGTAACAACCTGTGCAAAAACTGGGAATATATTTATTCTGACAAAGTTCATGGATAACTTCATCTAAACTCCTGTGGTCTCCAACTTCAAATTGTTCTGTGGCATTTTTATCGCTATAGCCTCCGGGATTTGTTTTTGAACCGGCACTAATTTGCGAAATGCCAAGCTCAATAACTTCACTTCTGAATTCAGCTCGTTCTCTTGTTGAAAGAATAAGTCCGGTATAAGGAACAGAAAGCCTTAGGACTGCAACAATTTTTTTGAAATCTTTATCCGAAATGGCATACTTAGGATTTTGTGATACATCAGAACCTTTTGCAGGTTCAAGTCTTGGAATAGATAGTGTATGCGGACCTGTTCCATATTTTTCATCAAGACGTTTAGAGTGCATCAACAATGCTAAAGTATCAAACCTGTAATCTGTTAATCCAAACAAAACTCCCATCCCTACATCATTTAAACCGGATTCTAAAGCTCTGTCCATTGCTTCAAATCTCCAGTCATAATTTGATTTTTTGCCTGTAGGATGCATTATTGAATATGTTTCTCTATGATACGTTTCTTGAAAACATTGATAAGTTCCCACATTAAAACTTGCTAATCTTTTAAATTCTTCTGTGCTTAGAGGGGCAATATTAATGTTTACTCTTCTAATTTCTCCGTTAGTAACTTTTAAATCATAAATTCTGCCGATAACTTGTTCTAAATAATCCAAGTCACCGTTAGAAGCAGCTTCTCCTGCGACAAGAAGAATTCGTTTATGCCCTGTATTTATAATAGCTTTTGTTTCTTCTATTGCTTCATCTACAGACAATTTTTTTCTTTGAATTTCTTTATTATCTATTCTGAAGCCACAATACAAGCAATTATTTGTGCAGTAATTATTAAGATACAAAGGTGCAAAAAGCACTATTCTGCTTCCATAAATATTTTCTTTTACCTGTTTGGCTATTTTAAAAAGCTGTTCTAATGTTTCATCATCTTGTATATTTAATAATGCAGCTGATTCTTCAAGATCGAGCCCTTTCATCTCAAGTGCTTTATTAAATATATCCCAAATCCTGCTTTTATCGCCATTAATATTTAACAATTCAGATATTTTATTTTCATTTATACGTATTCTACTAGCAATTGACATTTTGTATACCCTTATATTCCAGTGTTAATCCAACGCCTGTAGCGTCCAGCCTTGTATATTTTGACAAAGTTATTTTTGAACGAAAATCTGTACAATGACAGGGATGGATCCCATTTGTTCCGAGTTTTAACAAATAATCAGCCGTTCGGAAAACTCTTTCCTGTGGGGGATTTACAAGATGAAAACCGCCTATAATATCATTAATTTTTGATTCGGTACAAACAATTCTTGCTCGCTCAATAATATTGCATATTCCCGAGTGAGAACATCCTGTAATAACTATTAATCCGGTGCCAGCTTTGTATACAACAGATGAATCTTCGAGAATATAATCATCTTCATATCTGTTATTTTTATAAACCTTACCTATAGACTCTTGCCCTTCAAAATTATTTATTCTTGGAATTTCGCCGAGAAAAACAAGATTTTGAGTTATCCATAAAGGTTCTTTAGATAGTTTTATATTAAAATTTTTCTTTAATTTTTCTAAAGAAATCTGACAGCCGATTTCTCCTAATTTATCATCAAATTTTTCATTAAAAGTGTCAGGATGAGTTAAGATAGTCGGCTTTTTAATATTTTGCCCCTGTTTTAAAGCTGATGTATAAAAAGATAAATAATGAGATAAACCCCAAGTATGGTCATAATGCCCGTGTGAAAGAACAATATAATCTAAATCCAGAAGGTTTATTCCCATTTTTAAAGCATTTTTTAGAAATACATCAGAATAGCCTGTATCAAAGAGTATTTTCTTCTCATCAGCCTCAATATAAAAGCTGAGTCCGTGTTCGCCAAGAAAATTCTTGCTTTGCAATACATTGTTATCTGTTAAAACTGTAATTTTCATTTTTAATATCTCAAATAGTCCTTATGTTGAATGTTTATTTTAATTATCTGCCTTAATCTGTATCAAAACAGGAGGATGTTAATTATGGAACATGATGAAAATAAAATAGAAGAACTTTCAAATAAAATTGATAATCTTGAAAATATGCTGAAATGCATGGACAAGAAACTTTGTGCAATCGGTGAAATGATAGAATCTCATCATTCAGATCCTGAACATGCAAAACATCATGAGGGACAAGGTCATCAATAATCTTATGTTATAGCGATTTCTGCAATTGATTTAATAGCAGGCCAATCGAATCTCCAAATCCCTGAAGCATCTAGGGCGTAATTTCCAACGCAGGAGAATTTACAGACCTTGCAGGTATTTGCCATATCAATAAAATCTTCTGATCTTAGTGCTTCACCAAGTGATGTCTTTCTTAGATCAAGTGTCTCCATAGGCTTTCTGTCAAAGCATCTTAGCAGAACTCCGTTGGAATACATTACTGTTGCTATTTGAGGCCAATGACATTCATAATAGTTCTTTTTCTCTATTAGATAATCCATAAAGTAATAAGAATTTCTTATCGGATAACCTTGCTGTTTAAGCGATTTTATTCCTTTGAATATCTCAGACAGTTTTTCTGATTCATATTCAAGCTCGGTTAAACCATCTTTGCCTTCCCATTTGCTAAAATCTTGATAACTCTTGTTTACCGTAAAATAAAGCAGAATACCAAGGTCTTTGCAAAGTTGAGCAACTTCTGTTAAATCCTCTAGAGTATTTTCTTTAGATACAGTACAGCATATGTATATTCGCATTTTTGGATAATGCTTTTTGTGAAACTCTATTCCGCTTATGCATCTGTCATATAATCCATGTTTATTTCCGCGCGCTATATCATGTTTTTCTCCAATAGCATCTACAGAAACAAATATAAGGTCAGTGTATTTTCCAAATTCGTGATTTTCTTCTAAAAACCATCCGTTTGTTGCCATTTTTGTGTACATTCCGTTATCGTGAGAAGCTTTTGCTATTTCAGTAAAATCTTGTCTTAATAAAGGTTCGCCACCCCAAAGAATGCTGTTCATATAACCTTCTTTTTTTGCTTCGGCATAAATTCTTTGAATTTCCGGTAGCGTTAAATCCTCATTATCTTTATGATGCTTCCAGAAACAAAAAGAGCAATTGCAGTTACATTTGCTTGTAACCATATGAGAAAAAGTAAAAGGTCTTGGTCTTTTCGTTAGAAATCGGCTCTGCAAGGCGGTAGTTATACCGCCTATTAAATGACCGAAATATTTTACCCTGTCTAATGTAAAATTATTTCTTGATTCTGATGAATCTTGAACTTTTAATATATTATTTTTTTTTAGTTCTTTCTCTAATACCGTATTTGACATTTTCCACTCCGACTAATTAATGATCGCAGGTGTTTGCGCCGGTTACTAATGTTCCGTTCAAATACTCAAGAACTAATTTTTCAGGATCACCTTCTCCAGCGCCCACAAGGACTTTAATTCCTTGTTCTGTAAATAATTGTTGAGCCCTCATGCCCATCCCGCCTGCAATAATAACATTTGCGCCATTTTTAGCGACCCAAGGAGGAAGAATGCCGGGTTCATGAGGCGGCGGTGTTATTTCTTCTTTACCAATAATTGTTTTGGAAGTTTCGTCTGCTTCAATAAATGTAAAAACTTCACAATGTCCAAAGTGAAGACATAGCTTTCCGTTGTTTGTCGGGATTGCAAATTTCATTGTTTTATTCTCCTTTTTTAAAGTGTTAATACTATTTTCTGTTATTGGTTTTATTATTTCTTCCAAAATTTTTGCTGTAGGTGTTTCTGAATAAAAATAGAGGAATGGCTTACCCGAATCTCCCGCTTCAACAATGTTTGGGTCGAGAGGAATTTTGCCTAAAAATGGCGCGTTCATATCCTGAGCCATTTTTTCCCCGCCGCCGGATTTAAAAATATCAACTGTTTTATTGCATTCAGGACAAACAAATCCGCTCATATTTTCTATAACACCAATTACAGGCACTTCAAGTTTTTTACAGAAATTCACTGATTTTCTAACGTCAGTAATAGCGAGTTTTTGAGGCGTTGTAACTATTACAGCGCCTGTGACTTCTTCAAGAAGCTGAATTACTGATAAAGGTTCATCTCCTGTGCCAGGAGGACAATCAACAATCAAATAATCAAGTTCTCCCCACTCTACCTGACTTAGCATTTGTTTAATAAAACCTATTTTAGCGGGACCTCTCCATATAATAGGGTCATCGTTGTTTTCAAGGAGAAAACCTATGGAAACAACCTTTAAACTCTCTCCATAAGTCAAAGGCAATAAGGAAAATCCGTCATTTTCCATTTTTTTGTCTTGAAGTCCCATTATTGTCGGAATACTTGGTCCATGAATATCAACGTCAAGAAGTCCTGTTTTAAAACCCGCCAGAGCAAGCGACATGGCAATATTAGCAGCTACTGTGCTTTTGCCTACGCCTCCTTTGCCTGATAAAACTACAATTTTATTTTTGATTCTGCTTAAACGTTCCTGTAAAAAAGCTTCATCAATTTCCGGGTTTTCACAACTACACATTTTCTTTCTCCATTAATTTATTTTCCAGTTTATTCCACATATTTTTTATTTTATTTGAAACTTCTCCGACAGGTTCATATTCAATGAGGCTTTGTTCTTTTATCATTGCCTGTGTAAAGATTTTATTGTATGGAATTTCCCCCACAAGTTCAATATTTTTTTCCCTGCAAAAATCTTCTATTTGCTTTGTTAATTCTAAATTCAAGTCGTATTTATTTATACAAATACTTGCAGGGATTTTGAAATGCCTTGTAAGTTCAAGAACTCTTTCAGCATCGTGAAATCCTGACAAGGTTGGTTCGGTCACTATAACCACAAGATGAGCCCCTGAAATGGAAGCTATAACAGGACAACCTATTCCCGGAGATCCGTCAACTATTATTAAATCATTGTTGTTTCTATGAGCAACCAGTCTTGCATGATTTCGTATTTGCGATACCAATTTTCCTGAATTTTCTTCTGCAACACCGAGTCTTGCGTGAATAAGTTTGCCGAATCTGGTATCAGACTCAAACCAGTCACCTGATTTTACTTGTTCAAATTTTATTGCGTTTACAGGACATTGATAAAAACAAGTTCCGCACCCCTC
>Ga0209417_1003312_pt1 | contig 21940 bp, 25 predicted proteins | sample RifGroF2_FD_184002 | JGI IMG/M metagenome (GOLD analysis project Ga0209417, IMG submission 184002) | Groundwater microbial communities from Rifle, Colorado, USA - Groundwater F2 (SPAdes) (version 2) | ecosystem: Environmental > Aquatic > Deep subsurface > Groundwater | place: Rifle, Colorado... | reverse complement strand
AAAATGACGAGGGCGTATCATGGGGTGCTTTGTACTGGCAGTATTTTGAACAACTCGATAAAATCACTCCGCACGAAACTCCGCTGAAGCTTAACAAAAAACTCTTCATTGAAAGAAATTCAAAAAGTGGAAAAATTATTGAGCCTTTGCTTGAGAATTCGCCATTGCTGGTTGGAGATAAAATTGTTGTCAGAATTGAACTTAAAGTTGATAGAAACATGGAATACGTCCACATGAAAGATATGCGCGCATCCGGCTTTGAACCAATAAATGTTATTTCCCGCTATAAATGGCAAGATGGACTTGGATATTACGAAAGCACCAAAGATGCAGCAACTAACTTTTTCATGGGCTATTTGCCAAAGGGAAGCTATGTGTTTGAATATCCACTGAGAGTTACACATAATGGAAATTTCTCAAATGGCATAACACAGATTCAATGTATGTATGCGCCAGAATTCGGCTCGCACAGCGAGGGAATAAGAGTGAAAGTGGGTAAGTAGGTGGGAGAATTAAGAAATGGTAATCGGTGGCTTCGACTCCGCTCAGTCACCGATTATCAATTTATTCCGATTCATTATGATAACGATACCCATGACCTTTTCCTTTGCCACCTCTCATATCGTTTAACAGTTGTCTTTTAAAAAGATGTTCGGTTTTGTAAAGTTTTAAAACTTTAACTTTGGGAAGCACTTTTTTAAATTTGATATGATAATCTTTTCTTAATTTAGCTTCAGTAAGGTCAATTTCAATTATTTTGTCGGAGAGTTCTTCGCTTTCCTTTTCAGATAAGCCGTCAGAATCAACTTTTACCTTTTTCATGTATTTTCTTTTTTCATCAAATAATTCTTCTGCTTTTTTCTGGTATTCATTAAATACAGGCCAGAAAGACTGCGCTTCTTCAGGTGTAAGGTCAAGATTTTTTGTGATAAATGCAATTTTTTGAGCATTAATCAAATCTTTCTTTTTGCCGTGGTTGTCATTTTCTTGAGCTAAAACAAAAGAAAAACAAAATAAGCAAATCAGGATTGTACTAAATATTGTTTTCATATTTTAAATTTTTTATAATTCTGCTAATAATGAGATATAGTCCATGTTTTCTACAAGATATTCGGTCGTGTCGTTTTGAAAATCATTAAAATTATTTTCAAAATACTCGTTTGCTACTACTGAATCTTCAGCTATTTTATTAATTATAGACGCTTCATCAAGGTAATTTTCAAGATTCGAGATTTCAGCAATATTTGTTTTTGATTCTTTTTCTTTTTCGCTGTTTGTAAAATAATAAGTTACGGTAATACTTGTAATGACTAATATAATAATAGCTGCTGCGCGAAATAAAATTTTTGAAAATGGAATCGTTTTAATTTCAGTATCATTTTTAATACTGTTTAAAGCCCTTTCAGAAAGTTTATCAAAATAAGCTTCCGGCGTTTTAAAAGGGTTTGTTTTTTCTATGTTATCGAGTTTTTTCATAACCAATATATAATTCTATGACTTTACTTTTTCGGTTTGGTTTAATCTGTTTCGAAAAATTTTTCAATTTTTTTAGTTGCATGATGATACGAAGCTTTTAATGCGCCAACCGAGGTATCTAATATTTCAGACATGTCTTCGTATTTCATTTCATCAAAATACTTCATATTAAAAACAAGTCTTTGCTTTTCGGGCAAGGTAAGAATTGCTTTTTGAAGTTTTAACTGGATTTCGTCTCCATTGAAATATGCATCGCTTTCAAGAGAATTAGCAAGTTGATTTTCGTAATCAACAATAGGAAGGAAAAATCTCTTTTTTTTAGAATTGAGAAAAGTAAGCGCTTCATTGGTTGCAATTCTGTAGACCCAAGTGTAAAGCTGTGAATCTTCTCTGAAATTTTCAAGCCCTTTCCAGATTCTTACAAATACATTTTGCAGAATATCGTCAGTATCATCATGAAGAATCACAAGTTTACGGATGTGCCAGTAAATTTTTTCTTTGTATTTATTTACAATAAGCGTAAAAGCCTCCTCTTTGCGGTGCTCATCCCTGAATAACTGAACCAACTTTTGATCTGAATATTCCACTCTTTTAATATCTTACACAAAGAAAGAAATTTATTTTATATGTATCATTAGATTTTATTATTTTGCAAAGGTTTAATTTGGGGGTGCAACCTGATAAGTTGAGCGAAGCCGAAACTTGCAACCTGCAACCTGCAACAATAATAAAATATAATAGTTGATTCACCAGATAAATTCACATGTTATAACAAATGGATAAACAATTAAAATATAAAATAGCGATTACTTTAATTCCGGATATTGGTCCTATTCTGGCGAAAAAAGTAATTGCTTATGTGGGAAGTATTGAAGGAATATTTTCTGAAAAAAAACGTAATCTTATTAAAATACCGGGAATAGGAGAATATCTTGCGAATGGGATTATAAATCAGAATGTATTGGAAAGAGCCGAAAAAGAGATAGAATTTATTGAAAAATTTTCGATTGAATCATTTTTTTATCTTGATAAAAATTATCCTGAACGCCTGAAACAGTGCAATGATGCTCCGGTTTTACTTTATTCAAAAGGTAAAACAAATTTCAATGCGGCAAAAGTGATAAGTGTTGTTGGAACGAGGACAGCGACTTCTTATGGTAAAGATATTTGTGCCAGTTTGATTAGCCGTCTGGCGGAAAAAGGGCACGATATACTAATAGTTTCGGGCTTGGCTTTTGGAATTGACATTACAGCTCATAAATGCGCGTTGCAAAATAATTTTAAAACAGTAGCTGTTCTCGGTCATGGTTTAGATATAATTTACCCTGCAGCGCACAGAAATATTGCAAAAGAAATAGTTGGGCAGGGGGCTTTGCTAACAGAATATCCGAATAAATCGGTTTGCGATAAATATAATTTTGTAATGCGTAACCGGATTGTAGCGGGCATGGCAGATGCAACTTTAGTAATTGAATCAACCGAAAAAGGGGGTGCATTAATTACTGCAAAAATTGCAAATTCTTATAACCGTGATGTGTTGGCTGTTCTGGGAAAATCAAATGATAAATATTCAAAAGGATGCAATTATCTTATTAAAAGAAACCTTGCGCATCTGGTCGAATCCGTTGAAGATATTGAGTATGTTTTAGGCTGGGATACTGTTTCTCAGAAAAAAGAAATACAAGCTTCGCTTTCTTTTGTGCCGATGAATGAAAATGAAAATAAAATATTCCAGTTACTGCAAAAAGAAGGGGAGATGCAAATTGATCTCATAAGCAGAAAAACGGATATCCCGGTACATGTTTTAGCCGCTCTGATGTTGAATCTTGAGTTTTCAGGCGTTGTTAAATTTTTGCCCGGGAATTCATACAAAATATTATAATGATGAGAAATTTTAAAAACATATCCGTTTCCGAAATTGCAGATAATCCTTTTGTGGCGCTTGAAAAAGACTGGATGCTTATTACTGCCGGAACAATTGATGATTTTAATATGATGACTGCAGCATGGGGCGGCTTCGGATTTTTATGGAAAAAGCCGGTAGGATATATTTTTATCAGACCACAGCGGCACACGTTCAAATACACAGAAAGCAACGATTTTTTTACATTAACTTTTTTTGATGAAAATTATAGAAGCATCCTTAATAAATGCGGTACATTGTCAGGAAAAGATTTTGATAAAATGAGAAAATCAGGAATTACTCCTTTTGCTACGACTAATAATAGCGTGGCATTTGAAGAAGCGCGCCTTATTATTGAATGTAAAAAAATATATCAGGATGATATTAAAGAACAAAATTTTATTGATACTGCGCCCTTGGTAAACTACCCCATGAAAGATTATCACAGGATGTATATTGGTGAAATTGTTAGTGTGTTTTTGAAAGAAGAGTAGGACAAAGCTAACCTGTGAGGTATTGCGGGTTGCTTGTGCGTAGGGTATCCCTAACCTGCTGTCAGGCAGGCTCACAGGTTTGCGGGGATGTGAAATATGGATTAAGGATTAAGGATTAAGGATTAAGGATTAAGGATTAAGGATTAAGGATTAAGGATTAAGGAGTAGGAGTTATAATATTAAATTAACAAATGAAAAAATACAATCAATATAAAACAACTTTTATTTTCACAATTTTGTTTGTGATTTTGTTGGTTGTATTTTTTCTTGATTTGTTCATGGGAAGTATATCTATTCCCGGTACAGAAATAATTAAAATATTTTTCTCACAAGAATCTTCTTCGCCTGAATGGTTGTCTATTATTAATAATTTCAGAATACCGAAAGCATTTACGGCATTGCTTGCTGGAGCGGCTCTTTCGGTAAGCGGATTGCAAATGCAAACTGTTTTCAGGAATCCGCTTGCAGGTCCCGATGTTCTGGGAATTACAGCAGGTGCGAGTCTTGGAGTTGCAATAACAGTACTTGGCATCTCTACTTTGTTACCAGAAGCATTTACAGGCTTTTCAGGAAACGGACCTGTTGTTATAGCTGCATGTATGGGCGCGGGATTTATTTTGCTTTTAATTTTCATCGTATCATTACGCATAAAAAATGTAATTACGATTCTTATTCTCGGAATCATGTTTGGCAGCGGAATATTTGCTGTTGTAAGCATTTTGCAATATTTTAGTCCGGCTTCAAGTTTGAAATCGTTTGTAATTTGGACTATGGGAAGCCTCAGTGGCGTAACAAAATCTCAGTTGCACGTGTTGCTTCCTGTAATTGCTGTCGGTTTATTTCTCGCTTTTATCCATGCAAAAACATTGAATGCATTATTACTTGGTGAAAATTATGCAAAAAGTCTTGGGGTCAATATAAGGACTTCCCGATTTTTTATTTTTTTCAGCACCAGTCTGCTGGCAGGCAGTATTACTGCATTTTGCGGTCCAATCGGGTTTGTCGGAATAGCTGTTCCTCATATTGCACGAATACTTTTTAAAACATCAAATCACCATGTATTAATACCGGGAACAATACTGATAGGGGCTATAATGCTTTTATTGAGTGATATTTTAACGCTGTTACCGGGAAACGACAGTGTGCTTCCGATTAATTCTGTTACTGCCTTGCTGGGTATTCCAGTAGTAATTTGGATTATCATAAAAAATAAAAAAATTGCCTGAATTGGAAAATAGCAATCAAATATTACAATTAGTAAATCTTGAAATTGGTTTCAAGGGAAAAAGTATATTGAATAATATAACTGTATCAGCAGGTGTTCATGAACTGGTAGCACTAATCGGAGCTAATGGCACAGGTAAAAGTACATTGTTGCGCACTATTGCTGCCCTAATGAAAAAAAGAGGAGGAGAGTTGCTGATAAATGAAGTTGAGATTGAAAAGTATAAGCCCGTGGCGCTTGCAAAGCAGATAAGTTTTGTTTCTACAGAAAATGTAGGAGCAGAGCAGATGAAAGTTAAAGAAATTGTTATGCTGGGCAGGTTTCCTTTTACAAACTGGCTTGGCAAATTAAGTAAAGAAGACGAGCTGGTAATTTCAGAAGCGATGAGAGATGCAGGCATTATTCATTTACAAAATAAAAATATTTTTGAACTCAGCGATGGAGAACGCCAACGGGTTATGATTGCCAGAGCCCTTGCCCAATCAACACCTCTGATCCTTTTAGATGAGCCTACTGCATTTCTTGATATACCTAATAAATTTGAGCTTTTCAGGATGCTCCGCAAGCAAACCAGTGAGTCAGAAAAAACAATAATATTCTCTACACACGACATTGAACTGGCTCTTGAATTCTCTGATAAAATATGGATTATTGAAGAAAAAAATCTATCTGAAATTACACCAGAAAATCTTATTATGGATGGAAAAATAAATACAATTTTCAAACAAAATAATTTAAAATTTAATCCCGAACATTGGAATTTTTCTTATGACGAATCATATCAAACAGAAGTATTTTTAGAAGGAGATAAAGCATTATTTCTACTTACAAAAAATGCGTTGAAAAGAAATGGAATTGGAATAACAGAAAATAAAAATACACATTTAATCGTTTTTATAGAGCAAAATAAAAATCAAATTCATTGGGTTTTAAAGAAAGAAAACATTAAATTTGTTTTTAATTCATTACCAGAATTAATCCAAACCTTAAAAAAAGAAACATTATGAGCACCACGATTAAAAAAGTTGCATCCTATACACTTATTGCTATTGTTTTAGCTTTTACGGTTATTTCTCTTCTTGCTGTATGGGACATTATTTCATTAGAAAATGTGATAAAAAAACTTCTCACATCTTTGTTTATTGTTTTTCTCTCCTCAGTATTAGTACTCTTTATTTTTGCTGTCATTATAAAGGACAAGTAAATTGTTTTAATAAATGTAGTTGCATTACGTGAACGATAATAAGCGAATACCTTGTTTAGGACACTAACATCATAGGTTTCAACAATTAGGCGGTGTAGGTCATTTTTTATTTCTGCGGTCTGTATATTAACATTCTTGGGTCTTATTTATAAGAATATAATAAATGATTTTTTTTCACTACTGACCGACTAAAATAAATAAAAAAATATTTTGATATTTAAACAATATTACAGTAATGCTTTATTGTGCGTTTTTTTAGAAATTAAGTATTTATTCCAACTAACAATCAGGCTTTTTGTTTTGCCTTTTTTGTTAATCACATCTACCGCGATGAAATGGAAAATTCCGGTAATTGAGTCTCCTCCGAAAAGTATCATTTTATTGAATTGCCACCGATTTCACGAATTAACACAGATTTAATTCACTGATTAATAGAATTAATAATCTGTGAAAATTGGCGTAATCTGTGGCAAAAGGGTTTTCGGAGTGGACTCATAATTACAATAAAAAGTTAATAAATCATCCCTTGTACAAACACTCTGAATCGGATTTGCAACCCAAGCCAAATATTGAAAACAATATTTTTTAATTCCTAAGTGTTGCCGTTACACGCATAGGGTTTAATAATAATTCTAAAGCATCATTGATGTCTGTGCAAATAATATCTGCGTTCAATATGGTTTTAAGCGAAGCTCCTTCTTTTTGAATTAATGCAATTCCGATCGTGGCATTTTCAAGCATCAAAGCATCATTAAATCCATTACCTATAGCAATTGTATTTTCAGCACCCAACTCAGTAATAAACTGCAATTTTTTTTCTTTCATATTTTCTGCTTTCGGAACAATGCACGTGCATTTTATTTCTTGCAGCGATTCGGCTGCTTTGCCAAATGTATCGGCAGTAATAACATGAATACTTATCTGGTTGGCAAGCAAATTCAGTTTTTCTTTTACTCCGGGAATTAACATGCCGTCTATTGCAAGAGTGCCATTATAATCAAGAACCAAATGTTTTGCATGTATCGTTTCCTGACCAGGTATTTTTATTGATATCATCAATCTGTTTTTTATAAAAATACCCGAATGTATTTCAGACACTCGGGTATTATATTTTGGGTTAATAAAAAATTATTTGTTTTTAAAAGCCTTTATTCCTGCGAATTCAGAAGCTGATCCAAGCTGTTTTTCAATACGCATTAACTGATTGAATTTTTCAATACGTTCGCTTCTGCATCCACTACCTGTCTTTAAATGTCCTGCATTAACTGCAACTGTAAGGTCTGCAATAAAACTGTCTGCTGTTTCTCCACTACGATGAGATACAAAACAATTAAAATTATTACGATATGCAAGTTCTATTGTTTCTAATGTTTCAGTAACTGTGCCTATTTGATTCAGTTTTATTAATACACTGTTAGCGGCTTTTTGCTCGATTCCTTTTGCCAGAATTGCTTTGTTCGTACAGAATAAATCATCTCCGACAATTTCAATTTTACTACCGAGCTCTTTTGTAATATTTCTCCAGCCTTCCCAGTCGTTTTCTGCGAGTCCGTCTTCCAATAAAACAATAGGATACTGTTTAACCCAGTTCTCCCAAAGTTTAATCATTTCATCGCTGGAAATCAGTTTCTGTGTGCTTTTGAAAAATTTATATTTTCCGTCTTCCCACATTTCGCTGGTAGCGGGATCAAGACAAATGCTGACATCATCTCCGGGTTTATATCCTGCTTTCACGATTCCTTCAAGAATCATTTCAACAGCTTCTTCATTTGATTTCAGGTTGGGAGCAAAACCGCCTTCATCGCCAACGCCTGTGCTTAAGCCTTTAGATTTCAAAACAGATTTTAATGAATGGAAAACTTCTGCGCCCATGCGAATGGCTTCAGTAAAAGAAGGCGCATTGTGAGGAGCAATCATAAATTCCTGAAAATCTACCGTATTGTCAGCATGTTTTCCTCCATTGATAACATTCATGCAGGGAACAGGTAACACGTGCGCGTTTGCGCCGCCAAGATACTGGTATAATGGAATGTTCATGCTTATAGCGCGTGCGCGAGCAAAAGCCATAGAAACGCCAAGAATCGCATTAGCACCAAGTTTCGATTTATTGGGAGTTCCATCAAGATTAATTAAAAAATAATCCAGTTCGCGCTGCGAGCCGAAACATTTGTTAACGACTTCTTTTGCAATAATAGTATTTGCATTTGCAACAGCTTTTAAAACGCCTTTGCCTCCGTAACGTTTTTTGTCTTCATCACGCAGTTCACATGCTTCTCGTTCGCCTGTTGATGCGCCACTCGGAACCATAGCATTTGCTTTTGTGCCATCTTCTAAAGTCAAATTTACTTCAACTGTAGGGTTGCCTCTTGAATCAAGAATTTCAAGTGCAGATAATTTTGTAATTTTCATATAGTATAAATTAAGTTTATAATTATTTTACTGATAAATGATGCTTTATTATTTATTGTAAAAATAGAAAATCAAATTTGAATTGCAAAAATAATTATATTTGTTTTTAAAATATAAAATTATGGAAAACATAGAAAAATATTACGAATTTGTTGAAAATATTATCAGGAGCTTTGGAATTGATCCGACTGTGTTACGCGGTAATAATCCTGGTCAATGGAATCTTCAAAAAGGTACAGCACCCGTGTGGGTTGATGTTTTTAAAAACGAACAGGGAGCTGGGTATTTTCAGGTAATGTCGCCGATTTGTGGTATTCCGCAAAATAACCAGAGCGAATTTTATCAGGAAATTCTTGAAATAAATCATAAGCTTTTTGGTGTCGGAATGACTAAGTATGAGGAAGGAATCTACCTGAAAGTAATAAGGGAGCTTGATGGTTTAGACGAAAATGAAATAAAAGCCATGTTCAACAGAATTGGCTATTATGCCGATGAGTATGACGATTATTTGAAAAATAAATATTTTGGAATCCCGGCTGAGCGGAGCAGGGGAGAGCAGGCTTAAAAATCAGGACATAGAGATGTGGTGGTAATGATTATTGTATTGGTTTCCGGATAGGAATGCAGGGTAATAAAATGCAGGGTGTTTTTGTCTGAAATTTGATAATCAATAACCGTAAGCGCATTTTCTTGATGAAAAGCATGTTGAAGCCAATGGTTTTCTGATTGATATTTTTTTATAAATTGATTAAATTCATTTGTGGAAAATTTTTGCGAAACCAACGTGAATTCATAAAAAAATCCCGTTCTTTTTTTCTGAATATGAATTTTGTTATCTTCAATATTTTGTAATTTCAGAATATTTGTATTTTCATTAGATATTTTTTGACATGTAAGAATTTCTAATAAATCATTATTTATTTTCAGAAAATGAGAACTGCCAATAATAGCAGCATTAACAGTAAAATAATCAATACAGATTGACTTCTGTTCAAGAATATTAAATGTGTCAATAAATGGCAAACCAGAAAGGCAGTACGATAAATTATATGGATTTTTATAGGGCATTTTAGTAAATTGAAGCCCAAAAATATGTTTTATTGTTGACAAAAAATAAAAATAGTAGCAAAATTGTATATATTTTATTATTGAATTTCTTAAATTAGCAGACTAATTATTATACAAAATTTAAGCTTTTATTAATGTATTTTAAAATTTCTATCATATTATTTTGTCTGTTTTCTTCAATCCAATTGATGGCACAGCCCGGAAATTTAGCTGATGAAGTAAGAAAATCAGAAACTTTTTCTTCGCTTGAAGATGCCCTGAAAACACCTGAAAAAGTTTATAAACTTAATCTTACTTTTAGTGGTCTGACAACACTTCCTGCGTCTATTTCAAAGCTTTCAAATCTTGTTGTTTTAAGAATTAAAAATAGTTATTTAGAAACCCTTCCTCCTGAAATCGGACAATTAAAAAATTTGCAGGTTCTGACAATTTCTGGAAATAATCTTACGAGTCTGCCTAAAGAAATAGGGCAGCTCAAAGTTCTTAAAATACTCGTTTTATCAGAGAATAAATTAACTGTATTACCCCCTGAAATTGGTAATCTGAAAGAATTAATAGAATTGAATGTATCTGATAATAAACTGAAAAAATTACCGGATGAAGTTAAAAAACTCAGAAAATTAAAAATTATTCGACTGAATTTAAATGATATTTCTATATTTCCTTTGGAAATTGTTGATCTGCCGCTTTTGTCCGAAGTGAATATCATTGATAACAAAATAGACATGTTGCCTTCTTATATTTCTAAATTTCAGAGTCTGAAAGAACTTTACATCTGGAATAATAAATTGCAGGAATTACCCTCCGCAATTGGAAGCATTACATCTCTTGAAATAATTGGAGCTTCAGAAAATCAAATAAATTTGCTACCTCCCGAAATTGGTAAACTGAAAAATTTAAGAGAACTTTACCTTGTTGATAATCAGATCACAAATATTCCCCGCGAAATCTGCACCCTATCGAACCTTCGCGAAATAGATTTATACAATAATTTACTTTCTACTTTACCCGATGAAATTACAAGCCTTAGCAAACTTCAGAAATTAAATCTCAGAGGCAATAAATTTTCTGATGAAGAAAAAGCCAAGTGGATGAAACTGTTGCCGTATTGTATTATTTTTTGAAAACCTCCTAACACCGTACTGTACAATCGTTCCACCTATGCTGCGATGCATTGAGCGTAGTCGAAATGAGCGAAGCCGAAGTATAGAACGATTCCTACAGTCTTTCTTACTTAGGGTCTGCTGAAAATCACAAAACGTATTTGATATTAAATGATTAGAATATGTTATTCTTATAACAAGTGCAAGATAAAATAAATGATTCATTAAAAATCCTTGCACCTTCTTTTTATATTTTTGTTTTGTTAGTCTGTCGCATACCATCTTCTTTGTTGCCTGCGACTCGAAGTATTATTATACATCTTCGTCTTGTCGCCTCGAATCTGGCATACGACAGACTTTTTCAGCAGACCCTACTTATTCAAAAAATTATAATCATTCAAAACAGTTTGCAGATACGCGAGAATGTGTTGTTTCGATTGCGCTCCCATTTTTTTATCAATTTTCGTTCGTATACTTTCGGCAATTGTTTGATAATTCTCTGATTTAGGATTTTCTTTCAGATAAGTCAATGTTTCTTTAATAATTCGGAGATCGTTTTCCTGTAAAAGATTTACGCTTTCATATACCAGTTTGTAATCATCGGGAACTTGCAAATAAATCAAATTACCTGCATTGATTTTTTTTCGGATTTTTATAACAGTTGTCCCTGCTGCAATATCACCAAGTCTTTGCCCCTTTCCATTAAGCAGAATCGTAATAGTTGCAATGGCTCCGGAGAGCAAAAGATTATCAATAATTCTGAATACCCAGCGTATGAAATAATTGAAAAAAACGGGAGCAGTTCCTCTTATCATTACAACTTTAATTCCCATAATTATTTTTCCGGGACTTTGACCATTGTAAACATTTTCAAAAAATAAATCGTAAAAAATCACAGGTATTAACATTAGTAAATAATACACGCCACTTTGAACTTTAAATATAGCGGGCAATACCATAAACACAAATGCGTAGGCTATGATAAAACAATAATCTAAAATATAGGAAAGAATACGTTCTCCGGCGCTAGCAACCGTGTGGTCTATTGCAATATTCTGGCTGGTTTGTATCTGAAGTTTTTCCAAAAAGATTTTTTCTCAAAAGTAAAAAATCTGTTTACAAAAAACAAACGCAGATTTTGGGTTGAAACATTAAATCATATAAATTGTAATAAAAAATCCACACGCTTGCGCTGTTTTTTTTTAATGGCTTCTTGTGTTCGAGAAAATGAATATATTTGCCATCGGGTATTATAGAAAAATTATTAGGTTATTCGCAAAAATTAGTGGAAGTTTTAATTGGGCAGATTAAATATAAAAGTTGAAAGTTACAAGTTACAAGTTGTTTTTAACTTGCAACCTGCAACCTTATAATAAAAATATTTTCCACTAAAAATGTCAATTTACCAATTAATATCATAAATAAAATTTATCTTCGTGTTTTAATACAAAATAAGGAATTAATATGAAACAGGCAATAGTAGTTATCAATGTAGCACTTATTATAGCAGTAGCAATTTTATATCTTTTGGTTTTTAAATTCAGAGGTTCTATTGGTCCATCAGGAAAAGCTGAAACTTCAGTCACGTTTGATTCTGCATCTGCAAAAAAAATGGCAATGGTCTATGTAAATACCGATTCATTGCTTTCAGGTTATGAGCTTGCAAAAATTTTAAATGACCAGTTAATAAAAAAACAACAGGCTTCCAAGGCGAATTTTGAATCAAAAGCAATATCATTTGAAAAGGAAGCAGCATCGTTTCAGGATAAATTGCAGCGTGGTGCTTTTCTTTCGCAACAGAGCGCAGAAACACAGCAGCAGGAGCTATTACAAAAACAACAGAAACTTCAGCAGCTTGAATACGATCTTTCATCTCAATTAGCAAAAGAACAGGCTGAGCTTACAAGGCAGCTGTACGATAGTATTACCAATTTCTTAAAAGAATACAATAAAAACTTCAACTATAATTTTATTCTTGGTCATACACCCGGTAGTGGACTCTTGTATGCAAGTGAAGATCTTGACATTACCGATACTGTAATAAAAGCACTCAATGCAAGATACAGGGCTTCTCTTCAGAAGAAATAATTTTCTTTTGCTTATCAGAAATGTTTGCAAATGCCTATCTTGAAAAAAATAAAAAGTACCTGAATACTTTTACCAGTGCGCCTTCTCCTGATTTAGGAATTGTTGTCATCATCCCTTGTTTGAATGAAACTGCATTAACTGAAAGTATTGAATCTCTTGCGCAATGTACTTCTCCTACATGCGATATAGAGGTTATAATCGCAGTAAACTCTTCTGAAAATGCAAGTGAACAAGTTCTTTTGCAAAATAAAAAGACAATTGAGGATGCTCAAAAATGGATAACAGAAAAACAGCGTAAAAATCTTCGTTTTTTTATAATTCATGCACCGGGATTACAGAGAAAAGAAGCAGGAGTGGGGCTTGCCCGGAAAATAGCCATGGACGCAGCCGTTGCACGTTTTAATTATCTGAACAAACCCGATGGTATTATTTCTTCTTATGATGCCGATGCTCTTTGCGATAAAAATTATTTTATAGAAATCCATTCGCATTTTACAAAAAATCCTAAATCACCCGGTGCTTCTATTTATTTTGAGCATCCTTTGGATAATGATATGATTACAGAGGTTCAGAAAAATGGAATTATTCAATACGAATTACACCTGCGTTATTTACGGCTGGCAATGCAATATGCAGGTTTACCTTATGCTTTTCATACTGTTGGTTCGAGTTTTTGCGTGCGTGCAGGGGCTTATGTAAAACAAGGAGGCATGAATAAATTTCAAGCCGGGGAAGATTTTTATTTTCTTCATAAAATAATTATGCTTGGAAATTTTTCTGAAATTAATTCAACAAGAGTTATACCTTCTTCGAGAGTATCTGACAGGGTTCCTTTTGGCACTGGCGCTGCAATGTCCAAGTGGATAGATAATGATGAAACGACTTATTTAAGCTATTGCTTCGATGCATTTGAATCAATAAAAAAGCTTACAGTACTGGTTGATTCTTTTTATAAATGCAGTTTTGAAAATATTACTGAAAAATGTAATTTATTACCTGATTCCCTGAAAGCTTATGTAATGCAGAATGGAATTGAAAAAGCCATTTCAGAAGCAGAAAAAAATTCATCCACGCTGATAAATTTCAGAAAGCGTTTTTATGTGTGGTTTGATGCGTTCAGAGTAATCAAATTTCTGAACTGGAGTCATGAAAAATACTATAAAAAAGAAGCAATTTTTAATGCAAGTATTCAATATCTTGAAAAAACAAATGCAATACGAAATTTTTCTGAAATAGAAGAATTACTGATGTATTTAAGAGAACTTGATAGGAAAGGATAAGATTATAATGATTCAACAAACCCCCTTCACACCGGCAAATAAATTTTATCAATCATTTCTCTGTATTCATCTTCCGCATTGCTTTTTAGAGTGATGCCTCCTCCGCTTTTATAAATTAATTTATTTCTATTTTTCTCGATAAAGCGAATCATTACAAAACTATCAAGGTCTGTACCATCGAAGTAACCGCAAATGCCAGTGTAGTAGCCACGATCGTAAATTTCAGCTTCCTGTATTATTTCTACTGTTTTCTTTTTAGGCGCACCACTAATTGAGCCAGCAGGCAGCATCGAAAATAAAATAGTTCCCAGATGTTCTCTGTAATTTTCTTGTAAATCGCCTGTAATTTCAGAGCTTACCTGCAATAATGTTTTTGAATTTGTTTTAATTGTATCAATATATCTGAATTTAGATACATGAACATTGCGTGTATGATAACTCAAATCATTGCGAATTAGGTCTACAATGGTATTGTGTTCCTCCATTTCTTTAATATCCGATAAAATTATTTTCTCAGCATCCGGAATTGCAGCATCAATAGTGCCTTTCATTGGGTATGAAAATATTTTACGGTTTTTTATTTGTACAAAAGTTTCCGGTGAAAAAACACAGAATTCGTCTTTCCATAACAATTTGTATTTAGAATCAGCAGCGCAAAAAATATCGAAAAGAGAACAGTTTGTTTCAACTGACGCAGGAAAAGTAAGATTTACTAAATACGAGTTGCCCTTTTTCAGATGGTTTTGTATCAGGTTAAATGATTTCTCATATATTGAAAAAGGAACAGGGGTTTTATTGAAAAATAAAGGTTTTACAGAAGATTGCTGTTTTGGAATCCTTTTTTTAATCGTAGTATTAAAATAAAATAAATAATCAGAAAATTCATATTCTTCAATAACAATGGGATATTCCATGTTAAAATCAAACATGAAAAAAAAAGATTTGTGTTCTTTTCCCAATTTATTAATTAGAGAAATTGTTTTCAATGGAAAGACTTATTAAATTTGGGCTGAAATAACGAAAAGTTTTTTGTATTCACAAAAATGAAAACGCTTATAATTGATAATAATGATTCTTTTACTATGAATCTTGCTGAGTACGTGTTTCAGATATGCGGGAGCGTGCCGGAAGTTGTCAATTATAAAAATATCAATGATTCTGATTTTTCGGAATATACACACATAATAATTTCTCCCGGTCCCGGCTTGCCTGAAGATTTCAGAGAAAATTTTCAAATGCTATCAAAATATGCTTCAACAAAAAAAATATTAGGAGTATGTATGGGAATGCAAATTATTGCTGCTTTTTTTGGTGCTAAACTTAGAAATCTTGATAGTCCTTTGCATGGAGCAGCATCAGATATTTTTTTACAAAATGAAGATGTTTTATTTAGAAATATAAATTTCCCTTGCAAAGTGGGAAGGTATCATTCATGGGTAATTGACTCTGGAACATTGCCGGAGTGCCTTAGGGTTACTGCTGCATTACAAGATGGCACAATAATGTCTGTTACTCATAAAAATCTTAATATCCGGGGCGTACAATTTCATCCGGAATCAATAATAACTGTGGAAGGAAAAAAAATGTTGCGAAACTGGTTATTGTAATGATACCATCGTACCATGGTATGATGGTAAATACAACATATCAATTTTTTTTTTATTTTTGTTGAAACAATTCCGAGATATGAAAAAGAAAAATCAGAAATTGTATTATCAGCCAGAACCGGACTTTCATTTGATAGGAATCGCATCACACGAAAATGATTACAGGTTAAGCTGGGCTTTGAATAAAAAATTACTCGTTAATTTTATCAGATCAGAAAATCTCGAAATAAAAGATTTGAAAAAAAATTCCGTTTCATTTTTTTCAGTTTTTTCAACAGATGATGAGCAGGAAGATATCAGGCTCATATTGATATCCAACAGATGCGACAATGGTTTTCTTATTGAAGAATTGAAAAATATTGATTATTTTTTACGGATACCCGGATTTTTTGATGATAGAGTACTAAAAGAATTACAGAAAAAAATTAAAGAACTCAATTCAGTTATAGCAGTTATGCTTATAGAACCACAAAAACTTGCATCGTGGCAAAAACTGGTGTTTTAGAGAAGCCAAAAGCTGGAAGCTGGAAGCACGAAGTAAGAAGCACGAAGCTGTTTCTACTTCTGACTTCCGACTTCGAGCTTCCGACTTCGAGCTGATTAATAAAAAAACATTTAGCATAGCATAAAATAATTAAGATTTTTTCATGAAAATATTTCAAATCAAAAGCCTTTATTTCTTCATGCTTTTATTATTAAATTCGATTATTTGCTTTTCTCAATCCGGTATGGAGCTTGTTACAAAAATGCTTGCCAAAGAAAAAGAAATCAATACGCTTAAGTTTGATATGACAATAAAAGAAAGGGTTAATGGAAAATTAGTGGTTTCAAAATCTTCGTTTAAAATACAATATACTCCCTTTAAGGTCTATTTAAAGCAGGAATACCCGATGAAAGGAATGGAAGCTCTATATGTAACTGGGACAAACAATAATAATGTACTCGTAAATCCCAATAGTTTTCCGTGGACCAATCTTAATTTTGATGTAAACAGTTATCACATGCGAAAAGACCAGCACCATTCAATTTATGATGCCGGAATAAAATATGTTTATTCTATTATTACGCATCTCATGGATAAATATAAAGATGAAATTGAAAATTTAATTTCTAACGAAGGAACTATAGTATGGAAAAACAAACAATGCTGGAAAATTACTATGAAGAATCCACATTTTGAATATATAAAACACAAGATTTCAGAAAATGAAAACCCACACAAAATAGCAGAAAAATATAAAATTAACGATTATTATATTATAGATAAAAATGCAGGAATCAATAAATTTGAAGATTGCAAACTGGGTATGACAGTAAAGATTCCAAATGATTATGCAACTAAAATGGATATATGGCTCGATAAAGAAACTTTTCTGCCTGTTATTATGAAAATATATGACGATCTTGGGGTATATGAAGAGTATGAATTTATTAACATGAAAGTTAATTTAAAATTCGATACGAAAGAGTTTACGCAAGACTATAAAGATTACAATTTTTAACCAACCTGAAAATCTAATGAAAACAACAGTATTATTTTTAACAATCATATCTTTTTTAATGTTATTTTCTCCTATTGTTCAAGCTCAGAAAATAACACAGATTAAGTCTGAAATTAAAGATGGAACTATTATTATTACTTATAATTTGCACGGTCCGGAAAAGCAAAAATTTTTAATATCCCTGTATGCTTTTAAAAATAGCGAAGATTTAGATGAAATCGAAATTACTTCTGCTAAAGGAGATGTAGGTTATGGTGTTAAGCCCGGTAAAAAGAAAAAAATAATATGGAATCCTTCCAATGAAGGAATATCGGATATGCAAAATATAAAATTCAGCCTTCAGGCAATGGCAAGTGGTGTTGGTAAAAAAAAAAAATAATATTGAAACAAAATTTTGCAACTTTGATTTTTAAAAAAATTTAATTATTTTTGAAAATAAAAAAATATGGCAATATTTACTAAAATATTACTTCTTTGTGGAGTAGGCGGTGTTCTGGCAACAGGATTTTATGCATCTTATACAGGTGTCGGTCTGCAGAAATTATCGCAAAAACAAATAATATCTAAAGGAGATCCACTGGCTGCTAAAAGATCGGTTAGGGGAGGAGGATATCGTTTTGGAAAATAAATATTAAGGCTTAAACCACACGTTATGTAACTATCTTCGAAGGTTATAAACAGAAAGGTTTAGCAAAAACAAAATATTGTAAATATATGATATTTTAATTTTTTCACTTTTTTTGCAACTTGCAACTTGCAACCTTGACTTCGATGCTTCGGCTTGGCTCAGCAACCTCAAGCTCAGTCTACGGTTAAACCTGCAACCTGCATCTTAAAAGTAACGGATTTAAACAATTTGAGTAATAAACTATTAATAACAAATTATTATGAATTTACTTCTTATTTTAAGCGAAATTGATTTGATGGCGAACATTCAGAAAGGCGTTTTGGAAACAATCATTTTTTCTGTTTTAGGCATTATTTTTTGTGTATTAGGGTATAAAGTTGTTGATTGGTTGGTACCCGGAAATATGGGAAAACAAATTGCCGATGATAAAAACCTAGCGCTTGCAGTTGTAGCCGGAGCTATGATTCTCGGTATTTGTATTATTGTTGCAGCTTCTATTCATGGTTAGTAACATTTAATAATTTTCCCATTGACTTCTTCCCGGGATAATAGCAGGCCTGATTTAAGGATACTGCTTGCTTCTGTTTTTATTATCGCTACATGCGGAATTCTCTATGAATTGCTGCTTGGAAGTATTTCTACATATTTTCTTGGCAGCAGTATTCTGCAATTCTCTATCACAATTGGGTTGTTCATGTTTTTTATGGGAGTGGGTTCTTATCTTTCCCGCTTTATTAAAGAAAATCTTCTCGAAGCATTTATTTATATCGAAATTATTCTCAGTATTGTTGGGGGTTTCAGCGCATTAATTCTATATGCCGGTTTTACTCTTACAGAAAATTATTATCTGATAGTAGTTTTTATTATTGCACTGATCGGAACTTTTGTCGGTCTGGAAATACCATTAATAGCCAGAATTATTAATCAATATTCTTCTATTCGCGAAACCATGGCGAATGTTTTATCTTTCGATTACATTGGCGCATTGCTGGCTTCCCTTATTTTTCCTCTTGTTTTACTTCCCTATTATGGTGTGATGAAAACTGCATTTATTGTTGGGATTATTAATTGCGGAGTGGCTATTTTTAACGCAATTTCATTTAAACATCTGATTAAAAAATTTCAGAATATTTTTATTTCATCGCTTGTAACTATATTGATTTTACTAGTAGGGTTTATTTATTCTTTCCGCATCAATTCATTTTTTGAACAATTGCTTTATCAGGATGATATCTTATTAACCCGGCAGTCGCAATACCAGAGAATAATTGTAACAAAATGGAATCAGGATTTCAGATTATTTCTGAATGGACATCTACAATTTTCTTCTGTTGATGAATATCGTTATCATGAACCATTTGTCCATGTTCCAATGCTTACGGCATTTAATCATGAAAATATATTAGTGCTTGGCGGTGGTGACGGAATGGCTGTCAGAGAAATTTTAAAATATCCCGAAGTAAAAAAAATTGATGTTGTTGATCTTGATCCTGAAATGACAAAGCTGGCTTCAGAACATTTTCTGTTTACGAATTTAAATGAAAATTCCTTAAATAATGCAAAAGTTAAAATTCATAATGAGGATGCATTTAATTTTATAAAAAAATCTTCTGAAATATATTCTGCAATTCTTATTGATCTACCAGACCCCAATGATACGGGATTAGGAAAGCTTTACTCTAAAGAATTTTATCAAATGCTTAGTAAAAGACTTGCGCTTGATGGTGTAATGGTAACGCAGGCAACATCTCCTTATTTTGCAAGAAACGCTTTCTGGTGTATAGTTCATACGCTTCAATCCGTATTTCCGGTTGTTGTTCCGTATACAACTTATGTCCCAACTTTCGGACAGTGGGGTTTTGTAATGGCTGGAAATAAAATTCGTATTGACTCTACAGATAATTATATAAAAGCATTACAAACAAAACTTGCAGAGCAAAAGTTTCACACCGGGTTAAAATATGTTTATCCAAACTTAATACCCAGTCTTTTTATTTTCGATAATGATATCAATGAAATTCCTACAGATACAAATACACTGAACACTCAAAAACTTGTCAATTATTACGAAACAAGTGCCAGAGAATGGCAATAGAAATTTATATTATATAATGTATGTCAGAAAAACGTGCCACAGTTCAAATCGTATCAATAGGAGATGAGCTCCTTATCGGACAGGTTGTAAATACCAATGCTTCGTGGATGGCCACTTTGTTAACCGAAAAAGGATTTCATGTATTGAAGATAATTACCATATCAGATAAATCAGAAGAAATTTTTTCTATTCTTGAAGAAGTCTCTGGCAGGTCAGATATTGTTTTAATAACAGGCGGTCTCGGTCCTACAAAAGACGATACAACAAAAGATGTTATTTGCAGATATTTTTCAAGCAAACTTGTATTTTCGGAAGAAGTATTTTCAAATATTGAAAGATTATTTTATAAGCGTGGAATTTCTGTTAGCGAAACAAATCGGAAACAGGCTGAATTTCCTGATAAAGCAACAATTATTCCTAATTCAATAGGCACTGCGCCGGGTCTATGGTTAGAACAAAATAATACCTTGTTTGTTTTCATGCCCGGTGTTCCTTTCGAGATGAAGGAAATGATGGGTTCAAAACTGATTCCGCTTCTTTCCGAAAAATTTCATCCAGATACTTTCATCTTCCGTACAATACACATACAGGGCATTCCTGAATCCTCTCTTTCGGATATGCTTGAAAAGTGGGAGCGGGGACTTGTTTCTGAAAATCTATCATTGGCCTACCTTCCACAGCCGGGAATATTACGATTGAGAATATCTGGAACAGGCTCTGATAAAGCATTGTTGGAAACGAAAATTCAAAATAAAATTGAAAAATTATTAAAAATTATTCCCGATGATATTTTCGGTTATGACAATGATTCTTTGGAATCTGTAATTGGAAAATTATTAATGGACAGAAGCGCAACGGTCTCATTAGCTGAGAGCTGTACAGGCGGCTATATTTCTCATTTAATGACCTCTGTTCCCGGAAGTTCTAAATATTTTTTAGGTTCTTTAATTGCCTATTCAAATGAAATTAAAATTAATGAATTGGGCATTGACAAACGGATTTTCAGAAAAGAAGGAGCTGTAAGCAAAGAAGTGGTTGAACAGATGGCAACAGGCATATTGCGCAAAACTGGCAGCGATTATAGCGTTGCAACATCCGGAATTGCTGGGCCTGATGGAGGGTCAGCAGAAAAACCCGTTGGAACTATCTGGATTGCGGTTGCATCTCATTCAGGAGTATTTTCTCAAAAATATATTTTCGGAAAAATGCGCGATGTAAATATAAAAAGAGCGACAGCTACCGCATTGAATATGCTAAGAAAAGTCATTTTACAAGTTCCTGGTTATAATTCAGGGTCAGAAATATGATATCAGAACGAATTCACCATACCCGATCATTGATTGCGTTTAGGAAAAACCCTTGAGGTGGGGTGACGTAAATCAATGCAAAATAAATTATTTGCCCCCGTAGGGTGGCAAATAGTGATAAAAAATAAAACACTCAAAAGCAAGCACCCTGTAGGGGTGCAATAGAAATTTTTTATGCAATTGTTAAATTGAATGGTACGAGAAAAAATTCAAAATTATGGGATTTAGGTCACCCCACCCTTGAGGTCTCCCCTTGATAGGCGTAATGAGACCTCAAGGGTTTTTGCAGATGAAAAAATATGATCGGCAAGAGTATAACAGAGTATTTGCTCTAAATTTGCTCAAGATTATCTTTTGTGAAAAATGGTTAAACCGCAAATTTTATGATAAAATCTCGCTTTTTATTTTGCACCATAAAAAAATGGTAACTAATCAGTTTTCAAAAATATAAAAAATTACGAGGTTGTTAACATAATATTAACTATGATTTTAGGATAAAAATTGAAATCGAAAAAAAGTCTGTGTTTATCAACAAAAAACATCGCCAATTC
>Ga0209417_1003308_pt1 | contig 21965 bp, 12 predicted proteins | sample RifGroF2_FD_184002 | JGI IMG/M metagenome (GOLD analysis project Ga0209417, IMG submission 184002) | Groundwater microbial communities from Rifle, Colorado, USA - Groundwater F2 (SPAdes) (version 2) | ecosystem: Environmental > Aquatic > Deep subsurface > Groundwater | place: Rifle, Colorado... | reverse complement strand
GGCCAAAACTTTCTCCAGGTAATCAATCTCCAGATCAGCAGTTGACTCACCCAATTTATTCTTCAGCGCTGTCTGAACCTAGATGTAAGCCAATTCTTCAGACAACAAATCCGCATCATGACCCTGTTTTGTAACCTGTCTTCTGAATATTGCTTTTTAATTACCAGCACCCTGTGCTGATGTGCCTCTTTCAATGCTGCCAGCAGATCTTTACTGGTTGATTTTCCTGATGCTATTCCCGTTTCGAGTTTCTTGAGCTCGATATAATGATCCTTAACCGCGGTCTGCTCAGCCTGTAAAATGGTGAGCCGCTTCTAAAGACCCTCTTTTTCCACACCGGTGGCGGTTTCGATTTGCTGTTTCAGGGCAGCGACCTGCCGCTCGCGAGACTGATTGTAGACTCTCCTGAGCTTTGCGAATGGCATCGATTCCATGGATGGGATTCATGCAGATAAGGATCATTTCCCAGGCGATTGGGATAAAGGACAATCGTTTGCAATGCAATGAAGCTCACGATTCATAAATGTTCAAATGGATCGAGGAGGGATGGCGCCGGAATGCATGATCAAGGCAAATGCTTAATTCCGCGTCCGCACGGGTCCGCAGTCATATTTCCCGGCCATCGAAGGGGGTGTATTTCAGGGTGGGAACTTACCGCGGCGTGACCTCTGATTCGTTCTATTACAATGAATTCACTGGTGATTTGAATTATTTGGTTGAAAGACAAAGAATTAGTACTTTTATAAATGCAAGTTGGATGCCATTTCGGATGAGTCATATCTTGAAAGTTGAGCCATTTATTTCATTCTTTCTTCAGAAGAATGAAACTTATAAGATTACCAGTGACATTGCTTTCGATTTTACAATTCAGCGGATTGTTCCGGTTTACTATTCGCGAGTTCTACTGAACCCTGATTTTAAAATTATTGTAGACTTTCGAGAAAGATGGGAACCTAAAGAAATAAAAACTAGAGAAGTATTGGTTTTTAAAAATCCGGATGCTATAACAAACGGATTATCTATGATTCTCGAAGAAGAGTTTCCGGAAATATTGGAGGCTGAAATTTCTTATGTCTGTAAAACATGTGCCGATTCTCAAATTGTTTGTTTGATTTGTACTACCAAGACGAATACTTACAATGTTCCAATCACTTAGCTGATCGCATTATCCGGCACCTGTATCACTCTCCGGGTATCCCCCGCAACAGAATGTAAAACTTCCCAAAAATCAAATATATAAGAGCCGATGGTTACTGGGTTGACAGCCCCGCTTGATGTTGCAAGGCGATTTTCTTTTCACCTCATTTATTGAGCTCAATCTTCCTGTCATCCCGTTTGATAGGGGAATGGTGGATCGAGGATATGAGATTTGGACATTCATTTGAGCAGATCCGAAGACGCGGAGTGAACTTCATGGTCTCAGCCAGAAGCATCAGGATTAGGTTGTAATGCTCATAATAGTAGATAGTTCGCTGCCTTTCATTCTTCAGCTCAACCCTGAAACCAACGCCTCTAAAAGCAAGAAAGTTAGTGGTGGATGTCTATAAAATGATGGTGTAGGGAAGGGCGGTGAATTTCATGACCGATAATTAAGAAAATTAACGGAAGCCAAATGAAAGACCGGTCAGGATTTGTTCTGCCTGGCTCGGATGGTGGTGGTGTTAACGTGCATTATTGCCCAGCTTTGCAATCTTAGTCACCTTGCTTCATATCCAAGTTATTTTTCACCCTTAATTCTTCTATCGGTCGCAGCCCCTTTGCCATATTAGCCTTTGATAAACATCGATGGCGACGGCTTCCTTGAAAGAATGGTCACACGTCAGGTCTATTAGACATAGTGATCCCAATTGTGGTACACTTCTTCATCACTATGTGTCTTTGAACATATGTTGTACATTTTTATCAGCTAGCCTCAATCTGATGGGCTCTTCCGCTTCCACCGCAACTGGCAACCAATGATTGCTAGTGAGGTTACGGCGGTGGTTAGTGTGAACGACAAATTCATTAAAATCCAGATCAGTGGCGGTACCCTCGATATTAAAAGGATTGATGTGAGGTTTATCGCAAGCCGGTTGCCGGGTTCATCCTTGAAGGCATCATTCTTATACCTTATATAGGTAGACCGGCTGTATTGGAATAATTGCCGCGCAAATAAACCTATCTGGATACGACGATTATCCACAAAATTCCCATTAGTCGTTGTCCAAGTGTTGAATATGCGGTAAAAAGTGGGACACTCTCTATTCGAAATATTGGCCTTTCAGGTTGTTTTTGACCTCGTTTTAGTGGTTTATGTATGCTTGAATCCCTTTGCAGATATGCGATAGCTGAAATCTGGTACAAGTTCGAGGTAGAGCATTGCCAAATCCAAAAATTCCTTTTTTCGAAATTTGGTATAACCAAAACAAAGAGTTAATGGACTTAAATGAAGAACTTAAAAAACAAGCGAGGCAGTTAACTGAACTGCAAGATTCCGTTTCTGAAATAAAGGGACTATTAGTACATCGTCAGGCCAACCAAGATGAGTGGTTATGCCCAAAGGAAGCAAGGCAAATTCTTAAGGTCAGTGCAAGGAAAGAGCAATATTTGCGAGATTCTGGCAAGCTGCCCTTCACAAAGATTGGACGTGACGTCCGGATTAATAGATCATGTGTTATTAAGCTTTTAAATGAGGGTTGTTAAGAAACGAAAATTGAGGGTCTCGGAAACCAACCAATTCACGACCTTTGAAGATGACAATTCATGGGTGTTGAAAAACCAGACCAAAGTTGATCAAGGCGGTTTCGATACCGAAAATTACTGATGCCATCATTTCTTTAGAAATTCAGCTATGATGCCATTCAACTTCTCAATATCCCGTTTTCGCTGACCAGTATTGGATTCCGCTTCCTCCACTTTAAGTTTTTCTATTTTAACCGGAAGGTTCTTGCGTCCATTTATGGGATGCCATTGTTTATTGTAGAAATGATAGAAATAGTCTGAGTCACGGATGGCCTTTGCGATCGGTTCACCTGCTAACCCAGTGTTGATCAATTTCATGATAAAATGCCGAAAAGTCGGAATTGGTTTGTCCCAGTATACTTTTGGTTTGGGCCTTATTATTGTCAAATCTGACATCTGAACGCCATAAAATATGTTTGTGAAGTCTTTGATCGTACCAAGTTTTTTGTCGAGGAAATGGTGGTGACGCAATTCAAGGAACAGTAACACGATACTATTATGATTGAGTTCCAGCCTAAATGGATTTGTTACAGTCTGCTGAAGCATGAGGGATCGCAGTTCAAGAAACCATTTTTGAATTTGCACATAGTGGCAACAATCCTCCGGATTTGTGTTATAAAGCCGTTTCTCAATTTCTGCAACTGCCTTTGACAAGAATCCACCTTCGGTTTCAAAGAAAATCCCTGAACGAAAAGCAGGATTATTTGCCAAACCTTCCCACAACAGGTCAAAGATGTCTGTGTAAAATTTGGATTTGAGGTCTTGATAGGTAAACGCTGAAATAGGCAGGTAATTACCAACGAATAGGTACTCGAATTTGTCAAAGGAATCCCAATCATGGTAAATTGTTATCGTGTATTCTATTTTCTCAAAGTTTTCCCATCTGAAATCACCAAAGCAATCAGCAAGGTCGGGCTTATAATTCTTCCCAAGCCGAAGTTGGACAGAAATCCCATCCTCAAAAAAGTGCTTGTGAGGCTCATAGTGTTCATAAAACTCATTCATTGCTTTCTCATCATCGGAATTTACTACCACGTACACTGGTTCAAAATCTTCCCGGTGATTTGGTTTGTTCACATAATGGTAGGTGCATAACCCGAAATAGCTGAAGAACAAATGATATAGATGGTTTTTGTCCACAATTCTTTCAGGCTGGATTTCAAAGAGAAGGGTGTTAATAACTTCCCCGATGGTTATCGAATCAGTATCATTCATTGATTGTAACTTACCAATAAAAGTAGCAAAAAGAGTTCTTTTAACGCATGGAACGGCAATAATTGAAGGTGACAATTCGAGACCTAGGTGTTAATGGCTTCTGGTGAAGTGGGCTGAAAGTGCTGCTAAATAACGGTTTAAAAAATTGTGGGTTCAAGACCCTCTTTCTCCGCCAAAAACCTGCATTGCAAATTGCGAAGCAGGTTTTGTTTTTTATTGCGGCTGCCGCCTGAAGCATCAGGCGAGATGCCGCAATAAAAAACAAATCTTTCTTCGCAGAAGAAATTTGCAATGCAGGTTTTTGGATACTCTCCCCTGGGATCATGCCGACCGCAGGGAGGCATAATCCCCGAAGTGGGTGGGTGTGTGGGTGTGTGTGTGGGTGTGAGAGAATACAAGGCCTGAATCATTTATAGATTCAGGCTTTTGCCATTTTCAATAGCGCAGGAAGAGGTATGAAAATGCACATTTCAAAATCATGCTGTACCTGAAAGCGGTGGGATTATCGATTCGTTAAGGACCCCGAAGGTGCATGGAATGCAGTGAATAAAATGCATAAAATTAAAAGACAATGGTCGTTTTTCCCTGATATCAAAGGAGTTGATTTTTGAAACTAAACAATTAACTATTGATTGTCAATCTCTTAGAAAATACCTAATCCAGTATTAGAGTTTTACCAGACAACACTAGTTTTGTTTCAAGAACTTCTTATCTTACATATCTTGTGGAGAGCTATTTGAGTAGTTATAGCGTGGATAAAACTTAATAAACGAGGAATTATGAAAAAACTCCCTACACTTATTCTTGTTTTCTGCTTGATTTCACAGGCATTTGCACAAGTTACACAACCCGAAACTCCTGGACTGAAAGGAAGCGGGCAGGTATTTTATCTCGAAACTTTCGGTTGGGAAAACCCAGCCGATCCTAAAGGGTGGACACCTCCCCCTGGTTTTTATATGTCCGATCCTAAAGATATTGGTTACAACTGGCACTGGTATCCAAATGACAGTCTGGTTACAACCTGGATAACCAAAGAACCACCGATGCGGTCAACAACCGCTGCAAACGGTAATCTTTGCTTATTCCTCGACCGCTATAACGATGGTAAGACTACGAGGATCGACCTTGATAACTCGATTACTTTCCCACCTATCGATTGCAGTGCACACTCTTCAGTTATTGTCAGCTTTGAAACCTGTTTTATGGTCTATATCGTTAATGACTTATGGAGAATGCTGCTCGAAGTTTCAACCGATAACTGGGTTCATTCTGCCCAGTATGATGTAAGTTTTGGCGTTAAACATAAAGACCGGCCGGCCATCATCCCTGGCAAGCCAGGCATTTTTAGTGCCAATATCTCGGAGGTTGCAGCAGGAATGGCTAATGTTCAGTTCAGATTCACCTGGAGAAACACAAGCCTCTACTTCTGGCAGATCGACGACTTTCAACTATCCGAAGCATGGGACAATGACTTGCAGATGAGATTCGCTCAAATGGAGTGGAACGACGGAGACAATACGACCGCCATGTCACCTTTTTTCATGATTCCGAAATCACAGCTTGCCGGCGGATCACTCACCAACTTTAAAGCCAGCGCCGTTAACCTAGGCGAATTTGATCAGGAAGAGGCTTTTTTCTCGGTAGATATTACGAAAAACAACACCAGCGTTTTTCACAAAGAGGGTGACAAGAAAGACATCGCAGCGACAATCGTTGATACGACCCTGATCACCGATTTATATACTCCGGTTGATTTTGGACATTACAAGGTGTCCTATGAATTTAAACAGAAACAAACAGAGAACACACCGTTAGACAACAGCAAAGAAGTATTCTTTAACATCACAGACAGCGTATATTCACATGCAGATGATACAGCTGAAGAAGATTTTAACTGGGGTATTGTCGCTGCAGGCACAGCAACAGATGAAAACCCGAATCGGGGACATCTGGTCGGTGTAGTCTATCCAATTTTCGCAGATTGTGAAGTAAATTCTATATCAGCATTTATTGCTGGAGGTAGAGCCGATGGAATGATATCTTTTCGATATACATTATTCCTGGTTCCCACGGAAGGTGACGATCTGACCCCGATTGAACACCTTAGGTCAGACATTCTTGACCTGGACTCCACCATGCTCAGGACCTGGATCACCCTGCCATTTGACAAGGATGGCGAATTGGAATTCCTATATGCCGGAGAAAAGGTTTATGCCTGTGTTGAATACACCAACCTGCATACCGATATCAATTCAAAAAGGTATGAAAACCTGAAAATCGGAGCTGACCACAGTTTCAAGGTTCTTGATCCGATTGGCGTTGCCCGGGGTAATAATTACGCAGCCTGGACAACGATCGGTTATCCTGGCGACCGTAACATCATGGTCCGCCTCAATATCAACGATCATTCGAACATCAATGATGGCGTAGACTTAACCCGTTCATCAGCTTCACTTGGACAAAACTATCCTAACCCATTCAGCCAGAATACAGAAATCTATTATGAACTGGCTAACGATGAATATGTTAGCATTACGGTAATGGATCTGACCGGTCGTATTGTAATGGACCTTCACCAGGGCTTCCAGCCATCCGGCAAATACAACATCCAGCTTGATGCTACGGACCTGGATGCCGGTATTTATCTGTATTCTCTGAAGGCAGGTGCTTTTACAGAGACCAAAAAAATGACAATTTCGAAACAATAAGTCCTTTCGAATAAATCAACCTCAATCCATAGAGGCTTAAAAAGTTATAATAATGTGGATAAAACTCTTAAAGGATGAATATTATGAAAAGATTAATGCTGGTTTTATTTTTCCTTGGCACAATGACTGTTACGTTTGGACAGGTTTTGAAAAACTTCCAGGAAGTTCCTTTTTGGGAAAAATCACCGGAAAATCAAACAGGTTTGCCCGGATCACTTAAAGGGGGCGGGGACATAATCTGGCAGACTTCATTTAATTGGGCTAACCCCAATGATGCTCGCGGCTGGTCGCTACCTGACGGATGGTTAATCCAAGACAATTCCGACTACGGAAACCTTTGGACCTGGAGAAACGATACCCTAAAAGGGTTAAACACACTAACTGCTGCCCCTTCTTTCTTTGTTACCGGCGAAGATGGGTTCATCGCGGTTCCGATGGCTGAATATAATCGCCGCGACGGAGTTACAACAGCAATTGTTTCCGATACTTACATTCAGACCCCTCCGATCAACTGCTCATCAGCAAGCTCGGTTGTAGTTAAATTCAGCCAGTATTTCCGTCTTTGCTGCAACAATTACAACCTTGAAATGCTCATTACCAATGACGGTGGCACCCATTGGGCGACCTATGATGTTCGCTACGGTATCATGGGCAATACTTACACTCCGGATCGATTCCGGAATGTTGAGATCAATATCACGGATGTTGCTGCCGGTATGGCAAATGTTCAGATTCGGTTTTACATGCACGGGATGGCGTACTATTTCTGGATGATCGATGACCTCAGTCTCAGTGAAGCTTATGAAAATGATCTCGTACTTGAAGATTACTGGATTGGATGGGACCTAGGTGATGGCTCTACCGCAGGCCACATCAACTACTGGCCGCTCAGTATAATGGGTATGCCTGGCTCAGGCAGCGGTACAGTTGGGCAGTATTATTCTTGGGGTGCCGTCCTGAATAATGGCAATAACGATCAGGAAAATGCAAATCTGAAAGTTGAGGTATTGAAAAACGGTGCAAGTGTGCACACGGACTATTCGCCTTCCAGTTCAATTTGGACTCTGCAAAGAGATACCCTGAAAGTTGTCGAACCATGGCTTGCAACCGACTATGGCGACTACAGGATTATATATACCGCTGGTTCAGAAAATAATGATGAGGTTCCGATAAACAACACGGTTACACTCCCCTTCACGGTCAATGATACCCTGGGTCATCGTGCCGACTTCACTGCCGAATCCTCTGCCAATACTACGGGATTTTCTGGTGGTTCCAATGCCGGTGACATGGTAGGTGTATGGTATGACATTTACGCGCCGTGCGAAATCAATTCCATAACTGCTTATCTTGCTTGGTTCACCGCTTCGGAAACGCCCCAGTTTCAGTTTGTCCTGATGAAATACATTGATGAAACCTACCAGGAGTTGTTGACCTCGGAAGTAATGAATATGGATTCCTCATACAGCAACAAATGGGTTACCCTGCCCTTGACCAGAGACGGTGAAGCCGAATTTCTAACCCCCGGAAGGTATGCAACCTTTGTGCGTATGTGGGGTATTGACCCGGTTGATCCAGTTAATGGATCGCAAGGTTTGTCGGTGGGTTGGGACATGACCACAAAACAATCCAATACAATTATTTATATGTCTTTAGGAGGCACCTGGTACGAGAGTAAAAAATTGAACATGATCGGCTTCAACATTAAAGCCTCCGGAGGTCCCACAGAGGCGCCGGTAACCTTCAATGTTGATTTGAACAAACATATCCTGAACGGAGAATTCCATCCGGGAACCGACAATGTTGATGTTCACGGCGCTGCTTCCACCTGGAATGGAACGGCAGATATGACAGACCCTGAAGGCGACGGTATCTATACAGCAACGGTTGATGGTATGCCGATAGGCAAAGGAATCGAATTCAAATACCGAATTAACGGTGTTGAAGAAGCCTATGCTTTCAGCGGCGGACCTTACAGAAAGTATACCGTTCGTTATTGGAACATACTGAACAATACTTATAATAACGGTATCACAACTGGTTTGGTTACCGAAGATCTCACCGCCTCAATAAAGGTATTCCCGAACCCGGCCAGTGGCAGGTTTACAGTCAGTATCATCAATGCCGAGACTACTGACCTGACGATCGAGTTGATTACTATTTCAGGTCAGGTCTTATACAGAAAAGATGTAAAAGATGCTAACACCTATAATGATGAAATTGACGCCAGCCGGTTAGCCAAAGGGGTTTATTACCTGAAGGTACTTAGAGGAAAGGAAGTTAAGGTCGAAAAAGTTGTTCTGCAGTAAGACTTACTGAACCACCAGGTTTTTCCTGCCAGGATCTTTACCGATAAGTTGCTGACATGGTTATTCATTCAATTCTGTTTGATCAGGGATTCTACAATAATCTCATCTGCTGTTTCGACAATGATATAATACTTTCCTTTGGCGATACCCTTAAGATTGATCGTTTCCTGTCGCTGCATGTGATATTGGCAGACCTTCGACCATAGAGTTTTACCGTCAATGCTGATCAATTTCACGGTTACCCGACCATTCGGAGTACCGGAAATATCCATGGTTATTTCGTCTCTGGCCGGATTTGGATAAAGATTTATGGTAAGGTTTTCCAGGTTTGTTTCGATACCTGAAGTTGCTTCCTCGTCGATCACCACATTGTCAATGGCGGCACCGTAACCCATATCTTTGCCATCGTCATACTGGAATCCTATTTGAGCTTCAGCAGTATAACAGTTGGCCGGAAGCTCCAGGTTATATTTTCTCCACTTAAATTCGTCTCCATAACCGCTGGTTGGCAAATCGATAATCTGAACCCAGTTTTCATACCGGTTCAAGCGGTAAAATATTTTAAGGTGATCGACCTGCTGCCATCTTTTTAAAGAATAATCGAAATGCAGGTATACTTTGTTTTTGCCCACAAGGTTCAAACGTGGGGTGATGGCATAATCTGAACATACGGTACCCGGACCGGCTGCAACTGAATTGGCGCCAAGAAATTTGGATGTATTAATGGTTTGCATGGCCAGGGTTGCTGGATCTCCCCATTGGAATCCTTCAACACTACCTTTGATTCTCCACCCGTGTCCAGGTTGTTCAAAATCTTCTTTATAGGGTAGTGTCTGAATACCTTTGGGAGTGTAAGTTATTTCGTTACTCTTCTCCGATTCACCGGTATACTGCCCTTCATAATAAGCGGTAACAGAATAGGTGTACACATGATCTTCAATAACATCATTATCTCGAAAGGTGGAAAGAGCGGTAGTTCCGAAGCGAACGCCATTACGGTAAACGTAATAGGTCTGCAAACCCTCTGCAATACTTGGCCGCCAGGAAAGGTCAACCACTCCGTTACCCGGACTGTAATTAAGTTCAGTCGGGGGAAAAAGGTGGTTGATTTTCACTTCAAAAGAGATGGAATCACCGGCAGCAGAGACATTAAAGAGATCCAGTCCTCCCGGTCCGCCTTGGCCGTTATTCCACAGGAAGCAATTGGGATCAGTCTTATCATTTAAGGTTATTCTTTCTGGTGATGACATTGCTGCTCTGCTCAGATTGCCAACATCAGTAAGTGTTCCTCCAGGTCTGTAAACATAGACTTCATCGGGAGGTCCGCCTTCATTTCCATCTCCAACGTCTGTTTTGATGCGGTAAACAACCAGTCCGGTTCCAGGAACTGACGATTCATAGCGGCCTTCTTTCTTGCGATATTCCAAAACAAAATACTCCGTGCGGCTGAACGGGGATCTGATTTTGAAAAGATTGTCAGTGGGTTGACTCAAAGGCTTTAAAGAATAAACCCCGGATTCTGTAATCTCAGGCAAGTCGGATATCCAATGATTGTATTTATACTTTACAAATCCGCACATGCTCTGGGGTGGATCGGTTGATGTGCACATCAGGCACCAGTTTCCAATGGGATCCGGTCCGTTTTTTCCGCTCCAGGCTTGATGATAAAGATCCGGAGCTCCAAAGAGATGGCACAATTCGTGGCAAATGGTCCGGACACCATACCAAATCTCCGGAATCATGAAATAACCACCAACACGAGCTCCATTTATGGTGACTGCATGCGAGAATGTATAATAGGCATGCGGCCACAGCATATCAGACAAGGCAGATGCGGCTCCCTGAAATACAAAACAGATAATATCAACTAACCCATCGTCGTTCATATCAAAATCAACATCCCCGGGAATCTGATTCTGCACAAATTCAACTGCGCTTTTCAGTAAGGAGTGTTCGCGAATCATTCTATCCGTAGTATAGCCGCCGGGGTTGGTGACAGAGTATGGCAAATAATAATTCCTTGGATGATTGTCTTTATAACAAACCGTAATAGTATCCGGACTATCAGGAAAGTGATGAATTTGAAGGTCCAGGGAATTGTATGATATCTCTTTATAGTAGTCCTTGACGGAAGGCCTGTCGGTTGCCGTCCACATGTCCTTGTAATACTGACGATTATTTGTAAAAACATTGTCATCGGCAAAGGCAATGTAAATACACAAAACGTTGACCAATCCCTTTGTCGGGGTTCCCTGAACCGATTTAAGCGGTGCTTTAAATAATGACCGGCGCTCGGCATAAAGTTTTTCGGAAATCCTAACCCCTTTTTCGAGCCCGACACTGGCTGGATTTATCGTCCCAACAATATATTTAGATGGAATAACGGTTTCTCCTGAGCGAACTCCATAATAGAAAAATCCATTCTGTGGATTCTGAACGATTGTATATCCGTTCACATCGTGAAGGTAGTGGTAATATTCATCGCCTGATGCAAGACAGTTGATTATCTTTCCATTGGGCTGGGTGATAGTCTGCCGGATGTTTTCTGCATAATCTGCAAAAACCATCCTGCTTAGTAAAAGTCCAAATAATAAAATTGTTGTACGTTTCACGATTTTTTTTATCCTATTTCAGCACTTCAATAGCCAAAGTGGTCTTCAAACTTTGCCTGGGGCCATCGATCAGATTATGGACCTTCAGATCAAGAGTAAATCTTTCCAATATTTCCCTGGTTTTAACCATAAGAGTGGTGGTAGAATGGGCCGGGAGTGCAAAAAAATGGGTACCGTTGTAAAATGTTAAATCTCCCAGATTTTCACAATAGAAGCCAATGTCGGAGATGTTAGTAATCGTCATCACGGCGAGGGATGTTGTGCCGCTGTATTTGGTTTCAATCTGCAAACAGGATTTAAACAGGGGCTCAAGGAATTCATCACGTCCGATCAGGTGTTCTCCCTGGTAAACCAGGGTCCTTCTGTTTAACAGTGCTTCATGGATCCCTTCCGCCGTTTTTTGAGGTGAGAAAACCAGCGTAATTGTTCGGTGATCGTCCGGTGTATAGGCATAATAACTGATATAGTGAATGTCAGAGTTACCCAGAAGAGCTAGATTATACTTTTCACAGATTTCAAAACACTCTTCATAATATTCATCCCCGTTGGCTATTTCCAGTCCCTTGATCATCCCGGATTTCATCATATCGTAGAAGCTCTGGACTTTCGGTGCCATACCATCTTTGTAGGCCTTATACCAACCCGGGTGATTCCAAAACACATATCCACCCTGATCAAAAGCGGCTTTGATTCTTATTTCTGGATTTTTATCACTGAGAACCGTATCATTCTGGTTAGTAATAAAGAGGGCATTAAAATGATCTTTTGTAATGGAGAGTTCACCGCCCGGAATGATGATCAAGGGCCGGCCTTTTACGGCTATTTTCGCCATTTCATAACCTACGACTTTATCTGGCTTGACATACTCCTTCAAGGTAGAATGACTAAGTTCAACATGATCCGTAATTGAAATAGCATCTAAACCCTCTGCCACCGCTTCATCCACACGAACTGTCGGCCAAACCGTTCCATCGGAAAACACCGTGTGCATATGAAGATCACATTTAAGGGTATAGTATCCCGGGATATCCGGAATCTGGATCTTTGGTGTTCCAGTGTTGTTCCTGACAAAAGGCTGGGCTGAGGCCAGACCGGCTCCTACGAAAGCAAGAGAAAGAATAATTATAAGATTTTTCATATCTGTTTATTTAGGCTGAATAATTCATAAACCGCAAAATAGCGAATAATCCGGTCAGTTTTGGAGAATTAGTCAATCCGCATGGTGCTCGGCTTTTCTGTCCGCTGTCTTAAAGACAACTGAAAACCAAACCAGTACTTCCCAATATCAGACAATGACGGCGTATGGAATTAGGGCATGGACAATACTAAGAATACCGGATAACCCCTGCGGAGGTACAAGTACCGTCCCTACTAGTTAAACCCCGATGTATCAACCACTGACAGCAGGCATTTCTGTTCTTCGCCGGTCACAATACCTTCGACGTAAACCTGGCAGTAAGGACCCTCTTCATTTCCTAGAATTAGTTTGCAGGTTTCTTTTCTTTTTTCTGAATAGACTTTTTTAAAAAAGGCATTGAATTCTGTTTTGGAATCCTCTGTCAGGTAAAGCCTGATATCGTTGTTAACCAGACTGATTCTCTTGTCTCTCAGCATTTCGGCAGCCGTAAAGTTCAAGTCACAGATGGTACCGTTGGAGTGGAGGGTGAAAAAACCGGCAGGGGCAAAATCATAGAGCAGGGTGTATTTCCTGAGTGCTGTCTCGGCTGTTTCATTGGCACGTTGCAACTCCTCATTCTGCATTTCCAGCTCAATCTGATGAACCTGAAGTTCATGCAGGAGTTTGGTCGCATCAGACTCCAAAATCGGGTCTGATTTCTTTTGTTTCAATTTTAGTTGCTCTTCGGCTTTCCTGCGAAGCATCTGATCATCTGTGTAATCCCGACTTTCCGAATTCATGGTTATTTGTTGTTTTTTTGAGTAATGATCATGCCTGTAGGTTTGTTCAGGGTGTTAAGCAGTACGAACACCGACCACCTAACACTTACAGTTTTTTCCCCGGCTGCTATTACTTTCATTTCGTACATTCCTTCATTCGATCCGTTCAGTATCTTCTTCAATTCCTTTTCATACTTCTTCTGTTGCAACCTGGGAATAAAAATCTGAATAAAATTTTGATTTAGAACATCTTTGCGTTTAATATCGAAAAATGTTTCTGCCACAGCATTAAATCCAACGATTTCCCAGGCAGGTGTTAGTTTGATAACTGCCTCCGAGTAGGAATCCAGAAGCATTCTGTTCATCTGATCCGTTTCCTGTAATTTAAATTCCACCTGCTTAAGGTCGGAGATGTTGAAAAATGTGATTACAACCCCGTCAACCTTATCGTTTATGGTCCGGTAGGGCATAATCCGGATGGAAAACCAGCGCCCGTCTTTGGTGGGAACAGGTTTTTGGATAAATACTTGAGATTTAATTACTTTAGAAATATCCGGTACCAGATCAGGATACTCCAGGTCGGTGACCAGATCGGTAAATGGCCGTCCGAGGTCGCTTTTAATGAGTTTGATGATCTTAGTGGCCTGATTTGTAAATCTTCTTATATTCAATTCTTTATCGAGAAAGAGCGTGGCAATGTCGGTACTGTTAAGGAGGTTTTTCATGTCTACACTCACACTCGTGAAGTCATCCACCTTCGTTTGCAGTTCAGTATTCAGGGTCTGCAGTTCTTCGTTCAGGCTTTGCATTTCCTCCTTGGAGCTGGTAAGTTCTTCATTGGCCGACTGCAGCTCCTCATTGGTTGATTGCAGTTCTTCATTTGTGGTTTGCAGTTCTTCATGCGAAGTCTGCATCTCTTCAGCCATGGCATTCATCTTTTCCCGGGTATCCTTCAGCTCTTTTTCCAACTCTTTGTGCCGCATGGTGGTTAAAGATTTCTTATCATTCATCACAGCTGGTTTTGCTCCCGGCTTTATTGCGACATGAATGTAAATTATCATGATCAGGCCGTTCAAGGGTTGCGGTTTATCGATCCAGATAATGGTTACATTCAATAAATGACTGACACCATTACTGACCACCTTAACATTGTTCAAGATTACCGTTTCCTTATTCAGGATGGCTTTCCGGAAAGCGACCGGGAATTCGAAGTGAAGGCCCTCCCTGAGCATGGCAAAAATGTTCATGTTGGCTTTTCCAACAGCAGGTTCGAGGTATTTACCCGTGCGTCCGCTGATGTAAATGATATCTCCGTTCTCGTTCACAAGGACACCTGCAAGCGGAGACTGATTCATCAATAGTTGGTCGGCAAGCCGGTGGATATTCAGAGAGGGGTCAACCGGAATGGATTTTTCCTGGTGAATGGTATGCGTATGGGGAAAGGCATTCGGAAAATCAAATAGCTTGGATGCCGGTGCATCGAAAACACGTTTAAAGATTTTCAGTTTTCCCTCCAGGGGCAGGAAAAGGTGGCTTTGCGTTCCGAGCGTTTCAGAACTTCCTAACAGCATGATTCCATCAGTGTTAAGACAATAGGAGAACAGACCGATCAGTTTTTGCTGCAGTTGAGGTTCCATGTAAATGAGCAGGTTCCGGCAGGAGAGAAAGTCAATCCGGGTAAACGGAGGATGCATGATCACATTGTGCTGGGCGAATACAACCGATTCCCTGATTTCTGTTTTAATGAAATATCCTTCATCCGATTTCAGAAAAAACCGGTTCAGTCGTTCAGCGGTTATGTCCTCTTCTATACTTCTGTTGAAGACCCCTTTTCTTGCGGTTTCGATCGCATCACGGTCGAGGTCGGTCGCAAATATCTGGAGGGAAAAACCTCCGTGCGGATTTATGGTCTCAATTGTCTCCTTGAATACAATGGCCAGCGAATAGGCCTCTTCCCCGGTGGAGCATCCGGGTACCCAGGCCCTTAAAATTGAGCCGGGCTGCAGGTTCTGTATAATATCAGGAATAACCGTGTCTTTTAAATGATCCCATACAGCAGGATCACGGAAGAAGTTGGTCACCCCGATCATTAATTCCTTGAACAGGATGTCCACTTCTTTGGGATTCTCCTGAAGAAAACTCACATAAGCCGAGATTTTTTCAATTTTGTATACGCCCATACGCCTTTCAATCCTGCGGTACAGGGTGTTTTTCTTATACATCGAAAAATCGTTGCCTGTATACCTTGACAACAGAATGATTATCTGGTCCAATGCGCTTTTTTCCTTGATTTCCTTGATCGGATCTGCCTTTTGGCTAAAATCCTGTTTGAGAAATTCAATGAGCCTGGATGGCAGCATATCGGACGGCGCAATAATGTCAACCGGAAGGGAGTCAATGGCACTCCTGGGCATACTGTCATATTTAGCCGTATCCGGATCCTGAACCATCACAATTCCATTTTTCTCCTTTATTGCATTAACCCCGGCAGTACCATCGGAACCCATTCCGGAAAGGATGACTCCTATGCTTCGTTCTCTTTGATCCTCAGCAAGTGACCGAAAAAAGAAATCGATCGGTAGCCGCATTCCGTGGGCTTCAGTCGGATCAAACAGCCGCAGCCTGCCTTTTTCAATGGACATGTTTGTGTTAGGGGGAATAACATATACACAATTGGGCTTGACAATCATCCGGTCTTTTACCTGGATAACTTTCATCCGGGTACTCCGCTGCAGGATCTCCGGCAGCATTCCTTTATGGTTGGGATCCAAATGCTGCACAACCAGATAGGACATTCCGCTGTTTATCGGCACATTGCTGAAAAATAGTTCCAAAGCTTCCAGGCCGCCGGCCGATGCTCCAAGGCCAACCATGGGGAAGTTCTTATCCTTTAAAGATTTCTCATGCACATTGATAATGATTATCAGGCTGAAATCTCTCAGCCCGTATTCTGCCTGACCAGTCCTTGAAAATTGGAGAAAGTAGAATGATTATATAAATGTACGTTTTTTATTCAACATATATCTACTATTTAAGGGTTTCAGTACCTTGTAAAACAATCAGTTTTCTTATGAAACCCATGAATGCACGATTTACACTGCTTGTGTCAGTAGTATGCTGGATCACATTCTCCTGCGGAAGGAAAGCCGGGGATTCTTTTCCCGCAAGGTTAAAACAGAATTTTGATCAGGGATGGAAATTCCATTTGGGCCACGCCGCAGAACCGGCAAAGGATTTTGATTTCAAGACAGACCTGATATTTGCGAAAACAGGTCGTGCAAACACCTCCGCAATAAATCCTGATTTTAATGACAGCAACTGGCGCCCGCTGAATCTGCCACATGACTGGGCTGTTGAATTGCCCTTTGCAGAATCGGCCGATTTTAACCAGATGGCTCATGGGTACAAGGCAATCGGTGGATTGTTCCCTGAGAATTCAATCGGCTGGTACCGAAAGACGTTTACAATTCCGGAAACGGACTCCGGAAAGCAGTTTTCAATCACCTTTGACGGGGTATTCCGTGATGCCAGTTTCTGGTTGAATGGTTTTTATCTTGGAAACAATGAGAGCGGCTACATTGGGGTAACCTGGCCTATAACCGATTACCTCAGGTTTGGAAAGGAAAACATATTGGTGGTGAGGGTGGATGCCACCCAGTATGAGGGCTGGTTTTATGAAGGAGCCGGGATTTACCGACATGTTTGGCTCAACCGTTTCAACCCGGTTCATATCGTGGAAAACGGGGTGTTTGTTTATTCTGGTTTGAACGGTACCAGCGCCACGGTGAATGTTGAAATTTCATTAAATAATGAGGGTTGGGCCGACAAGGATATCAGGCTTAAAACCCTTATTTCTGACCGTTCGGGCGGGATATTGGCGGAGAAAAGCAGCAGCCCGGAAGCTTCAACCGTCCACCATAGGATTACACTGGCAAATCCGAGACTTTGGGGGCTGGATGATCCCTATCTGTACAGGGTAACCACTGTGGTTTATGTCAACAATCAGGAAACTGACCGACTTATAACCCGATTTGGTATCCGGACGGTTGAAATTTCAGCAGAAAAGGGGTTGCTGCTCAATGCGAAACAGGTCAAGGTACTGGGCACCAACAATCATCAAGACCATGCCGGGGTGGGGAGCGCCCTGCCGGATTACCTGCAGTATTACCGGATACAGGAACTTAAGAATTTTGGGGTCAATGCATACCGGACCAGTCACAACCCTCCCACGCCCGAGTTACTGGAGGCCTGTGACAGTCTGGGGATGCTGGTTTTGGATGAAACACGGCTTTTGAATTCCGGTCCGGAGTATATGAGTCAGTTGGAGAGGCTTATCCTCCGTGACCGGAATCATCCTTCGGTTTTCCTATGGTCGATCGGCAATGAGGAACAAAATGTGCAGGCCAACAGTAATGGCAGGCGAATAGCTCTGTCGATGCTTAAACGGGTCGGCCAACTCGACCCGACAAGAACCTGTACCTATGCGGCCGATCTGGGGAATGAATTCAAGGGTATCAATGAGGTTATACCGGTAAGGGGTTTTAATTACCGGCATCAGGCAATGCAGGATTACCACCGCGATCATCCCGGTCAGCCTGTTTTGGGAACCGAAATGGGCAGCACCGTGACCACAAGGGGCATTTATACGATGGATTCCGTGAAAGGTTACCTGCCGGACCAGGACCTGACTGCTCCGTGGTGGGCATCGCTTGCGGAAGCCTGGTGGCCACAGGCGGCGGAGAATGAGTGGTTCATGGGCGGATTTATCTGGACCGGATTCGATTACCGCGGCGAGCCCACTCCGTTTAAATGGCCGAATATCAACTCCCATTTCGGAATCCTGGATGTATGCGGATTCCCGAAAAACCTGGCCTACTATTATAAATCCTGGTGGAGCGGGGATGACGTCCTGCATATCAGCCCCCATTGGAACTGGCCGGGAAAGGAGGGGCAGAAGATCAAGGTTTGGGTAAACAGCAATGCCGGTGAGGTGGAACTTTTTCTGAATGGCTTCAGCCTGGGCAAGAAAACCATGGCCCGAAACAGCCATCTGAACTGGGATGTTCCCTATGAAGCCGGGACACTTGAAGCAAAAGGCTGGCGAAATGGCAGGGAGATCTGCGAAAAAGTGGAAACCACCGGCCAGCCGGTAGATGTGGTCCTGATGGTGCACAAAACCACGCTTTTTGCCGATGGCGCGGATGCCACCGTAATAAATATCAGGACACTCGATGCCCAGGGGCGTTGGGTCCCCGATGCCCAAAACATGATCCGGTTTCGTGTTGAGGGAGATGCCCGGATTATCGGCGTCGGGAACGGCGACCCGAGCAGTCACGAGCCTGATCAATGCCTTCAGGGAGAGTGGCAGCGCCATTTGTTCAACGGTTATTGCCAGGTAATCCTGCAGGCCGGTAAGAATCCGGGGATCATTAAATTCAAGGCGGAAGCAGAAGGATTATGGCCCGGAGAATCGGAAATCCATGCCGTATCGGTTTATCCGGTCCTGAACCATGAGATCGCCCCATTTACGCAGGAATCCGTGAACATAGGCGACGAAATCAAGATGATCGGGGCCGACATTTCCTTTTTACCACAGATCGAGAGCCGGGGCATCAAGTTTTATGACAAGGGGCAATTGAAGGACCCGATTGCCATTCTTAAGGATCATGGCTTCAATTATGTAAGGCTCAGAATATTCAATAATCCCGAAAATCCCGAAGGATACGCACCGGGTGAGGGTTGGTGCGATCTGGGGCATACGCTGATCATGGCAAAAAGGATCAAGGCACAAGACATGAAGTTTTTACTGGATTTCCATTATTCCGATACCTGGGCAGATCCGCAAAAGCAGTATAAGCCGAAGGCATGGGAAGGACTGAATTTTGAACAGCTGAAGGAGGCCCTTAAGCAATACACCCGGCGGGTTATAGCCGCCCTTGCCGAACAGGGCACGCTCCCCGACATGGTTCAGATCGGCAATGAGATCAACCATGGGATGGTTTGGCCAGACGGACACGTCGGAAATGTGGACCAACTGGCAGAGTTAATTAAGGCTGGAGTTGAGGGAGTTAAGGGAGTTGAGGGAGTTGAGGGAGTCAAGATAATGTTGCATGTGGCGTTGGGAGGTCAACATGATGAAACGGTTCAATGGCTGGACCAGATGATGGCCCGTGGGTGTGAATCTGATGTGCTGGGGTTATCGTTCTATCCGAAATGGCATGGTAGTTTATCGGACTTGAAAAACAACCTTGGCAAGCTAATTCAGCGTTATCCGCAGCCGATTTGCCTGGTTGAATATTCGCATATGAAGGAGGAGGTAAATGATCTGGCATTCTCGGAATTTAAGAGCCGGATCATGGGGACCTGCATATGGGAACCACTGAATACCTGGGAAAAGGTTTTTGAACGGGATGGAAACAGCAATGATTTCCTCCTGATTTATGACCGGTATAACCAGAAAATTCGCTGATTCATTTATTGATCTGCCCCTAGTTTTCATATCGGACCTCCAATAATTTGATATTGACCCGATTAAAGGTATAGGAAACATAGACTTCATCATTTTTTCCGCGGATAATTGCCGGGTAGCTATATTCACCGTCGGGGTGATCTTCCAGTGTTAATATGTCATTCCAGTGAATTCCATCTTTCGACCGCGCAAGGGCAAGCTTGTTCCGGCCATTCCACCATTCCTTGCCAGCGGGCAGCGGATTATATACCAATAGATGAGAGCCATCGGCCAGGGTTACTCCGTCAATGCCTGAATTGGGATTCGGGAGGGGAATCGAATCCAGCAGACTCCAGCTGAGTCCGGAATCATCAGAAAATGAGCTGACCACAACATTCTGCTTGCTCCGGCAAAGCATCTGGTAGCGCCCCGGTGAATGAAAAAGCAGGGTAGGCTGTATGACATCAAAAGGTGACCCCGGATCAACCGGGATGAGGGTCCATTTATGGGTAGTCATGTCAAGAATTTCCATCTGTACAGACCAACGGGTATCGGTTTCGATACTTGAAGGGCACAAAAGTTTATGGCCGGCAGCTTCAACCGGCTTGTTTTTTACCGGACCCATTATTCCAGGGGGCAATTTTATTGGTGTTGACCATGTTTTCCCATCGTTGCCGGAAGTTTTCATCATACCGAACCATTCCCGAGGGTTCTTGCCAACTTTATAGAAAAGATACAACTCATCGTTTGTAGCCTGATACAGTACCGGGTTCCAGCAAGGATAAATCAGGGAATCAGATAACCGTCCGTCGGCGAGTATCCCGGGCTCCGACCAATCCCCTTTGATTCGTCTTGTTCCCCATATTTTCACATCCGGAGAGCTCTCAAAACTTCCCCCGAAGAAAGCGATCAGGATTTCTCCATCAGCAAGCTCAACCAAAGTGGAAGCGTGGCACTGTTTAAAAGGTGGGTTATCAAGAATCAGCTGGCTGCTAATAATAGTCTGGCCCGATAAGCATACAGAGCAAATAATAAAAAAAAGGGAAATAATCGACCTCATGAGTTTAGGAATTTACTCTTTAAAAATACTAAAGGTAGGGTAATTATGCATTGGCCATGGGATTCCTGCTTCCGCAGGAATGACAGCCGGCTCACGTTTCACGCGTCACGCGTCAGGATTTGGCACCCGGGCAGCCCGGGCGCACGCGCTACGCCCCTACTTTTTTTTCACCGGGTTGTAGCAAACCGGGGGGGATCGTCGTCTTATTGGCGTACAAAACCCGAACAACTATGAAAATCATCTATTCCATGATCCTCGCTCTGTTCCCGCTGTTGACTGCTCTTGGGAACAATGGCACACAAGCAATTGAAAAAAAACAATATACAGCCAACCGGCTTACCCAGGCAGCCCCTCTGATTGACGGCCGGCTCGAAGAATCAGTCTGGCAGGGTGCCAGCCGCACAGGAGGATTTGTCCAGTTTGAGCCTTTTGAAGGGAAAAGTCCATCACAGGAAACGGAGTTTATTGTTTTCTATGATGATAATAACCTTTATGTGGGTATTTGGGCCTGGGATACAAGCCCGGACAGCATCTCCAAAAGGATGACACGAAGGGATGAAATCGAAGGCGATATGGTGGGGGTTGATATTGACAGTTATTTTGACCACCGGACCTCGTTCGGATTTTTTGTATCAGCCAGTGGGGTTAAATTGGACCGGGTTTCTACCAGTGATGGCAGTAACGAAGATGAGTCCTGGGATCCTATCTGGTATGTAGGGACGGCAATTTCTGACAAGGGGTGGACCGCTGAGTTTCGAATTCCTTTGACACAGCTGCGTTTCTCGGAAAAGGATGAGCTAACCTGGGGATTGAATGTTGCCCGAATGCTGTTCAGGAAAGATGAACTATCCTTATGGCAGCCAATGTCACGGAATGCTTCCGGATCCACCAGCTTTTATGGAGAAATGGTTGGCCTCAGCAAAATTAAGGCGAGGAAACAGACTGATATTACGCCCTTTGCGGTTGCCTCGGCTGAGACTTCTGAAAGAGTAGAAG
>Ga0209417_1003306_pt1 | contig 21974 bp, 20 predicted proteins | sample RifGroF2_FD_184002 | JGI IMG/M metagenome (GOLD analysis project Ga0209417, IMG submission 184002) | Groundwater microbial communities from Rifle, Colorado, USA - Groundwater F2 (SPAdes) (version 2) | ecosystem: Environmental > Aquatic > Deep subsurface > Groundwater | place: Rifle, Colorado... | reverse complement strand
AAAGCTCATCAGGAACTCAGCGCGAACGGGTTTTGGAATATTTTATTATTGTTTTTACACTGCTAGAAGTAACTATTATAAAAAATTAAACTTTAAAAAATATTACCCACACTTATTGAGCACATACTAAAAAAAGCTGATTTTTGTATAAATTTTAAGTTTTTCTTTAATAATCGCTGTTTTGAGTGGGAATTAAAATTGGGATTTTGAATGATATTTTAAGTATTTTTGTGTTTTATAAACAATTTATAGATAAATAGGGTTGTCTTTAGTTTATTTTTTGTATAAATTGATTTCGTGTTAATTTCATAAATTTTAATATTTTTTTAAAGGGTTTGTATTATGGCAAATAAATCGTTTTCTTTTTCAACATTTTGCATGTTGGGTGTTTTAGTTTTTTCTTTAACAGGTTGCGGATCAAATTGTTCTTGTGGCTGTTGTGGAGATAAATGTAAAGATAATGTAAAATCTGATGTTTCTAATAAACAAGTAAATAATTGTTGTAATTGTTGTAAATGTTGCTCAGAAAGCAAAGTTTCTGAGAGCAAAGTTATAGGGGATAAAAAAATGATTGGTACAAAGCAAAAGTCAAATTCAGGATTGGAATGGGAAGTAATAAAAGAAGGTGAAGGATTAACTCCTAAAGTAGGACAAACAGTTGTTGTGCATTATACTGGTTGGATAAATGAGAATGGAATGCCTGGCAAAAAATTTGATAGTTCTGTAGATAGAGGCGATAAATTTGAATTTACTATAGGCGTTGGTCAAGTTATTGCTGGTTGGGATGAAGGCGTAATTTCTATGAAGAAAGGTGAAAAGCGTCGTATATTCATTCCTTCAAGATTGGCTTATGGCTCGCGTGGTGCTGGCAATATTATTAAGCCTAATTCAGATTTGATATTTGATGTTGAACTTTTTGACATGTATTAATTTTTATAAATTTAATTTTATAAAAAATTATAGTAATTAGTTTTAAAAAAATGGGATCATTAGTCTTAACTTGTGATCCCATTTTTTTTGGTATTGAGCTGTGTTAGGAAAGGTGTAATGTGAAAAAAATAATTTTTGATTTTAACTTGGAAAATGCATGCGTAGATAAAAAAAAGTTAGAGGAAAATTTAAAAAAATTAGAACCAGAAGTAGATAGAATAGGTGAAAGCTTACAGAATAGCTATGATAGCGATTATGCGAGTATAAATTTGCCAAGTGATAAGGCTTGTTTAGAAAGTGTAATGGCGTTAATTGAGAATAAGAAAAAATTAGACATAGAAATGCTTATTGTTATTGGTATAGGCGGGTCTAATCTTGGGACAATTGCTGTGCACAGAGCTATTCATGGTGATTTTTATAATGATAGGCTTTGTGAGTGTGGAAATAATGAACTAGGGGGATCGAAAAATCATGGCCAGAAAGGCCAGATAATGCCTAAAGTGTATTTTGCAGATACAGTAGATACAGATTATATTTGTGATTTATTAAAAATAGCAGAATTAGAGTTGAAAGCTGGCAAGAATATATTAATTAATTTAATAACAAAATCAGGGACAACAACTGAGACGGTAGCTAATTTTGAGGTGTTTTTGCATTTGCTAAAAAAATATAAACCAAAGAATTATTATGATTATATTGTTGCGATAACAGATAATGGTTCTAATTTATGGGATTATGCTAAAAAAAATAATATAGCCTGTTTGCAGGTACCGATAAAAGTTGGGGGAAGATATTCGGTGTTTTCACCTGTAGGTTTATTTCCGTTAGGTTTTTTGGGAATAAATATAGAGGATTTGCTCTCTGGCGCGCAAAGTATTTTGCCAGAATGCTTGCGTGTTAGTGAGTGTGATAGTCTGCAAGTAAATCAAGCGGCAATAAGTGCAGCAATAATTCATGAAAATTATATTAATGGCAAGAATATTCACGATACTTTTATATTTTCGAAATATTTAAAATATTTTGGTTGTTGGTATAGGCAACTTGTGGGCGAGAGTATTGGTAAAAAGTTAGATAAGTTTGGTGACATTGTGCATGTCGGGATTACTCCAACTACATCTGTTGGGTCTGTAGATCTGCATTCGGTAGCGCAATTATATCTTGGTGGGCCTATGGATAAATTTACGACTTTTATTACAGTAGAACCAAAGTGTGAAATTGTTATACCAGAAGAAAAGGATTTTGAAGAATTTGTTGAAAATATTCATGGTAAATCTTTAAAATTTGTTATGAATGCGCTAGCAAATGGAACAAAAGAGGCATACAAAAATGATAAACGTCCGTTTGTTTCTATGCATATGCCTTTAGTAGATGAATATTTTATGGGACAGCTTTTGCAGTTTAAGATGTTTGAAGTTATTTATTTTGGATTTTTGCTTAATGTTAATCCATTTGATCAGCCGCAGGTGGAGTTGTATAAAAAAGAGGCTAGGAAGATTTTGGTTGCAAAAAAATAGGTAAAAAAAAGGGAGTTTCGTGTGGAGCATTTAGAAAGTAATTTGGACAATTGCGTAATTATAATTTTGGGCGCAACTGGTGATTTAGCAAAAAGAAAATTAATTCCAGCAGTATTTTCTTTTTTCAAAAAAAATAATATAAAAAATTTATTTTTAGTTTGTGCCGCTTTAGATGATCTAGATATTAGTGAAGTTTTAAATAATGCAAAAGAGTTTATAGTAGGTTATGACGAAGTTACTTGGGATAAATTTAATAATAATGCTTATTATAAGAAGCTTGATTTTAATAATTTACAAGATTTTAGTGACCTAAATTTATTTATTAGTGATTTAGAAAAAAAGAGTAATATTTTTGGAAATAGGCTGATTTATATCGCAAGCATGTCGGAATTTTTTTGTGTTATTACAAAAAATTGTGCAGAGTCAGGGCTTATAAAAAAAATTGAAAATAATAGTGATTTTTGGCACAGAATAATTTATGAAAAGCCATTTGGACGTGATTTAGAGTCTGCGATACGTGTTAATAATTGTATATCGAAATATTTTAATGAAGATCAGATTTTTAGGGTAGATCATTATTTGACAAAAGAGATTGTTGAAAATATCGCAATTATAAGATTTGCCAATTGTGTCTTTGAGCCTGTATGGAACAATAAATATATAGATCAAATAGATGTTATTCTTGATGAAAAGCTTTGCTTAGAGGGGCGTGGAAATTATTATGATAATTATGGTGCGGTAAGGGATGTTCTTCAAAATCATATTCTTGAGCTTATTGCGTTAACAGCTATGGAGTCACCAGAACAATTGACTGGTGATTTTATACGAAATGAGCGCGTAAAAATTTTGAAAAATATAAAAGTTGTTGATGGTTTTTTTGGTCAGTATGAAGGTTATAATCAAGAAAAAGGTGTGGAATTAAGTTCTAGTACAGAAACGTATTCTGAAATTGAATTTAAGATAAATAATTCTAGATGGTCTGGTGTAAAGTTTTATACCAGAACGGGTAAATGTTTGGGCGAGAAAAAAACTGAAATTAAAATAAAATTTAAAAAATGTGATTGTGTTTTGTTGAAGGGTTGTCCTATGGCTCAAAATACTTTAACTATAAATATTTATCCAACTGGCTCTTTTTATTTAGAGCTTAATGTAAAAAGACCTGGACAAGAAAATGAAATAGAGTCTGTAAAGATGGAATTTTGTCATAGCTGTAAATTTAAAGATATTTTGACAGAATCGTATGAGGTTATTTTAAGAGAAGTTATAAATAATGAGCGCTCTATATCTGTAAGATTCGACGAAATAGAGTATTTATGGAAAATAGTTGACGATATATATTCTAGAAATTTTAAGCTTTATAAATACAAGAAGGGTTCTTGTGGCCCAAGTTTTTCGTAAAATATTTAATTAAGATTAACGGGAGAGTAGTATGAATTTTGGAATAGTTGGTTTAGGAAAAATGGGAAGCTCAATAGCTTATAGGGTAATAAATGGCGATTATTATTACAAAGTTTTTGGTTTTGATATTGAAAGTAAGGCAATAACTGAAGCAGAAGAAATTGGCGTAGAGATGGTGAAAGATATTTCTGATTTGGCAGAAAGAGCAGATGTTATTTGGCTTATGTTGCCTGCAGGAGAACTTATAGATATAACTATAGAAAAGTTGGTCCCACACTTAAAAGATGGGGATATTATTATAGATGGTGGAAATAGTAATTATAAAGATTCTGTAAAAAGAGAAGAAAAATTAAGAAATCATGGAATATATTTTTTAGATTGTGGGGTTTCTGGAGGATTATACGGAGAGAATATAGGTTTTTCTTTGACTATTGGCGGAGATGAGGCGGCTTATAAAAAGATTTTGCCGTTACTGGAAATAATTGCGCATGAAGATGGATGTTCTTATGTTGGACCATCTGGGGCCGGGCATTATGTAAAAATGGTACATAATGGAATAGAGTATGGACTTTTACAAGCTTATGCAGAAGGATTTAACTTATTGCAGGCAGGCGAATACAAAAATTTAAATCTGGAAAAAATATCATATACTTGGCTTAATGGTTCAATAATTAGATCGTTTATTTTGGAGCTTATTAATAGAGTTTATTTAGATAATCCTGATTTTTCAAAAGTTGGGGGCCAAATTTATGGTGGCCAAACTGGCAGATGGGCTTTGAAAGAGGGTAAAGAGCATGGGGTTTTATTAAAGATTCTTGAAGAATCTTTAATTTTGCGTGATTGGTCTCAAGAAACTGGAGGTGATTATTCTACTAAACTTGTAGCTTTATTGCGTAACAAATTTGGTGGTCATGAGATTAAGAATTTGTAAAATAATTAATTTTAAATATAAGAAAGTGGCGAAAATTATTAAAGTTAATTAATAAATTTTCGCCACTTTCTTATATTTAATTTAAAATTATTTTATCTAGGACATCTATCCCATATTTGGTGATAAGTTTGGTGTACAGGACATAATGTTCTTCTGTAATAACATCCATGATCGACGCCATGGTATGGACACCATCCGTATATTGCATCATCATAGCCCCAGTATCTTCCACCATAGTAATAGTTCCAACTAGGGTCTAAAGCTCCACTTGCAAGGTAGCCTAATCCTAAACCAACTCCGAGACCACCTAAGCCCCAGCCCCAACCTCTGCCATATCCATATCCGCGACCATGATATCCACGACCGCCATGACCATAATATCCACGTCCGCCACCATGAAAGCTTCTTCCACCGCGTCCGCCACCATGGCCACCTCTGCCGCCACCTATAGCAAATGAGCTAATAGGTGCTAGCAACATTGTTATTAACATTGCGCTTGTTATTATTTTTTTGATATTCATGTTTTTCTCCCCTTTTTGGTTTATAAAACACCAACTATTACTTTGTTTGTTAAAAGAAATGATTAGTTCTAAGCCTCTTTCAATTAAATAATAACAAATAGCAAATTAAAAATGCAAGAGTTTTTAAAAAAAGTTTAAAATTTGGAGGGTGGGGGGTTATGGAAAATGAAAGGGGCTGATTTAAATTAAAAACCAGCCTCTTTATAAAATTTAGTTTATTTTACGCCATTTAGCTGTAATAAATTATTTTTGTTTCTTAAGAACTTCTAGTATTTTTTCGCCAAATTCATGTGCGCAACTTGGGTCAACCGCCGTAATAATATTTACAGAGCTGTCATCTGAAATACATGTTTTTTTTATATAAATTGCGCCAGAGTTTTTTAATATAGCGTCTAGTTCGCCGTCGCCATTCCAGCCGGTTACTTTTTTACCATTTATAACTCCGGCATTAGCAAGTATTCTTGTTGATATGCAAATTGATCCGAATGGTTTATCTAGTTCTTTGGCCTGTTGTATTATTTTATAGGTAATTTCGTTGTCTAGATTTTCTAGGGCTCCAGAGCCGCCGATTAGAAAAATTCCGGAATAATCTTCAACTTTAACTTTATCTGTAGTTATATTAATGTGTGCTTTTGTGCCGTCTTTGGCTGTTGCTGTTCCTGGTTTATTGCTTGCGGTTACAACTTTTATTCCATTTGCTTCTAATATTTTTTTTGGTTGGCCATATTCCATTGGCTGGAAACCTTGACTTGCTATGATCAAAAGTACTGGTAATGTGCTTATTGTGCTCATATATATCTCCTGTAATTTAATTGTTTTTTTTGTTTTTATAAAATTTTATTGAGTTAGATATCCATTTTGCAGAATAAATTTTATAAATTTTGTTGTCAATTGTTTTTGTATCGCAAGTTAGGCATATTGCCGGGTAGGTTATTTTGTTGTTTTTAATAATCGCGGGGATAAAAGAAGAATCTTTTGTTTGCGTATTTATTGGCGAGATTAATATTTTTGTTTTACTGGTTAAATTAATTATACTTTCAGTTTTGCCGATTCTATTTATTTTAATATTTCTTTCTTTTGCCTCTGTTATAAGCTCATCATAGTTTTTTTCTATATTTTTTATCATGTTTAAATCGAAAGCTATTAAATCTATATTTTTTATTATAATAGATTGGCTTAATTGTTTTATTGCATCAAAAGTAATTTTCCCTGGCTGTAAAACTATTAGATGATCGATAGTTGTTGCTCCAGATGATTTAATTATTTCCGGAATTAAAGTGTATTGAACCCAAGAGGGGGCAGAAATTCTTTGTCCGATATAGCCAGGATCTATTATTGTTGTTTTTCCGTTATCATAAATAAAGGTTACGTGGCCTTTATTGCATTTAATGTTTTTAATAAAACTTTTTGGAGTATGGGCTATTTTTAAATATGCACACGAAGCGAAAAATAATATTGTTAGAGCGATAATACTTTTGTTTAAAGAGTTTATACGTGAAGTATTCACTTTTTTGTAAGTTAATATAAATAAAATTAATAATGGTACGATTATTGTAAATAATATTGGTGGTTTTACAAAGCCTATAAGTGATTTATTATTAAAACTTTGGGCTAAGAAGAACCATAGGCTAGTTACTTTTTCTAGTAAATATACTAAAATCCCGTTTGGGATATGTAAAATTTCTAAAAAAAATATTATTGATGAAAGTCCTAGAAATATAGTAAAAATAGGTGTAAAAACCATGTTGCCTATGGGAGATAATAGCGATATTGGAATGCCCCAATTTATTAGTATCACCAGAGATACCAAAGACATAACTAACTGTATTTGTAAAAATTTTAAAAACCAGTTTTTTGCGGTATTTAAAGATTTTTTTTTGTATATTGTTTTAATAAAAGCTTTTATTTGGGTTTTCATGGTTATATTATATAGGTTTTTGTAGCTATAGGATATAGACAATGTATTTATTTTAAATAATTGTTGATTTATATTTTCAAATTGTATTATTCTGATATTAGATGAGAGGAGTTTTTAATAAGTGCTTACTTATAACTGTTATTTTGTATTACTATTATTTTAATTTATTAACCAGTAGGGGGTGTCATGAAAAATATTAAAAAATCAAAAGTTAAAGAGTTAAATGAGAATATGATGAATACTGAGCATAATAAAATGTCTCAGGGTGCTGAATTTGTGGATAAGGTTATTACTTTTGCAAGAGGTGAAAATTGGAGACGTAATAGTGGAAAAGGCAAGAATCACAGAAAGAGCAAATAAAGGCTGTCATAAATAGTCGATTATTTATAAGCCCGGGGAAACCCGGGCTTTTTATGGAACATACGTGAAAATGTTATAAAGTTGACACTATTGCGTAAAAATCTTAGCTTTGTTATATTTAATTTGTGTGTTTTTAATATTTTTATTGGGAATTTTTATATGTTTAAAAAATTATTTTTAGTTTTTTGCTTATCTTTATTTGTTATGCCTATAAATTTAAATGCTTCGACATTTTCGCAAAATTCTTATTTTAGAAAATCATTAAGAATTGTTGGCGGTGTTGGCTTGATAACACTTTTTGCAGAGCGTATGATTTCTAATGCTAAAAGAGAAGAACAGTTTGATTTATTTAATTCTTTATTAGCAGTTTATTGTTGTTATACAGGTTTTAAGATTTTGGCTCAGGATCTGTAAAAGATTTTAAATAATTTGTAAGTTAAAATAGCTAGGTTTTTCCTGGCTATTTTTTTTTAGCAAAGTTTGGTATGTTAACAACCCTTCGACAAGCTCAGGGCGAACGGATTGGGGGTATTTTGCAAGAAATATTAGATCTAGTTAGCGTTGTGTTTATAATTATGTTAAATATAATTTTAATGGTGAGTGATTTTTTTAGAATTATAGTTTTCAAAAAAAGGGTGAAGCGTAATGGTAGATTTAAAAAAGTTTTTAGAGAAAAAAGCATATAATTTGCGTAGATTGTCTCTAATCATGACATCAAAAGCCGGTTCTGGACATCCAACATCTTGTTTGTCAGCAGCAGATTTGGTCTCGGTTTTGTTTTTTCATGCAATGAGCTATGATCCAAGATCGGTAATTTATCCAAATAATGACAGATTTATTTTATCAAAAGGTCATGCAGCGCCACTTTTATATGCTGCTTGGCAGCAGGTAGGAGTTTTAAAAGAACAAGATTTGTATAATTATAGAAAAATAGACTCAGTTTTGGAGGGGCACCCTACTGCGAGATTTGCGTATAGTGAGGCGGCAACAGGGTCACTTGGTATTGGGCTTTCTATTGGTGTTGGCCAAGCGCTATCTGCAAATTTAGATAATTTATCTTTCAGGACATATGTTTTAATGGGTGATAGTGAAGTATCAGAAGGGTCTGTGTGGGAAGCTGCGGAGTTGGCTGCTTATTATAAATTAAATAATTTAATAGCTATCTTAGATTGTAACAGGTTGGGTCAAAGCACAGAAACAATGCATGGAGAGCATGCTGAGCGATATGAAAAAAAGTTTCAGGCTTTTGGCTGGGAGGCAATTATCGTAGATGGGCATGATATAACAGAGATTATTGGGGCTTTTGATAAAGCTAAAAAAGCAAAAGATTCTCCAGTTATAATTATTGCAAAAACAGTTAAAGGCTATGGGATAGATAGTATAGCAAATAAACTTGGTTATCACGGAAAAGCTTTGTCTGAAGAAGAGTTAAATATTGCATTAAAAGAGTTAGAAGTAAAATTTTGTGGACTAGAAAAAGTTGGCGAGATAGAAGAAAATAGTGGGTTGGCAGAATTTGATGAAGTTGAGAGTTATTGGCAGCCTAAAATACCAGATAGGCCCTCTGAAAAATATAAAAATAATATTTGTGAGTCATTAGAGCTAGAGGCGCATGCATATAAAATTGGGGAAAAAGTTTCAACAAGACTTGCTTATGGGCATGCTTTGTCAAAATTGGGTGATAATTGTAATTCTGTAGTTTGTCTTGATGCAGAAGTTAAAAATTCTACCTATGCAGATATTTTTGAAGAAAAACATAAAGATAGATTTTTTCAATGTTTTATTGCGGAACAAAATATGGTTGGTATGGCCATAGGCTTTGATAGTAGGGGTAAAATGCCATTTGTTTCAACATTTAGTTGTTTTATGTCTCGTGCATATGATCAAATAAGAATGGCTGCTATTGGGCAAAGTAAGTTAAAATTAGTAGGGTCTCATGCTGGTGTTTCTATAGGTCAAGATGGGCCGTCGCAAATGGGTCTTGAGGATATCGCTTTAATGCGATGTTTGCCAGAATCTATAGTTTTATATCCTTGTGATGGCGTAAGTACGTATAAGCTTGTTGAACAAATGTCGCGCTATGATAAAGGAATAAGTTATTTGCGTACTACTCGCATGGATACTCCAGTAATTTATAATGTAAATGAAGAGTTTTCAGTTGGTGGTTGCAAAGTTTTAAGACAAGCAGTTATAGAAACTATAATTGGGAATAAAGATAATAAAAATATAAATAAAAATAATATAAATATTGAAGCTATAAATAAAGACTTTTGGGACAAAGCGTGTATAATTGCGGCTGGTGTGACGGTATCTGAGGCTTTAAAAGCATATGATATTTTATCGCTAGAGGGTATATCTATAAGTGTAATAGACCTATACTCTATAAAGCCGTTGGATCGTGAAAAAATAATTGAAGTTGCCAAAAAGTCTGGAAATAAAATTATAACAGTAGAAGATCATTATGTTCAGGGTGGGCTGGGTGAAGCTGTTTGTAGTGCTTTGGCAAATACAGGTATAATTATAGAAAAATTGGCTGTTACTAAGTTGCCCATGTCCGGTTTGCCAGAAGAATTATTAGCTTGGGCTGGAATAGATGCTTTAGCTATTTGTAAAAAAGTTAAGAGTATAATTTAAAAGAGTTAATATTTATAGTTAAATTTCAGCTAAATTTTTAGATGTAAAAAAAGCCACTGAGTTTTTAGGTTCGGTGGCTTTTTTATATAAATTTAAGATTTATTTTTTTAAATCGAAAGTTTTTATAATATCGTAATTATTGGCGCTATCTATTAATATTTCTATATTAGAGCAGGTTAGTCCATTTGATTCAGGCACATCTTTTAAAATTTTAAAAAATTTTGGATAATTTTGTAGATATTGTAGCTTATTTATTGTTTTTTTATCATTAGAATATACGTGTGTAGAGCTTACAAGAGGTTTAAATATTTCGGGATTTAAGCCTATATCTGAGAGTTCTTTTTTTATGGATTTTGCGATTGTATAAATATAATGGTTTTTTTTCAGTAAAGGTTTTTGTATTATATAAAATTGTTTTTCATTTATTGGCTTAGAGAATCTTGAGCCAGGCTTTAAGTTGAATTTAGCTTGATCTAAATCACTTTTTTCAATTTTATTATCAGAAATTGCTTTTTCAATAGCGCTTATAACGTCTTTTAATAATATTTTTTTGTTTTTGTTATTTAATATGTATTTTTCTCCATTTTCTTCTTTAATTATTCCAGCTATGGCTATAGCTATGTGGGGTACTTCTAATTCATTTATTTTTATATTTTTAAATATATTTTCGTGATTTTTTTCTAAAAAATTATATAGTTCGTTTATAGTGTTTTTATTTTCAATTTTTTGATCAATTGTTGACCAAATAACTAATTTGTTAATTGCCAATAAATTGTTTGCACAAAATAAAATTGTAAAAAATATTATAAAAGAAGATATGAAAAATATTTTTTTCATAATTAGACTCCCGAATTTTTTGGTTAAAAAGTTAAACTCAAAATTATTTTTAGAAATTATAAAAAAAATAAATTATATATGTCCATAAGTTAAAGTTTATGACTAGATTTTTGCCTGTAAAAAAGATAAATTCAAAATTTTAAAATTATTTTATTCCAAGAGTTTTAATTATTGTATTATTTGATAAAGTACTTTTTGAAATAAGTATTTTATCAAAATAGTTAGTAAAATTTTGTGAATTTTTTGTTTTACATGCATAATTAAGAATTTTTGATATTCCTGAATTTTTATCTTTTTCTAAATCTTTAAGTTTATTTATTATTTTACAATCTTGCGCCGAAAGCTTTGCTAAGCTTATATAAGGTTTAAGTGAGTTGTTTTTAGGTTTGAGACCAATTTTTGCAAGTTCATTAATTACTTCTGTCCCAAGGGTATAAAGTCTGTGATTTTCGCCAAGTTTTTCAAATGATATTCTTTGAGCTATAAAAGTATTTTTTGTGTTTTTATCTTCAGGGTCATATAAAAGTTCTAAGTCAGGTTTTAAGTTAAACCAAATTTTATTTTTATAGTTTTTCCCAAGCTTATTCTTATAATATTTAGTATTTATATTTATTGCTTTTTCTACAGCTTCTATAGCTATTTGTAATGGAACTTCTATTTTCCCATCAAGACTTCTAACGTACTCTTTGTTCCCGCGTTTTATGATTTTTCCAGCTTTAACAATTGTAAAATTGGAATCTGTTGTTTGGTTAATTTTTACATAGGACCATGTGCTTGGGTAAAACCTTTTATATGTTGCATTTAAAAGACTTTCTAGATTTGCAAGATAAAGCTTATTAGTTCGAAGGTCTTTTATTTTTATATATTTTTTAGTTAATTTATTAAAAGATGTTTGAATGACCATTGGTTTTATTTTTACTAAGACAGTAAAATATTCAACAGAAAATAAATTTGTTGTGCAAAATAGAAGTGAACATAAGAATAATTGTGTTTTTAAGAACATTTTCTTCATATAAAACTCCAATAATTTTTTATAAGCCATAGTTTTATAATATTGGGGTTGGCTTAGGCATAAGGGTTAAAAAATTAAATATAGTAAAATTTTTATAAATTAAATTAAAGCCTAGCTAAATTTAAGATATGAAAATTATATTAAATATAGTTCAAGAATGTCTATTAGTTTGGCTGTAAGTATTTAATTTTGCTTTAAATTAAGTTTTTTAATTGTATTTAGTTTTACGTTTCACCAAATATTTTTTATTGAAAACAGTATTTTTTTTGTCAACATTAATGCTTAGGCATTTTCTTTTGTTTGTAATTGTGGCTTCTTTAGCTTCTTGTTGGTCCCATTGGTCAAGTTCATATAAAATATTAGGTAGAAGTTTCGCAAATCTTTCAGTTATAAACTCAATGTGCATTATGCTTCTGCCATTTATTCTAATTTTCGCTTGGGTTATTTTTTCTTCTGGAGCAAACATACGCTCTGAAAACAAAGGCTTTTTCTCTTTGTTCTTAAATTTATGTAAGCCTTGTGGATCAATAATTTGTAACATATCAAGCTCAGAATAAAGAGAATAAACTTTTTCAAACATGCCTTCTGATACAAAATGGGCGGTCTTTTGCTGAACAGGACAGGCTAGTAAAATAAGCTCATAAATAGAGATTTTGTCTTGAGATTGTTTGTTTATTTTTGTCATATTTAGAGCGACATTGCCGCCATGACTATGTGTAATTAGGCGTATTTTTGGTATTACGCCATTTTTTTGTGTATAATTTTGAATAAGCTCTAGAGTTACTCTATGCAGATCTTTTGCTGCAATTTTTCTTGCCTCATGGCTTAATTCTCCTGACCAGCCATATACGTAAAAATTATTATATTCAAATCTATGTGTATTTTGTTCGCTTAACTGTTTGGCTAGTTTTGTAATTTTATGTTTGTCTAGGTATTCATTTATATTGTGTAAGCCTACTATTCGAAAGAAGAAATCTTTAAAGATATGGTCTTGTAGGCCCATCATTTTGGTGCCATGAATCCATATTGTTATTACGTCTTTTTCTTTTTTTATTTTTTCTTTGGTATTTTCAATATTTTTTATGTCTTTTGGTTTTTCAGTTTTTATTTTTTTAGAGATTGTGGCATCTTTTTTATTATGAACACAGCTTGTTAATGTGAAAATAATTGCAACTAATGTTAGCCAAAATTTGTTTTTTATATTTTTTATACTCATGATAAGCCTAATTTATTAAAAATTTTATTTTGTTATATAACACTAATTATAGCATAAAATTTTGCATTATAAAAAGGGTTTTTGCCTAAACTTTTAACATTTAAGGGCAGTTTGTAAGTATTTTTTTGTTTTTATGCGGGTCTTTGAGCATAAATTGCTATATTTTGGCAAAAGTGTTATTTTTAAACTATATTTAAACGTTTATCTCGAAGGGAGAACATATGTTTTCGGGAGTTTATGATTTAATACTTTCAAATTTTTTATATTTTTGGTTAATAATAGCCATTTTATTCTTGCTTTTTGAGATGGGTTCACCAGGACTTTTCTTTTTTCTAGCATTCTTTTTTGGTGCGATTATTGCTGCCGGTTCAACAATATTTACAGATTCAGTAATATTACAGGGCATTATTTTTTTATCAGGCTCGGTTTTAAGTTTCTTAGTTTTGCATTTTTGGGTTAAAAAGCGTTTTTCCAGAGAAAAGCATCATGAGCATACAAACGTTTCAGCTTTAAAAGGTAAGCGCGCAATAGTAATTAAAATAATCCCTGCAGATATAAGTAATTTTGGTAGTGTTAAGGTTGGTGGCGAGATTTGGTCTGCGAGATCTATTGAATCAAAAGAAATTTTAGTTGGCGATACAGTTGAAATAATTGAGATTAAGGGCGCAAGTTTAATTGTAAGAAAAATTTAATAAAAATTTTTCCATAGTTTTGGTGTATTATAGAAAGGGTTTTACGATGATATTTGGGTTTGGTATATTTTTTGCAATAGTGTTATTTTTTTGTGTTTATTTCTTGATTAAATCTGTTTATCTCGTAAAACAGGCTGAAGCGATAATTATTGAAAGATTGGGAAGATATTCTAGAGTTTTAACACCAGGGTTGCACTTAGTTATTCCGTTTTTAGATAATACAAGAAAAGCAATTTGGACATATGTTCAAGATGCTGATCATGGAAAACATTATCGTTATACTCGCACTGTTACAAGAATAGATTTAAGAGAGTGCGTTTATGATTTTCCTAGACAAAATGTTATATCAAAGGATAACGTAACTATGGAAATTAATGCGCTACTTTATTATCAAATAACAGATCCAAAAGCAGCAGTTTATGAAATTAATAATTTACCTCAGGCTATAGAAAAACTTACTCAAACAACATTGCGTAATATAATTGGTAGTATGGATCTTGATGAGACACTTGTTTCTCGTGATCAGATTAATGAAAGATTACGTGAAATTCTTGATGAGGCTACAGACAAATGGGGTGTTAAGGTTAATCGTGTGGAATTACAAGAAGTTAATCCTCCACTTGATATTAGACAAGCGATGGAAAAACAAATGAGAGCTGAGCGTGAAAGACGTGCAGTAATTTTGGAAGCTGAAGGCTCAAAAGGCGCAGCAATTTTGGAATCTGAAGGCGTGCGTGAGTCTAAAGTTCTAAGAGCTAAAGGTGAAGCAGAAGCTCAAATAGAGCTCGCTAGAGGTCAAGCTGAATCAAGATTGCAAGTTGTAAAAGCAGAAGCAGAAGCTATAAACATGATCCAGTCTTCAATAAAAACAGCTGATCCGTTACCGTATATGATTGCCATGAAATATATAGAAGCTTTGCCTGAGATGATGAAAGACAAAGAAGGAAAGATGATCGTTGTGCCTTATGAAGCTAGTGGTTTAATTGGCTCACTTGCATCAGTTAAGAAAATATTTGAGAACACAAATTAAGATATAGAAATAAAAAGTAAAAAATTTTTGGGTTGCTTTTTATTGTAAGGATGATTATATGAAGAAGCTTCCAATAGGTTTACAGGCGTTTTCAGAGCTTATTAATCAAAATTGCGTTTATGTCGATAAAACAAAAGATATTTATGAATTAATTCAGGGAAATTATATCTTTTTTTCACGTCCACGTCGATTTGGTAAATCACTTTTATGTTCTACGCTTCAAGAACTTTTTTCTGGTAATCGAGATTTATTTAGAGGCTTATGGATTGATCAAAATACAGATTATTCGTGGCCAATTCACCCTGTGATCTATTTGGATTTATCAATGACAAGCTCAGATTCGCCAAAAGAATTAAAAGATAGTTTAATTGAAAATCTTAATTGTATTGCAAGATTTTATAAATTAGATGAGATTGTTAGCAGTTCTCCAGGGGGAATTCTTCAGGAAATTGTCGTTAAATTAAAAGAAAAATTTGGGCAAAACGTTGTGATAATTATCGATGAATATGATAGTCCAATAATAAGTCATATCGAAGACTTGCAAAAATCTAAAGAGCTTCAGGAAGTATTAAAAGTTTTTTACACCTACATTAAAGGTCTTGGCCAGCACCTTCGTTTTGTATTTATTACAGGAATTACTCGTTTTTCAAAGACAAGTATTTTTTCTGGTTTAAACCAATTAGATAATATCTCTATGGATTCTAAATTTGCACATCTTGTTGGATACACCAAAGATGAGATTAATTTGTATTTTCATGAGCATTTGCAGGAGATTGCAGCTAAAGACAAGATTTCTGTAGGTAAAGATGTTGAAGAAATAAAAAATATGCTTCATGTTTGGTATAATGGGTATTTTTTTTGTAGTAAGTCGCAAGAAGTAAAAGGAAAAGAGTTGGCAAGGCTTCATACTCCATTTTCAATACTTAATTTTTTACATAAAGCAGATTTTAGAAATTATTGGTTTGAATCAGGTACGCCTACATTTTTGATTAAGGTTTTAAAGCAGAAACAATATCCAATTGAGTCGTTTGACAATTTAGAAGCTAGCGCTAATGAGCTTATGTCATTCGACATCGAAAATATACCTCTTTCGTCACTTCTTTTTCAAACTGGTTATGTAACAATAAAAGATTATGATTTTGAGTCTAAGAACTATTTGCTAGAGATGCCAAATTATGAAGTAAAAGATTCGCTTTTAAAATGTATTTTAGTGTCTATGACGAGGCAGGATGAATCGGTAATTAATGCTGAATTAGTAGGTTTGCGCAAGGCATTGGAAGCTGGTGATTTAGATGCTTTTATTGATAAAATTAAAAAATTTTATATAACGATACCATATACTATTGCAATAGATAGTGAAAAATATTACCAGACGATTTTTTTCGTGTTTTTACATTTGATTAACTTAAATCCTAAAGTCGAAATAGCTACAAATATTGGGCGAATTGACCTGTTGGTCAAAACAAGTAAGATTTTGTATTTATTTGAATTTAAATTAAATAGCTCAGCCAAAAGTGCGTTACAACAAATTTTAGATAAAAAATATTATGAAGTGTATCAACAAAAAAATAAAAACGTAAATAATTTACAGATAAAACTTGTAGGAATTAATTTTTCTAGTGACGAAAAAAATATTACAGAGTATTTATCTCAAGATTTGGCTTAGAAAATTTTAAAATTTATAATAAAGAAAGCAAGTGACTAAGTTTTGTTAAAAAATAGTATTTTTAACATGAACCAGCTTGTAAAAACAAATTGAGCAAATAACGCAAGAATAAATGGTAAAATATCATGAGTAATAAATTTTTATTAAATATAATTGTTTTTAAATTATTTATATTTTAGTTGAGTATTTAAATTTTGTTATAAAAAATATAAAAAAAGGGTTATAGCATGTCAAAAAGTTTAAAAGTATTTAATACAAAAGTTTTGCTGGTTTTGTGTTTGGGTTTATTTTGTTTGCAAGAAAAGGTTTTTGCTAGTATAAATAATAGTTCAAAAAATAATAATATATATTTATTTAGAGCGGCAAAAAATGGTGATTTGGCCTGGGTTAAAAAGCTTGTAGAGAAGAAAAATGCTGATGTTAATTATAAAACTAGTTCGGGAAAAACAGTTTTAATAAAAGCAGCAACTAGCAAAAGTAAAAAAGTAGTTAATTATTTGCTTTTGTTAAAAGATAAAGATAATAAAAAAATAGTAAATTTTAATTGTGTAGACAATAATGGGCAAACAGCAATGCATAAAGCAGCAAAAAATGATGATTATGTTATTGTAAAAATGCTTGTTAAAGTTGGGGCGGATAAAAATAAGCAAGATAGATGGGGTAATACCGCTTTACATATTGCATCAAAAAAAGGATTAACAGAAGTTGTTAAAGAGTTGTTAGAAAATGGTAATGAATATGATAATTTAGAAATAAAAAATAGTAATGGCGATACGCCGTTACAGCAAGCTGTTAGAGCAAATTATAAATCAGTAGTCGAGTTACTTTTAAAAAATGGGGCAAAAATTAATACAATAAATAAAAATGGTAAAATGCCAATTGATTATGCAAAAGGTGAGGTAAAAAAACTTTTATCTAAAAAGGTTTAAAATTTTAAAACTTAAAGTTTTGGTTTAACTTTTATGTTTTTTTAGAAATTTTAGCATTTTTATTGCTTGTGGGGATTGTTAAAAATTGTAAAATTTTCTGTTTTTTTGACCATAGACGAAATTAAATAAATTTCGTCTATGGATGTTAATATCTGAAAAATAAAAATCGCTTAAATTTAAAAATTGGCTAGTTTTAGTTTTTAGTTATAAACATTTATTTATAAAATTTAATTTTATTTGTGACTGTTGAGAATTTGTTTTTATAATACAAGTTTTTATAGGGTGTTTGAAAAGATTTTTTAATTTTATGTATAAAAATAAAAAAATTGTTCTATATTGAGTCTGGTTTAAATATGGATTTTTAGATTTATATTTTTTAATGTTTTAACAGGGAGAAGTCTTATGAAAAATTTAAAATCTAGTCTAGCTGTATGTTCAATTGTTTCGGTTTTATTTTCACAAAAAATTATTACAGGAGATGTTATTGTTATTAATCGTTGTAATGAACCATTAGTAGTTGTTCATGTTAAAGATATTAAGGGAAATAAAAAATATAATATTGAGCCTGAAGAAAGTGAATTAAAGCTTATTGATAATAAAAACTTAGAAAAAGATAAAAATTTTAGTGAAGTAAAAAAGATTAAAGTAAAAAAAGATAGAGAATCTGGATATAAAAAGATTGATAAATTAAGGACAGATGAGTTATTTAAGGCGACACTTAAAGTTGGAGAATTTTTAGTTTTACGTAATGTAGATTTTGCAAATAATGAAAAAGTTTGGGCAAAGGGTGATTCTTGGATGCGAATTTTGGGAACTAAAAACCATTACAGATCTTTTCATTTAAAAAATGGAGATTATATAGTTTTTGTTAATAAAGCAGCTACTACGCTTGGAATAGGTAGTTTAGATTTTAATGCTATAAAAATAGATAGTAAAAAAGAAGATTTGATTAAAAAATTAAATTATATTTATTCAGATGTTGCGCCTGTTATATTTGATTTGCATAAGTTAGGTGACGATAAATTAAAAGAGTTAGGTAATACAGTTCTTGGAGAAAATTTGGGAAAGGTGCAATTATTTAGTAAAACTTTGAATAAGATTGAGATTTTGAAAGAAAATTTTAAAGACTTAATAAGTAAAATAGATTTATTGGAAATAAGAATTAAGGTTATTTTGGGTAAAGAAAAACAAGAAGTATTAACTAATAAGAAAATTAAAAATTTTAGACAGGATGTTTTATTAAGCTATATGGCGATTGTCAGAAAAATTATTTTAAGTAAGGTTGATATAACTAAAAATTTGGAATCTTATCAGTCTGATGACATAGCAAATATCGTTCTTGTTGCAATGCATATGGGTTATAAAGGTGAAATATATTCTCCTGAGGATATAGCAAAAAAAGAGGATATTGTTGGAAAAGGTAATTGGATGATTGCCAAAAGAAATGCGCAGGTTGGTGCTGGAAAAAAGGATAAAGAAGAGAATCCTAATAATTACAGTATCTTTGTTAATGGTTATAATTCTTAATTAAATGGAATTTAGTTTTTATATAAAGGGGTTTGCTAGGCAGGCCCTTTTTTTAAATAAGTTAAAATATTTTTAATTGGGAGAAGTTTCATGAATAAAACAGAATACAAATTAATTTTGGTGTTTATTTTTTTAGCAGCTTTTTGTAAAAATATAAGCGCTATAAGTGTTATTGTCGTAAATAATAGTGAAAGAGATTTTATATTAAAATATACGGTTTATGGTAAAGATAAATTAAGAGAAAAGGTTGAAGTTGGCGACCTGTTTTTAATTAAAAATGTAGATTTTGATGGTGGTATTGGAAATGTACTGATAAGTGCTTCTGGTAAGAAATTAACAGGTGGAAGCATATACGAAAAATTTAGACATGAAATACGTGAAAAATTTAATATTAAAAAAGGTGAAAATTTTAGTGATTATGTGATTTTTGTAGAAAAATCTAAAGATGGAAAGTTAAGTACAAAAATAGAAAAAATTGAAAAAGACCTAATAACTGATATAGAATATACGTTTAAGCCATTAGTATCTAAATTGAAAAAGTTAATTTATTTGGAAGATAAACAAATAGCTGAAATTGATAATAAAAATTTGGAAAAAGTATTAAAACAAATAGATAAATTTAGAAAACTATTTAATGAAAATATAAAAAAATATGCGTTACTTAATAATTTTTACAGCGTATTTTTAGATAAAATTGATAATATCGAAAAAAAATGTATCGAATCTCGCGATACAAATATTTTAAATCCATTGCAGATTTCGCAGCTTTCTGTTGGAAAAAATAAGGTTTCTAGAGAAAATAAGGTTAAGTATGCAAAAATAGTTTTCAATATTATTGATTGTTTTAAGAACATAGAAAATCCAGTATTGCAGTTATTTATTTATTTAGAAAATGAGAGTTTAAAATCTTTAAAAGAAATTGATGCTTTTGCAAAGTCTTTTTTAAAGAAAGAGTGTGATCAAAGTAAGATTAATATTATAAAAAATATTATATTAACTTGTGAATGGTTTATAAATAAGCCTGATATAGTTGATAGTGATATAAAAAATTTATCTAATGGCTTAGTTAAGATAATAAAATATGATTTATTTCCTTCAATTTTAACGTTAGATGAAGTAATTGCTCTAAGCGATCAAGAAATAAGAAATTTAAGTGAATATTCGTTAAAAAATTGGCTTGATAAGATTGAAATATTTAAGAAAAGTTATACAAGTAATTTAGAGAATTATAAAATTATTGAAGTGTTTTATAAAGACATATTTGATAAAGTTTTTATTTTGTCTAAAAAGCTTAAAGAAGCTATAAATAATATAGAACTAATTGAATTTAAAGAAATTGAGATGTCTCCTGAGGATAAACGTAATTGTTCAAAAATTATTAATAAAATTTTATCAATTAATATTGAAAATTTTGAACTTGAATTGGTAAATTTTATTGGATTGCAAAGGCTCGATTTTTTGAAAAAGTTAGCAGTTTTTGCAAAATTTCTTTTAAGTAGCGATGATAATTATGACAAAAGAAATAATATAAAAAAAATAGCCGCAACTTGTGACTTTTTTATTGAAACAAAGAATGTTGATTTGAATTATTTAAAAAAAGATTTATTAGAAAAAATAGAGTCTATTTTTAGGCCACTTATTTTAAAATTAAAAGAATCAATCTATTTAAGTGATAATAATATAAAATTGCTTGATAAAGAAACGTTAATACGTAGATTAAAAAGAATGAATAAATTTAAAAAGTTTTATATAGATAATATTAAAACATATGCAATTATTGAAGATTTTTATAAAGATGAGTTTGATAAAATTGTTGTTGTAGCTAAAAAGTTTGAAGATGCTTTAAATAAAGTAGATTTAAAACAATATCAAAATATTAGAATGTCTGATGAAGAAAAGCGTATTTGTTCAAAGATTATAAGCGATATTTTTTCTTATAGTTCTGAAAATTTTGAGCTAGAATTAGTAAAGCTATTAGGATCGCAAAAATCACAGTTTTTAAAAAAAATAGAGCTTTTTTCTAGATCTATTTCTGATAAAGAAAATATAAAAGATAAAATAAATATTTTGCAAAAAATAAGATTAATGTGCGATTTTTTTATAGGTGTAAAAGATGAAGAAAGGGCTTTTATAGCTAAAGATTTGGCAGAAAAAATAGAGAGTGTTTTTATTTCTAATTATTTTAAATTAAAAAAAATAATTGTATTAAATTCTAATGAAATAGGTTGCTTAGAAGAACAGGCATTAAAAAGTGCTAAAAAAAGGATAAAAGATTTTTATAAAGATTTTGATTTGACTGTAAAAAAATATGCGATTTTTGGAAGTCTTTATGGAGATCTTAAAGATACAGTTGATAGGTTAGATTGTGAAATACAGTTGGCTTTGGATAAAATTGAGGTAGCTTTATATGATAATGGTGTAATAGATAAAAATATTAAGCTAGAATGTTTTCGCAAAGTAAAAGAGCTTATAAATAATAAAGATGGCCTAACAAGTGTTTCTAACTTAAAATCAAAACTAGAAGGAGAAGAGGCTAAATCTCTTGGTGTTATTAAATTTCTTGCGCAATCTATGCTAAAAAATAAGGATTATGATAGTAAAAAAACGATTATAACTAATATAGTTTGGTTGGTTGGTCAAAGAGAGGCTAAAAAAACAAATGAATTTGTAAAAGACGAAAATAATATTAGATCAGAGAGTTTTATTTTTAGTAATGATAAATAGTTGTAAGTTTTATTAATATGACAAGAAAACCACGGGGCTTTTAAACCCGTGGATGAATTGTCATCATGTAGGCGAGAATGAGCAACGAAGTTGCGAATCGCCGTCGTTGTGAGATACTATTAATATGGGAAATAA
>Ga0209417_1003305_pt1 | contig 21974 bp, 23 predicted proteins | sample RifGroF2_FD_184002 | JGI IMG/M metagenome (GOLD analysis project Ga0209417, IMG submission 184002) | Groundwater microbial communities from Rifle, Colorado, USA - Groundwater F2 (SPAdes) (version 2) | ecosystem: Environmental > Aquatic > Deep subsurface > Groundwater | place: Rifle, Colorado... | reverse complement strand
AAACATAGCAGCTCTTTGGAATTTTCAACTGCAGATTTGTGCTACTTAAATTTTACTTGTTTTGAAATTTTCTTAACAATTGAAAACAAGTAAAAGTATGCCTAGTTTTTATTTCGCATAAGCTTTATTGTTTAATTTTTTCATAGCTGATAATTTATGTGCAGCTGGCTTTTTTGTGAATAAACTTATTAACTGTGGCCAACTAAATGCAGCTAATGATTGCGTAGCAATAGAACTCGCCAGCAATAAACAAATAATTTTGCGACCTTTAAAATTAAATCTTTTCATCTCTTCGCCTTTATAAATAAATTGGCGAATTCAAGTTGCAAGTGCAATAGTAATTTCTTCTAATTAAAAGAGGTTAATTGTTATACTTTTCACGAGGTAGTAACTTAATCGTTTAATTAGACTAAACGAAAGGCACTTGTGAGAAAGTATAAACAATTAACCATAATTCAAAGATACCAAATTTCTGCATTAATTGAAGCTGGATTTGAAAAATTTGAAATTTCAATCAGGATTGGCGTTAGTCAATCAACGATATGCAGAGAATTATTGAGAAATAAAGGCCCAGGAAATTATGATCCTGAAAGGGCAGAAAAAGCTGCTGAATTTAGAAAGAGAAGCTTGCATAAGCATTCGAAAATAACTAAAGAAATGGCTGAAACAATAAAAGAAAAGCTTGAAGAGCAGTTAAGTCCGGAACAAATATCAGGGTCGTCCAAAAGAATGGGAATTAAAATGGTTAGTCATGAATCGATATACAATTTTATAAGAATTGATGCGGAGAATGGTGGAAGCTTATATAAAAATCTAAGGCATTCTCGCAAAAAAAGAAAAAAATATGGAGAAAAGGAAAATAGAGGCCAACTAAAAAATAGAGTCTCAATAGACATGAGACCGGAAATTGTTGATAAAAAAACTAGAATTGGCGATTGGGAAGGAGATCTTATAATTGGCAAAGATCACAAAGGTGCAATAGTTACTCTTGTAGAAAGAAAATCTAAAGTAGTTTTAGCAAAAAAGATTAGTAGCAAGGGATCCAAAGAAGTTGAAAATGCAATAAAAGAGATGCTTGCGCCATTTATGCCAATATCACATACATTAACACTAGATAACGGCAAAGAATTTGCGAATCACGAAGCAATATCGAAGGCTCTCGGCATAAAAATATATTTCGCGCACCCATATAGCTCATGGGAGAGAGGGCTTAATGAAAACACAAATGGTTTAATTAGACAATATTGGCCTAAAAAAACCAACTTTGAAAATGTTTCTGATAAAGAGATCCAAGAAGTTATTTGCAAATTGAATCTAAGGCCGCGTAAGATTTTGGGTTTTGCCTCTCCAGCAGAGGCTCTTGCGAACTGTATGCCTAGATGGTAATATTAGTAATATTTATTGCACTAGCAACTTGAATCTAGAATTATTAAAAACATAAAACAAAATTATTGTTTACAAAATGACAATAAATGTAGTGAGTCAAGCTCAATAAAGCCGAACTCAATCAAACTTAATTCTTACAATTATTACGCATCTAATTTTATAAGTCAATAGCTTGTCCTGGATCAGCACATATTAGACTTTTTCTGATAATTAGCGACTTATAAGGCATCTTACCCGTTAATCCTGAGTCTGGAAAATAATTTGTGCTCATATTTTAATAATTAGCAAGCAATGGATAGTTGTCTATCTGAATAAAGCGCGCTAAAAACAATTTATTTGACATGTTTTTTATTTTTACATATACTTGCATCTGTATTAATATTATTGTTTAATATTTTTTTTAACCCCATTTTCATGAGGAGAACACATGAAAAATCTTAATATATTATTAGCTACAGCAATGATATTAGCAACAAGTACAGCAATTTTTGCAGTAGATGCAATCGAAGTTACAAGATGTAATAACGCAATTGCATTAAAAAAAGAAGCAGAGAGTAAGCAAACAGCTACAGACAAAAATCTAAGATGCAAATTAAGTCCAAACAAGAAGTTTTTTGCAATAATGATGCGTAACGAAAGAGGCCGCGGAACATCTGTAACTGTATACGACTTAGATACAAAAACAGTTATTATAAAAGTTAATCCAAAAGTAGTAACAAAACAAAAAGCATCAAAAACTGTAACAAAGCAAACAACAATAAGAGACTTTGACTTGACAGATACAACATTAGTTGTAAAAGAACGTAAACATTTGAAGGCAACAACTTATAATCTTGTTGTTAAAACAGAAGAATGCAAAAAATGCAAAAAAGCTCTAGGAACGGTAGAAGCAGGAACTTTAATTAGAGCGAGAGCTTTTGGATTTGTTCCAGTTTCTAAGAAGTAATAATTTTACGAATTATAAATTCGTTTAGCCTATAATTATAAGAATTAAAAAACCCCGAGAAGTGAAAATCTCGGGGTTTTTTAGCGCGTTAAACAAAATGTCAATCTAGCTTATAGATAGCAATTTTTTAAAATATTTTATATTTAAATTAAATATTTTTTCTAATACTTATATTGTAAAACATTTACGTTATTATGTTCTTTATTTGGATGTACTGCTTGGTAAGCGGAATTAATTGTTGTTAGTATAGTTCCTACTTCTGACAATACAGTCCCAACTTCTGTTAAAACTTGATTAGCGGTAGTTTCTTGAGTTGCTGGTATTGTTGTATTCGTTTGAGGACCTGTTGGATTGATTTGTTGTCCAGCAGTTGTTTGAGGAACAATTTTATCGAATATATTAGACAAGAAATTAATAATTGTTGTGGCTAATGCAAGATAGTTTGTTTTAGAAAGTATTGATAAATTAAATTTTTTCATATTTATATCTTCAGCTTTTATACCTGTTGGTATAGATAGAAATGATAAAGATATTAAGAAAAATAGAACATTTTTTTTTATGATAAAATTTTTCATACAAGATTCCCCCTACTTGATATGGTTAAAATATAATACTAATTTTATACATAACATTTGAAGCTTTTTATTGTCAATGTACAGAAGAAATATCTGTATTTTACTTAATTATATTATATTTCTATTTTTTGATTATTTGACCCCCATTTGTTACTATATTAAGGGATAAAAATTTTAAAAATACCCTTCTTAGTTTTTCTTCGTAGTTTGCGAGCATCCAGAGCTTTGCGAAGGACGATTAACTCAGGGCAAACTGGAAAATAAAATTTATTATAATTTTTTGAATTTAGGAATATTATGAGCGATAAAAAGTTAGCAGATATACAAAAAGATTTTTCACAATGGTATCAAGATATAGTTTATGAGGCAGAATTAGTAGATCAAGCACCAGTTAGAGGTTGTTTCGTGATACGCCCATATGGCACAGAAATATGGGATAATATAAAGTCTGTTTTGGATAAAAGAATAAAAGAAACAGGGCATGAAAATGCACTTTTCCCATTGCTTATACCACTTTCTTTTATAAATAAAGAGGCCCAACACGTAGAAGGCTTTGCGCCAGAATTGGCAATAGTCACAAAAGCTGGTGGAAAAGACTTAGAAGAACCATTAGTTGTACGTCCAACTTCTGAGACTATGATCCACTTTATGTTTGCAAAATGGATAAAATCATGGAGAGACTTACCTTTAAAAATTAATCATTGGGCAAATGTTGTTCGCTGGGAAATGCGACCAAGAGCATTTATAAGAACTACAGAATTTTTTTGGCAAGAAGGGCACACTGCTCATGCAACAAAAGAACAGGCGTTAGAAGAAGTTCTTTTAATGTTGCAGGAATATGTAAATTTGGCACAAGATTATTTAGCGATACCTGTTATTAAAGGTCGCAAGTCTGAGAAAGAAAAATTTCCAGGAGCAGAAAAAACTTATACATTTGAAGCTTTGATGCAAGATGGTAAAGCTGTTCAAATGGGAACTTCACACTTATTATCACAAAGTTTTGCAAAATCATTTGAAATGCAATATCAGGATAAAGAAGGTAAGCTTGCCTACCCATTTCTAACAAGTTGGGGTGCTACAACAAGATTAGTTGGTGCTTTGATAATGTCTCATGGCGATCAAAAAGGTCTAGTTTTACCACCAAAGATTGCACCAATACAAGTTGTTATAATACCAATTTTAAAGAAAAATGCAGACAATTCAGCTGTTATGGATATGGCTAACTTAGTAAAAAGCAAGCTAGAAGGTTTTGCTAGAGTTAAAATAGATAGTGATGAGACAAAAAGTCCTGGTGCAAAATTCTTTAAATGGGAATTAAAAGGTGTGCCGGTGCGTATGGAAATTGGCTCTCGTGATGTTGAAAGTAAATCTGTTGTTGTTGCAGATAGACTTGGTATGGCAAAAGAATCTGTTTATATAGATAATATCGAAAATTATATAAGAGAGTTGCTAGAAAATATTCAAAACACAATGTTTGAGCGTGCAAAAGAAAGATTAGCTGCGCAATGGCATAAAAAAGAAAAACTTGCTGATTTTGGACCAGAAATGCAGGAAATTGGTGGGTTTTATCAAACAGGTTGGTGCCAAGATCCCGAATGCGAAAAAGAATTAAAAAAATATCAGGCAAGTACTAGATGCGTACTGGAAGAAAAAACCTTTAAAAAGTGCTTTAATTGCGATAAAGATAGTGTTTCTGATGTATTGGTTGCAAAATCATATTAAGTTATATTATTTTTATTAAATAAATTAAATAAAATAAAAGAGAGTAGTAATGGAGCAAATAATAAATAAGTTTGAAGCATACCTGCTTACAGAAAAGCGAGTATCACAAAGTACTTTTGAAGCGTACATGAGAGATATTCGTCAATTAGTTTTATATCTAAAAGGTGAACATAATTTAGATATAAAAGAAGCTAAACGTGAGCATTTAAAAGATTTTTTGTTTGATTTAAAAATGAAACAAAGTTCTGCAAAAACAATGTCTAGAAAAATATCAGCTATAAAAGTCTTTTATAATTATACTACTAAATATTTAGAATGGGAAAATGTTGCAGGCGAGTTAATATTCCCAAAACTAGATAAAAAATTGCCGCAATATTTGACCGAGAAAGAGATAGAAGAAATATTTTTATGTGCAGGTCAAGATAGTTCTGCAACAGGTGTTAGAAATAAAATTATGCTATATTTGCTGTATGTTTCTGGTATGCGTATCAGTGAAATGGTAAATTTGGTAGTTTCGCAAATACAATTTGATTCTGGATTTATAAATGTTAGCGGAAAGGGCGGTAAGGGTCGTATTATTCCAATACCAGCTGAGATTCTTGAATTATTGGATGATTATACCAATAGAATTTTGCCGCAACTTATGGGTAAAACCGACAAAATTAGTGAAACTATAAAAGTGGCTGGGAAATTAGATAAGAAACTTAATAAAGAAAATAATAAAACTATAAAAAATACAAAAATAAGTAAAGTTTCTAGGGCTTGCAAAACAGATTTTTTGTTTCCTGTGACATATGCTGGTAAGACAAGAAGTATGACGAGACAGGCTTTTTGGTCGATACTTAATAAATTATGGGCCAAGACCGGTAGCAAGCGTTCAATTTCACCTCACCAATTGCGTCATTCTCTTGCAACTCACATGCTCAAAAATGGTGTTGATTTGCGCTCTTTACAAATGATTTTAGGGCATGAAAACTTGTGCACAGTGCAGATTTATACGCATTTGGATGTTAGTTATTTACGAGATGTTTATAATAAAAAACACCCAAGAGCCTAATTTTTTATTTTTTTAAATGATAATAGATATTTACTTATTTTTACTTTTTTCATAAAAAACTCCATTAAAAATGATTAGTCATATAAAATTTACCTATAATTATATAGGATCTTTTTTATTCAGTTACAATAAGTGGCCTTTTTGTCATGATATATCTTAATTGACGGCAAAAGTCCCATATGCACTGAGTTGGGATATTTTGTTGACAATCTGTATAATTGTGTTACGATATAAGTATGTAGGCGAATTAATATATTATTAATTATTTTTTAAATGGAGTTTTTTATGAATAATATGAAAATAAATAAATATGCTTTATTATTAGTAGCAGTAGCGACTCTAAGTTATAGCTCGCTCTCATTTGGCATGGATATTTTTGATGCGATAAAAGAGAATAATATTCCAAGAGTAGAAGAAATACTGAAAGACACAAGTTTTGATGTCAATATAGTTGATAAAAATGGCTATACCCCACTTTGTTGGGCTTGCAAGAATGGCGTTGAAGAATCTATTAATATAGCTAATAAATTGGGCTATACCACACCTTATTGGGCTTGCTATAATAAGAATATAGAGATAATTAAATTGTTACTTGCCAATGGCGCTAAAGAATCTATTAATGAAGCTAATGATGATGACAATACCCCACTTCATTTGGCTTGCGAAAAGAAGAATCTATATATAGTTGAATTGTTACTTGCCAATGGCGCTAAAGATTCTATCAATGAAGCTAATGATGATGGCTATACCCCACTTTGTTGGGCTTGCAAGAATGGCGTTGAAGAATCTATCAATATAGCTAATAAATTGGGCAATACCCAATTTAATTTGGCTTGCGAAAAGAATAATCTAGATATAGTTGAATTGTTACTTGCCAATGGCGCTAAAGATTCTATCAATGAAGCTAATGATGATGGCGATACCCCACTTAATTTGGCTTGCGATAAAAATAATATAGATATAGTTACATTGTTACTTGTAAATGGCGCTGATGTCAATATAGCTAATAAATATTTGGATCAGACCCCGCTTTATTATGCTTGTAAAGGCAATAATAAAGATATAGTTGCATTGTTACTTGAACGTGGCGCTAAAAAATCTGTTAATAAAGCTGGTAAATATTTCTATACCCCACTTTATTGGGCTTGTTTTAATGGCAATAAAGATATAGTTGAATTGTTACTTGAGAATGGTGCTGATGTCAATATAGCTAATAAAGATGGGAAGACCCCATTTCATTTGGCTTTCGATAAAAATAATTTAGATATAATTAAATTGTTACTTGCTAATGGTGCTCAAAAATATATTAATATAGCCGATGAAGATGGAAATACCCCATTTTATGTGGCTTTTTGTGATCACAATATAGATATGATTGAATTATTTCTTGAAAATGGAGCTGATGTCAATATAGCTTTTTATCTTGGCTGGACCCCACTTAGTTGGGTTTGCAGATGGAATAAACTAGATATAGTTAAATTGTTACTTGTCCATGGCGCTAATGTTGATCAAAGATCGTTAGATGTAGCACAAAATAGACCGGAAATACTAAGGTTGCTGACTTTGGTAAAAGAATATGATGCTGCAAAAAATAAAACTGAATTTATTAAATCCACAAAAAATAACGAAAACTATAATTTATTAGTCAAACGAGTTCTTATACAATCTTTAAATGAAGCACGAAAAAAAGACTGCTTAATAGATGGTACGATATTTGGTCAGTTATATCGTCAATTAAAAAATGATAATAAATTTAGAATAGTATTAGATTTACCAGAAAATTGTGAGAATATTTACGAATTTATTAGATACGCAGCTAAAAAAAATTATAATAATCATATTTATTTAAAAGAAGGCTTTATAGAAAAGAACATTATGTCATTAAAAAGTAAAATGGAAAAAAACATTATGTCATTAAAAATTAAAGCTGATCTTAAAAAGCAAAAATTTACAGATACTACGATTGAATTTGCAGAAGATGATGAGGAGAATATGGAAGATGAAAAAAGCAACCAGATTATTCAAAATTTAATAAAAGGATTTGCCGATTTACTAAAAAAAAGAAAACGCGAAGAAAATAAAGAAAAAGAAAGTCGAGAAGAAGAGGATGATAATGTTAATAAAAAAAGAAAATTATAATAACACAATAATAATATACTAAATTAACGTGAATTCGACCTAAGAAAGTATTGAAATTCTCCTTAAGATAAAGCTTCTAATGCCGTTCGTCGTGAGTGATTTTTTCGAAATTAATTGAGAAAAAATTGTATCGAACGATCGCCGCGTAGCGGCTCTTAGGTTTATAAAAATTTTAAAATCCTAAGAACATGCTTCGCATGTAACCCTTCGTAGTTTTTCTCCATAGTTTTCGAGCATCCAGAGCTTTGCGAAGGACGACAAGCTCAGGGTGAATGGGTGGGAGAGCATTTCAACTATAAACAAATATTTATTCTTAGGTCGAGTTCGCGTTAAATTAATTTTAATTCAATCTAAGCAATTCTATAAATACGCTTATCATGATAGGATTCAAATGAAGGTTTTTCAGAAAATAAACTTTGATTGATTATTTTTTTGTTATTATTGTGCAATCTGAATATTTAATGTTTGTTTTTTTAGTTAAATTATAAGGTAAAAAATTGATATTTGAAGTTATCTTATGTGATTTTATTGCTTTTTCAATAAAATCATAAAGGTTTTCTGGGTATGAAATGTTAAAAAATTTGTTTATTTCGCTTAAATTAAGTATTTTGTATAATTTCCCAAAAATTGATGATTTAATAGATTGATGGTTTAATGTGTTAATATCATCGTATTTTTTAATATCATCGATAGCTTCTTTTGTGACACATATAATTAAACTTTTTAGATAAAACAGATGAAACATCTTTTGTTTATTATTTTTAAAATTTTTAATAAAATTTATTTTATTTTCTGATTTGTTATAATTTTCTATTATTTCGTTTCTTTTATTTTTTAATAAGTTAAAAAAATTATCTATATTAATTTTGCGATCAGATTGTTGATGAGAAAGCATGTCAATTTCGGCGCCATTTTTAATTAATAATTTTACGATTTCTAGATTATCGTTGTACACAGCCCAATAAATATTAGTTCGATCGTCATCAAATCTAGTGTTAATATTTTCTTCTGAGTATTTAGGCAATATTAATTTAATTTTTTCTGTTTCATTATTTTTACAAGCGAAATAAAGTTCTTCTAGGTCATTGCAATAAGATGATATGCTATAAATTATTGTCGAAAAAATAATTATATTTATATGTTTCTTGGAAATCATTATTATCCTTTTTAATTAAACATCACTACAGGATATAACTGTGTTAAACAATCTTTCATATCTTTTCTTAGTATTTTGTTTATTAATAATTTTTTTTCTATAACTTTTTCATTATCTTTTTTAATTTTATAAAAAATTGTGTCCTTTAAGTATTTATCCTTTATTTTTGTTTTTTCATTTACTATATACAATATATCACATGAAAGTATAACATCTAAAAGGTCTTCTGTGCAGTTTTCTTCTTTTATTTTTTCATTAATATGATTAATTTTATCTTGAGCGCTTTCATATTTTTCGGTTAAATTCCAATATTCTGGAATTTCCGCGCTACAGGCTCCTTTTCTTGATGAATTTTTGGCGCCATTTAAATATAATATTTTTGTTAATTCTAAATTATCATTCCAACCAGCCCAATAGAAAGGTGTTTTTTCTTCTTTGTTTGGTAAATTTATTGAATCTTGGGTATAAAAAGGTAATAATAATTTCACAATTTCAATGATATTTTTTTGATCTATATCCGTTCTTGAGCAAATTAGATTTAATGGTGTGTTGCTATAATTATCAACTCCTATAATTGTTTTTTCGTGACAGTATTTTATTAAAAAAATTAATTTTTCTAGTGTTTTGTCATATATTTTGTCACAGCATATTTTGTGTAATAATGTTTGACCATATTTATCTGGGCTGTTTATAATTTTAATTGCATCATCCAAAAATTCTGTGTTTATAAGTTTTTTAACGATGTCAAATTCATTTTCAACCCCAAATACAACAACTTGCTTTGTTAAAAATTTTATAATTTGCATGCTATTTATACAGTTAACAGTTAGCAAAATCAAGATAAAGCAGGCTTTTTTTGTGTTATTATACATAAATTAAGGTTCTCACGATTTTATTTAAAATTATTTTTATTATTATAACAAGTTTAATCTATTGCAATTATTCTGCAATCTGTATAATTTTTATTTATCGCTAAATTTTCTATAAAAATTTTTGATTTTTTTGTTTTTATTATATAAGCGTCAAATAAACTTTCTTTTAAAATGGTTTTTCTAAACATATAAGGGTTTTGATTGAAATTTTCACCAAAAGATTTTTCTAATTCCTGATTGAAGTATTTATTAATTAATATTTCAAATAACGCATAGTTTTTTTCTTTAAATTTAAAAATAAAATCTAATTTGGTTGCATCTTCTTTTTTATCTAATTCCATGCAATGGTTTATTTTTTCGTGTATAGATTCTATTATTGAAAATATTATACTATTTTCTATAAGTTCATTTTTTTTTATTTTTTCTTTCGATGCTTCGTTTGGCAAGACATTATAGATTAAAAGTAGTGAAATATTTGAAGCTATATTTTCCTTTTCATTTATGGATCTTTTTTTAAATAATTCATTAATAAGAATATCTATAGCTGTTAAATCTGTATTTTTTATTTTTAAGTTAACATTAGCCCCGTTTTTTAATAAAAGTTTTATAATTTCTTTACATCCATACCTACAGGCTAAATTTAAACAGGCTAAATGTAAGGGAGCCCAGCCGGCATTTGGTCCATGTTTAATTCTTTTATTTATAGTATTGTTTGGAGATTTACTAAATTTATTAGAAGTATTTTCAAGAAAAAATTTTATTAAATCAAAGATAAGAAAATCTGAAATACCAAAACCTAATGGATCTTTAGGAATCATATTTATACAAAAAAATGCTAAAGGCGTAGCTCCTTTTTTATCTGTTTTATTTAAATCTACTTTTTTTTCTTTAATAAAATTTTTAATTTTTTTTATACTGTCTAAATAAGGTGTTTTATTTTTTTTTATAAATTCATTATTTATTAGATCAAAAATATCTGGATTTATAATTGTTTTTAATTCAGAAAAAATATTAAAAGATAAAGCATGAGAGTTTATATTTAAAATTAAAATAAAAGTAAGATGTAAAATATATTTTTTATTTGATTTCATAATAATCTCTATTAAAGTTATACGTTTAAATACAATTTAATTTAACATATTTATATTATAATTAACAATAAATTGCCTTTCAAAATTTTGATTTTATGTTTATTATATTAGTTATAGTTTATAAAAAAATTTAGTTATTAGAGTACGGGATAAAAAATTATGAATAATAAATTTGTAGTAGATCAAAAGCCTTTAATGGCAGTTTTATCATTTATGCATCCAATCTGCAATAAAAGAACAACATTAGATGCAACATCTTCTATATTATTTCAAGTAAGCCTTAAAGAGCTTATATTAAAAAGTACAGATTTAGAAATTAGCTTGCAATCTAGTTATTTATTAAAAGATTGTGATATAGATCAAACAAGATCATTTTTAGTATCTGGAAAACGAATTTTTGATATAGTAAAAGAATTAGATGGGCAAATAGAGTTTTATATAGAAGAAAGCCAGCTTATTGTAAAATCTGGAAAAATAAATTTATCGTTAAATATTAAAGATGCTTCAGAATTCCCACCATTTCCAGAACGTATAGAAAATTTGATGCACATTGAAACAGAATTTTTGTTAGATATGTTTTCTAAAGTATCATTTTTAATACCACAAAATAATTCAAATCCAGCATTAAATGGTCTTTATTGGGAAATAGACAAAACAATGTTTAAAATGACTTCTACTGATGGACATTGTTTGGTACAAGTAAAGTCTGAAAAATATAATTTAGAAGAAAATAAAAATTGGTTATTACCAAGAAGAGCAATATTTGAAGTTAAAAAAATATTAGAATCATCTCAAGATAAAGTTGTTTTTATTGGAACTTGTGGAAATCAATTAGTTTTTTCAGGTGAATCATTTAACTTTTTTACAAAATTATTGGCAGAACCTTTCCCTCAATATAGCGCAATTTTAGAAAAAGATGGTTTTTATGGCGCAAAAGTAGATAGAGAAAGTTTTTCGAAAACATTAAGAAGATCTGCTTGTTTATTGTCCGGACAGTTTATTGCTACAAAATTTGCGTTTGAAGATGAATCTTTACACGTTTCTATGCAAAATAAAGAAGTTGGTAAGCTCGAAGAAGAGATTCCATTGTTGAGTTTTGATGGTGAAAAAATGGATATTAGATTTTATGCGCCATACTTAGTAAACGGATTGCAAGTATTTGGGGAAGACAATATAGAATTTTATCTAAAAAATTCTTCTAGACCAATAGTTTTTGAGTCAAATCATAATGAAAAAAGTTTAACCTATTTGGTAATGCCTGTATCTGCAACAAATAACCAATAAAAGTAATACTATTGTGCATATAAAAAAGATAAACATAAAGAATTTTAGGTGCTTTAAAGATTTTTATATAAGCTTTGACGCACCTATAACTATTATTTCTGGTAATAACGGGACTGGAAAAACTAGCATACTAGAAGCAATGCACTATTTGTGTTATATGAAATCTTTCAGGACCGCTAGTCCAAAAGAATTAGTTAATTTTGATCTAGTAGATATAGATAATTTTTTTATTAAAGCTAGCTTTCAAACTCAAGATTGTGAAAATAATGAGTTGCAAATAGGTTTTTCCCAAAACAAGCGACTTGTTAAGCTAAACAAAAAAAATGTAAGCTCTTTTAAAGACCTGATGGACTTTTATAGGACAGTTACATTAACAGAAGATGATTTATTTTTTATTAAAGGTGGCCCAGAGGTAAGAAGAGAGTTTCTCGACCATGCAATATTGCTTTTAGATCATACTTTTTTAAATAAAATAAAAGAATTTAAAAAAATACTACAAAATCGAAATATTTTACTTCAAAACGGCAATTTTAATAAAGATTTATACGACTTGTGGACAGAACAGTTATGGGAAAAGTCTATAATTATACAAAAAATGAGAAGTAAGTTGATAAAAGAGTATGAGACTGTTATAAATAATATATTAATTGATATTTTTTCTGGCGAGATCGGGCAATTAGATGACAGTGTTAGCGTATCGCTAGAATACAAAATCAAGAAAGTTGATTTGCATGGTGATTTTGATAGTTTTATAGCAGGCAATGCTGATCTGATGGCGCAAGAATTATGTTTTAAGCGATCGCTATTTGGGGCTCATTTGGATGATTTTCTAATAAAATTTCAAAGCAAAAAGTCAAAGAATTATGCATCTAGAGGGCAACAAAAGATGGTTGTTTTAATGTTGAAAATTGCGCAACTAATAGACTTGAAGAAAAAACGGGGTGCGGCGGTCTTTTTATTGGATGATTTTATGACGGATTTTGATGAAAAAAGGGCTGAAATTCTAATAAAATTTTTAATATCTCTAAAGATTCAACTCATATTTACAGCTCCTACAGAAGGAGGGTTTTTTGAGGATTTACTCGTCAGGATGGGCGCATCCAAAGTCAAATTGACTGCCTGAAACAAGAGGCTAATATACGGCAAAAAATTTATTTGATAGTATTGACAGATTATAAAAAATGAGTTACACTATTTGTATGGTAGTTGGAAATTTAACTGATGTTATAGGCAAAATAAATAAACAAAAATTTGATTTTTTTGAAAAACACTATAAACTACTTTTATAGCTTATGATTAATTAAATAAAATAATTAAATAATTATAATCTATACTTTAATTAGGCTTCATTACTACTCTCCTTTTTTCCATCGCATTGAGTTAAATCAATGCGATGGTTTTTTTTTATCTATTTTATTCTTTATATTTATTTTTTGCACGTTTTTATTGTATTATACTTTTAGTAATACCATTTGCTGGTAAAAAATATAACACTGTTTTATTAAATAACGTAAACTTGAAAATACTTACTTCTCCCGTTCGCCCCGAGTTAATCGTCCTTCACAAAGTTCAGGATGCTCGCAAGCTATGCAGAGAAACTTCGATGGGTCGAGGGACTTGTATTTTTGTTAAAATTTATGTAGGCGAATGGTATAATATATTTAGAAATTCAAAAAATTAGGTGTTAATAATAATGACAAAGCTTATAAAATATAAGTTACTATTTTTTCTATTGGCTTTAGCAAATAATTTTATCATGTTTTCTTATGAATTTTTATACCCTGTTGCTGCAATAAAGCATGATGGGAAAACAAAAATATATGTTCTGCATCAAAAGTCTATAAATAATATCGAGCTTTGGTTGTGGGATCCAGAAACAAAAATGTGTTCCATGGATCTACTTTCATCTTATATGCCTGCGTCATTAAGAATTTTACCAGATTATAGTGGGTTTAGCTTTATAGATGATGGACGAATACGCATAAAGAAATTTAATAAAAGATCGCCAAAATCTATAGATATTTATGAGCCAGTATATGATATAAGTCAGCTAAATTGGATAGATGAGCAAAATTTTTATATTAGTGCTAAAAAAAATAATAAGTTTTGTATTTTTCATGTTCATGAAAATGGTTTAATTAAGCCTATTTTGCGAGACTCAGAAAATATGATCTTAGATTTTATGTATCCGCAAAAAGTTGGTAATAGTTTATTTTTTATTGAAAGAATTGTACGAGATGGGCAATTCAAAAAAGAGCATGTTTCTTATAAGATTATAAAAACAGTTTATCCAGATTTATGTTCACAGGTGAAAAAGTTAAATAATTTACTTGAAAACAGTTTAGATAATAGTGATGATTTTGATATAAAAACTAAAGCGTTGCAGGATTTTAGTGATAATTGTGAGGCGCAAGATATTGCGAGAAATAATTGTCACTGTTTAGCAGATTTTAAACATAAGCCTATAGCATTTTTAAATATGATATCAGAAACTGAAGGCTTTTTTTTACATCACCAAGAAAATATTTGTAAGCATGATGAAGTTGTGATATTTGATTATTTTAGTTTAAAGTTTGCTAATAATATTTGGGAAAATAAAAAATTATTTTCTTTTGCTATTCCAGCATATTTAATTTTAGAGGCGCCAGATTCTTGTCTTTATGAATCAATATTGCCATTACTTCCAAAATATCATGATAACAAAATATATTATGTTAATTTCGACATTAAAAGCCAAAATTTAAATGTTTTTTCTTGTAATTTACTTGTTAATAACTACAATAATATAGAACAAAAATCTTTTATTCTTACTACACAATTATTATTCCCGCCTATTTTTATTGACAACAAGGCATTTTGTGGAGGAAAAATTGATTACTCAGAAGGTTGCCCGATAAAGATGTGGATTAACGATGAAAATTGTATTTGCATTGACTTGATAGAAATATTTTCTTAAATTTAAGTTATAAAATATAATCACTCTGTTTTACGGCAAGGTCAATGCAAAAAGAGCGTATTTAACCTCGTGCTTTCTTATCGTCTTTATGCCTAATTTCATTTAAAGTATCGTCACATACACGAAAAACTGTTATAATTTTATCTGTCAAGGTTGCTCTCTCCCTTAGATATGTTTGTTGTGAATAATTCTATTGGAGAGTTTGCTATGGTTTTTTTATTTTTTCAAAGATCTTTTAAAGGTAGCAACTTAGGTAATATATTAGAAATTTACAGAAATAATAAAAATAATTGGCCTTGCGATAAAAAGCGGGGCCTTTTCTATTTGCGAGCACGCCTACAAGAAAAACAATCCCTGCACTACTGGAAATTTAAGTGTAGAGTGTATGCAAATAAAGGGTCAACTGGTATGGCTGAAATGACTGTTTATTTGCAAAAAATAAAAACGATTAGGTTCTTTATAATATTTTCATTTTAATGCATTAAAAACATTCAAAGTTTATATTAAGTTGCTAACATAATTTGTTGCGTTATCAGACACAGCAATATAATTAAAACAAGAAGCAGGCCATAATTCACGAAAGCAGGCGTAAATATCAGATTTGCAAAAAGTTGATAATGAAATTTTGCATTTGACGTATTGTGAATATAAAATTTTTAAATAAATTCTTGACTTGATATATATGTTTAATATATTATATAAATATATAAGTTGATATTTTTTCCAGAGCAAGAAATTTTTAGTTATCTGTGAATTGCGCCAATTCTTCTTCAAAATCACTACATTTTCTTCTAATTTAAACGAAATTATACTTTTTTTACATAATATACATTATCAGACGCGAGAAATTTATCTCCTTTATATGCCATGTTTTACTTGTATTCATGTTATTTATTTTTTATGCTAGAATATAAATATATAAATATCAAAATAAATACAAGATAATCTTTATAAAGTGAAAAATATGATTAACAATATCGAAGAATATAAAATAGCTATTTTAGAGATAATCGAAGAGCTTTTGCCAGGTTGCAAAGTACAATTATTTGGGTCTCGCGCAAGAAAAGATTTTAGTGAGGGTTCTGACATAGATTTAGCAATAGATGCAGGTTTTCCTATAGATTACAAAAAAATATATGCTCTAAAAGAAAAATTTGAAGAATCAACAATCCCCCTTTTTATAGATATAGTTGATATTAACTCTGCAGATGAAAAAATTAAAAATGAAATAAAACGAGATGGTATAGTATGGAAAAACTAAAATTAAAATATAATCAATTAAATTCAGCTCTAGAAAGACTAAGCGAGGCAGTTGTAGATTATGAACAAAGCTTAAAGAATAATACCTCAAAAAGATTAATTGACTCTCTTAGGGATTCAATGATCCAACGCTTTGAATTTTCTCTTGATCTTTTTTGGAAATACTTAAAAATATATTTAGAAAAAGAAATGGGAATAAACATAGATTTCAACTCCCCAAAAAATGTTGTTAGAGAATCCTGCAAAACCAAGCTTTTATCGGAAGACGATACTAAAGTAATATTAATAATGATAGATGATAGAAACATGTCATCACATATTTATAAAGAAGAAATTGCAGATGATATTGCTAAAAGAATTCCAATGCATTTCAAAATAATGGAAAAATATACAGAACAATTTACGCCTAAAACAAACTAAAATAAAAATATAAAAAAAAAGCGCTTGAAAATTATTGAAATATTTTAGCGCGAACAATTTACTAACAAGATTTTAGTGTCGGAAAAATTGGCCAACAAATTTTGATTCTAACAAATCTTTTTAATAATGGTCGACGCTTAAGATGTCAAAACAATTAATTAAAGATTTGAGCACAAATTGTTTGAAATTTAAAAAATTAAACAATTTGTGCTATTTTTCACAAAAAATTACGTATTTTTTAAAAAAGTAAAAAAATTTTATAATAAACATCTCAAATTACTTATACCATTTGCCGGTAAAAAACATAACACTGTTTTATTAAATAACGCAAGCTTGAAAATACTTACTTCTCCCGTTCGCCCCGAGTTAATCGAGGGGTCGAGAGACTTGTATTTTTGTTAAAATTTATGTAGGCAAATGGTATTACTTGATATAAGAAATAACAATTATTGGTATATGCTGATCAATTTTATTATTTTTTATTGCATCAAAAAAATTTAAAAACCAACTACTATCAATTAATTCTTGATTCGCTTCAATAAACATAAAATCATAATAAAATTGCTCTATAAAAAAATCATTAAATTCTGTTTTTTTATTTTTACTTATATAACCATCCTGCAAAAGATCATAATAAATATCTGAAAAAAAAGTCTCACCTTTAGAACAAAAAAAGTTAACAGCTTCATTAGACATGCTTAAAACGGCGTTATCATGATAACAATTAATAGAATTTAAAAATTTAAAAACTAAGCTTCTTCCAAACATAACATTTTTTACCGCAATATGATGAATTCCATTAGTTAAAAATTTTTCTTGAAGATCCAATATATCGTGTTCTGACAGAGGATCTCTTATATATTTTGATCTATAAATATCTCCCAATGAATCAAACACTTCAAAAAGCTTTCTTTCAAATCTCTTTTCATTCAAATTTTTCAACATATCTATTTTCATCATTATCTTTCCCCCATAGCCAATTTTTAATTTTAATTTCAAAATTTTAAAAAAATAAACTTATAATGAACTCTTGAGTATCATACAAATATTTTAAATTAAAAATCAAGACTTAGAGATGAAAACCACGTTTTGTTAGCTAAACAAAAGGGATTGCGAGCTTATTTTGAATCTAAAGTTAAACGTGAAAACTTACTCTGCCACAACCCGCACAAAGAAATTGCAAGCGCATCAGTAACGTCATCTTTTTGTATACTTAATAAACCTGGCAACAACCTCAAAACAACACTTGCAACTTGTTCCTTAGATGCTCCTCCAAAACCCGTAACCGTCAACTTAATTTCTCGTGGCGCAAACTCATGAAGTGTTAATTTATTTTTGCTTGCAAGTAAATATAAAATTCCTCGCATATAACCTAACTTTAAAAAATTTCCTGCACTTTTGCCCAAAAATGGTGTTTCAAGAGCTAATTCTGTTACCCCATATTTTATAATTTTTTCGGAAAAAAAATTATAAAATATTTCCACCCTTTCTGGCAAGCTTTTTGCTGGAGACATACTTAAACAACCATAATCTAATAAAAAAACTTTTTGCTTCTCTTTTTGCAAAATCCCAAAACCTGCAAATCTAGTTCCAGGATCTATTCCTAAAATTACCATTTTTTCTCTTCCAATTTATAAAGTGAATAATTCACAAATAAAAAAACGCTAATTTTAGTATAAAAATTTTGAAAAAAAATAAATACTATTTTATAAATAAATATTTTTACAACAAATTTTAACTAAAAATTAGCGTTAAATATAAAAAAAATTAATAAACTATTTGCCCGAAATCTTTAAATAATTTGGCGATTCACCACTAATTACTGTATGTACACCTTTTGCAACCAAACTAAATATAACTAGAACAGCAAAAAAACCTAAAACAAAATCACTTCTCTTCATAGCATTCCTTTATATGTTTAAAAAATTTATTTAAAAAAATATAAACTATAAATCAGCTTCATCCATATCTTCAAACTTAGTTAACTCTCTAGCAAAATGCAAATAAACAGTTCCTGTAGGACCATTTCTTTGTTTTCCTATTATTAACTCTGTTAGAGCAGGATTTTCTGCTTCAGGATTATAAACTATATCTCTATACAAAAACATTATCAAATCAGCATCTTGCTCAATAGCTCCAGACTCTCTAAGATCAGATAACATAGGTCTTTTATCCATTCTGCTATCAACAGCACGCGACAACTGAGAAAGAGAGATTACAGGAATCTCCAACTCTTTTGCCAAAGCTTTTAGTGACCTTGAAATCTCAGAAACCTCTTGATGCCTATTTTCATGATTACGACTAGAATGTAATAATTGCAAATAATCTATTACTATCATTTGCACATTATGTTCAAGTTTTAATTTTCTTGCTCTAGCTCGCAAATCCATTATGCTTATTGCCGCAGTATCATCTATAAATATTTTAACTTCAGCAAGTCTAGCTGCAACATTTGTAACCTCAATCCACTCCTCAGAAGAAATAGTTGCATTTTTTATGTTATGCAAAGGGATCCCAGATTCAGAAGACAAAAGACGCAAAGTAAGCTGCTCAGCAGACATCTCTAGAGAGAAAAAACCTATTGTATGCCCATTATTTGCCGCAGATGCAACTAACGACAAAGCAAGAGCCGTTTTTCCCATGGAAGGACGAGCTGCTAAAACTATAAAATCACCCTTTTGAAACCCAGATGACATTTTATCTAATTTTCTATATCCAGATGCAATTCCAGTTATTCCACGACTTGTACTTTTTATATCAGAAAGATGTTGGAAAGTTTTTTTAAGCCAAATATTTAATTGAACAAAATTTTGATTAGCGCGCTTATTTGAAATATTAAAAATTGTTCTCTCAGCTTCGTCCAAAACAGCTGCTATATTTTTGTCATCTTGCGAATAACAATTTGTAATAATACTAGTTGCAGACTCTATAAGCTCTCTTAATTGAGATTTTTCTTTTATAATTTTGGAATGTTGTTCAACAAGACCCAAAGAAGGTATATCTTCTTGCAAAGATACAAGATAAACTATTCCGCCAACAGCATCTAATTTATCACTCTTCTTTAACTCATCTTGCATTGTAACAAGATCTATGCGTTTAAATTTTTTGGCACATTCTAAAATTGTTTCATAAATAATTTTATGTTGTGGATTATAAAAATCTTCAGGAATAAGTATCTCCTGAACCTGATTTAAACATTCATCATTTAAAAGTACTGCACCAAGAACCGACTTTTCGGCATCCAAATTCGCAGGTAATGTTTTTCCAAGAACCCGCTCTGTGTTATAAGAGTTGAAACCTTGATTTTGCCGACGTTCTTTTTGCATCAATAATGCCTCTATTATTTAAAATTATTTACTAAAAATTTATATTAAAATTATAAAGAATGTACCAAATTCGTAAATAATTTTACTATCAAGTATTTATATGTAAAAAATTTGTATATATAATGCTAATTAAGCTTCAACAACTTTCAATTGAAATTCTGGTTTTAATTTTGATGAAAGTTTTATTGTTACATTATATGTTCCAACAGATTTTATTGTTTTACCAAATTCAACCTGACTTTTTGTAACACTTATTCCATTCTCTGCCAATAAATCAACTATATCAGATGCGCTTATTGCACCATATAATTTTCCACCATCATGAGCTTTGGATTTTAATTTAAGCTGCAAAGACTTTATCTTTTCTGCCAACATAGATGTTTTGCTTGATACAACCTCTTTAACATGCTCAACATGTTTTACCTTGCCTTTATAAAAAGCTTCATTTGCTGGAGTAATAACAATTGCTAATTTTTGCGGAACTAAAAAATTATCTGCAAAACCAGATTTTACTTTTATTATTTGACCAGCTAATCCAATTTTTTCAATATCTTTTAATAAATAAACATTCATTTTTTATCCTCTTTAAATTATTAAATTTAATTTTATAAACTAGAAATAATTATACTCTAAAAAAGCAATATTGAGAAATTTAATCATAGCACAATTACAAACAAATTTTTTAAAAAAAATTTGCTCTGTTTTTTTTCGCATAGCATTTTTTCTTTAAACTCTAAATAAATTTTATTTTTATACAAATATTATATCTTAATTATATGATATTTGCATAAAATATTATTGGTCTATTTTATTATTATTTTATTATTATTTTATTATTATTTTAGGAAAATGAAAGTGAAAAATTTAATTAAAATATTATGTATTTTTGTTATGCTAAATCCTATTAATATTACATCAAAAAATAATCCTCCAAAAAATATAAAAATTGATAGTGGAATTAAAACTCCTGAAATAAATGATTTTGAAGAAATAACAATTATTAAGACAAAAAATAAGAAAGAAAAAAACATGAAAATAGAAGAATATAAAATAAAACAAGAAATTAAACCTGCAAGTTTATCCGGAATTTCTGACAATCAAATAAATGACCATTGGAAGCTTTATGAAGGATATGTAAAACAGGTAAATTCACTAAATGCAGAACTACAAAAAATGGCTCAAGACGGTAAAGTAAACGAATTAATATATTCTGATAGAAGACGTAGATATGGATTTGAATACAATGGCATGATTTTACACGAATATTATTTCGGAAATTTGAGCGCTGCAAGTCAAAAACTTTCTGATCCAGATTTAATAAAAGCAATAGAAGAAGCATGGGGTTCTTTTGATAAATGGAAAGAAGATTTTATCGCAACCGGTAAAACTCGCTCAATAGGCTGGGCAATTTTATATATGGACCCACAAACAAAAAAATTAACTAACCATTTTATTGCAGAGCATCAAGATGGAATTATTTCTGGATTTAAACCAATCTTAGTTATGGATGTCTGGGAACACGCTTATATGGTTGATCATAGCGCTACCGATAGAGCAAAATATATTGATGCTTTTTTACAAAATGTTGATTGGTCAACTGTAGAAGAAAGATTTAATAAATAATTTTTAAAATAATTAAATATTATTTTTTAGTAAACAATACAGTGGACAGTTTTTGAAAATTTAATAAAAAAAACTTGAGCTTCATAATAACGCTGACATACTGATTTTTATAATGAATCAGATTAAAAAAAAAGTAGAAAGTGTAAAAATGAAGCTCATAG
>Ga0209417_1003304_pt1 | contig 21981 bp, 13 predicted proteins | sample RifGroF2_FD_184002 | JGI IMG/M metagenome (GOLD analysis project Ga0209417, IMG submission 184002) | Groundwater microbial communities from Rifle, Colorado, USA - Groundwater F2 (SPAdes) (version 2) | ecosystem: Environmental > Aquatic > Deep subsurface > Groundwater | place: Rifle, Colorado... | reverse complement strand
TGTTCAGGCCTCCCAACCAAAGTTTCTTTTTTAGGAATTACACTTTCTATTTCAAACCACAACGAATCTGGTATATACTTCTTCATAACAAGCCCCTTCTTTGTTTTTGTTCTTGGTTATAATATAGCCAATTTTAAGGGGCTTGTTTATTTCAAATTAATTTTCGGATAAGCTCTAAGCATAATTTTTTATGTAAACATTTAAAATATTTACTTTGCTTTAACTTTTTTAATATTTATATAAATAATATTTATTATAACCCCCAAAACAGGAGATTCTATGAAGTCGAAATATTTTTTAATCATTCCCATCTCAATTGTGCTTTTATCAAGCACCATATCATATGCCCCGGCGGTACAAACGGACCCAAAAGAATTTGAAGCAAAACGAAAAGAATTCGTTACATTAGTCGATAAAATAACCCGTGAAGCAAAACTTGGAGAAAGCCCAACAATTGAAGAATTGCAAAGAATTAAGTACCTTATACCATATTCTCCAAAAAAATATAAAGGCAACATCGTATTTGAAGTAGCTAAAACAATGCCATCAAAAGGTAAAAAAATAAATATTGCCTACCTAAGAAATTTTATCGTTGACCAAAAAATGCTTGGAGCAGATCCAGATAACATAGCAGATATTATCATAAAGCCTATAGGCGTTTTCAAAGAAATACCTGGAGTGGATAAACCCGGCATTATCGCCGAATTTCCAGAAAAATTACCTATAGAAAAACCAAGCTCCGAATTAATAAAACAACTACAACAATTACCTATAGATATTCAATATCAATTACCAAGAATTATTAAAAATGAAGCCGCATCTACTAAAGAAATTGAAAAAATAACTGGACCTGCAAATACTACAGAAAAAAAGAAAGCTATTCAAACAATAGCAGACAATTACGAATATATAAAAAACAATTTAATTCCAGTAATACCTGTATCAGAACAAATCCCACAAATAGTTACAGACTCTATATTAGCATTAAAACTTAACCCTGAAACAAGAGCTCTCGTATTTCCAGATAATTTTAGGCAAATCGCACAAGAACCTGTTTCACATTTAATTGACAATAATATTAATGATTTACAAAGAATTAGAGATTATCTTAGACCAATTGCCAAAAATTTAAATCTAGGTGAAAAATTTGCAGAAAATACAAGCCAATTTGTTTTCAAAAATTTCGATTTACTTAAAAAAAATATGACTTCTGTTGTACTTGTATCAAAATATGATAAAAACAACCCAGAAAAACCATTGCTAGCTATAATGCCTCCTCCAGTTGATTATTCTGATATGCCAGAACCTATAGATAAACCAGCATTAGAAATGCTAGAAAGCAAAATAAAAAAAGTATCCGATGAAATACTTTTTAAAGAACTAAATAATTATATATATTTAATTTATGTCACTGAAAAACAATTAAAAAGTGCTAAAGTTCGGTTGGAAATTCATAAAAATCAATTACGCGAGACTCATAAAAAAATTAAATCTCTAGGCTTAAAACCGCCTGTTCCTACAACAAAAAAGTCAGAACTTGTAATTGCAAAATCTGTAGAAGAACTTGAAACCGATACACACGCAGAAAAACTTTTTAAAAGACTAAATAATTTAAAATATGAAATTTCTAATATTGAAAAACAATTAAAACAAGCTGAAGATAGGTTGAATTTTTATAAAAAACAACTACACCATATTCAATTGGAGATTAAAAAGCGCGGCTTAAAACCACCTGTTCCAACAAAAAAACTAAGAAAAACACAAAATATATACAAAAAACAATATGATGCTATAAAAAAACATATACTAGATAAAAATCTTAAACTAGTTGATCCAACAAATGAAAAACTTGATGCTGCTAGCAAAAACGATTTAACCGAGACGTTAAATCGTTTTAACAATACATTTGGAAAACCTGCAGAAGAAATTCTTAATGATCTATTAATACCAGTAAATTTAATTCAAAAATATTACGACTTTTTAATGATTGGACAGAATAGCGAAGCCTATAAAACATTCAAACGCGGAGGGAAGAATTATCCTGAAAGTAAAAAAATGGCAAGGAATATACTTGCAAATATAATAATCGAAAAATATATAGATGAAGATTTAAAAAATGTAAGTGAACAGAAAAAATATTTTGAAATTTTACTACACAAATTTATGCCTAATGCAAAAGATCCTATTATTGGATATAATCCTGAAAAAATAGAAATTATAATTTTAGATATAGCTTCATGGCTCTCCAAACAGTTGGAATTATTCAAAAAATTAGAATTAAGCCAACAACCATATCTAATTCTAGAAGTAGATAAAAATGCTAATAAAACGATGATCAAAAATAAAGTAGAAAAACTTCTAAGCTATTATGAACCTTCATCGTTTACAACAGAAGAAATGAGAAAAATAGCCTTAGAAATACAAGAATTAATAAAAAATGCTGAACAATCAATGATTGATAAATTAAAATCAGCACAACCCGTAGGATCAGGATCGACAGTAATAGTACCAGGAGCGCCAGCAGTAGCACCATTAGTACCAGGAGCGCCATTAGTGGCACCAGAAGTATCAGTGGAAGGAGCAAAAGAAGAAGAACCAGAGTTTATAGAAGGAGACCTATAATTATAAATAGTAGTAATTTTTAATATAATTAAAGGGAATATTATTATGAATAAATTAAAAATAGTTATACTTTTATCAATAAGTTTTTTCACAAAAAATCTATTTTGTGATTGGTCTATTTTAATATCAAATTTAACACAAAAAGATATATCTGTTCAATCTATTGACGACAAAAATACTGCAAAGGAAATAAAAATTAAACCCAATACTACTTTTTTTGCATCAATTAAAGAAGGAAACAGAATTCTTTCTCTTGGCGAAATTAAAAGAAAATTCGAATTTAAAGATAATTCCGTTTTATTATTTATAGTATCAGAAAATGGTATTTTTGATCTAGTTCTAAGAGAAGATTTTGCAAAAAATAAATGTCAAAAACTTCGCGATGAATGTCTTAATCCAATATCCAATATACTTAAGGAGTTCGTATCATTAAAAAAAGAGTTAGGTTTTGATAATTATGATATAAATATCAAAGCGTTAATAGATTATTATAAAAAAAATGGAATTGATGTTCTTGAATCAAAATCTTCTTCTATTTCGGAATTACAAAAAAAACTTTTTGACGCTGCAAGAAAAATAATGCCTGAGATTATTATAGATCGTCTTTCTATAGAAATGAGAGAATTACTAAATATAATAGATTTTGGTATGCAAATGGAAGAACTCGGGTTTAAACGCGGAAAACAAACTGCACCATCTATATCAACTCCTGTAGTCGAAGGGGAAGAAATTCTTCCTCCTGATCTAGACGAATTTACTAGCAAATTAAAGCAAACAGAAGAAAGACTTAAAAAACTTAGGGACAAAAGAATAGAAGACCTAAAAAAAGCCGGCAAGAGTACAGATTTAATAAAAAACGATGCAGAAACAGCCAAAAGGAACACAGAAATTGAAAACATAGCAAAACGAATTCAAGCAGCAAATATTTTAAGATATGGAAAAACAGAAATAATAGAAAAAACTGGCGCAGGAGAAGAAGAGAAAGAATAAAATTAAATTATAGAAAAATATAAAACTATAAAAGAGGCTGTATAAAATATAACCTCTTTTATAGTAAAAATAATATAATTTCTGGAAAAATTTTTATGAAAAAATTAATATTAAATTTACTAACTTCAAGCTTTACAACAGGACTTTTTATAACCTGTAGTATTTTAAATGCTATGCAAGAACAGCAAAGTCTTGATAATGGAGATAAAGATAAGCAACTTGCTATAATATCTACCCCAAATAAAGATAGACGGGTTATGTTATATAATCCAAACATAGAAAAAGAAAAAATAGTTATCATTAAAGAAAGTTTTGAGCAAGAGCAAAAACCAAAACAAGAAAAAAAAGAAATTGTTAGGCCAAAGCCAACAAGACCAGGCAGAATAAGTAGAGCTCCGAAAGAAAAATTGCCAAGAGTTACAAAATCAAAAGAATCAAGTGTTAGTAATTTAGAAAAACCTTTTGAAGAGCAAGCTGAAGAACAAAAATCTAGAACTATTTATTCTGATATCAAAGACAAAAAATTTACCCTTAGAAGAACTGGCAAAATGAAAGAGTTACTTAAAAGCGAATCTGTAAAGCCTATTTTTGCAGAAAAAGTTGATAAATTAACTTTTTATACTAGTTCAAAATTAAATATGGAAAAATTATTTAATGACCTAGAAAGTTCTTTGCAATATTCTGATAAGGTTTCTGGAAAAAGCGACTACACAATAATAAATATTCGCATAAGAGAAATAATGAATATACTGGTTGCCGCAGGAAAAGAAATAAAGAAAATAAATACTGATCAAAATAGCGATTCTTCAAATAAAAAACCTAGATTAATTGCCTTAATATCTTATGCATATAACAATTGCCCTTTAGCAGTAAGAGACGAATTTCAATCTAAAATAAACAAATCACTTGGCAGCTTAGATATCGACTTCAATTCTCCAGTATTCGATAAAAATACATTCAAATAAAACACATAAACAATTTTTTAGTAAAAGCGCTACGATCCAAAAATCGCAGCGCTTTTTTGTATTTAAATTTGCGAAAAATTATAGCATAAAAATATGCTCTTCTTATAATGCAAAATAAAATTAAATGAATATTAAATCCAGAAAACACGAAAAAAATTAATTACAAGAAACAAACCAATTTGAAGTTTTTTAAAATTTATACGCTATAGATTGACTTTATAAAAACCAAAATGTTAATAAATAAATTGTATTGTAATTTGAATGTTTTTTAATTTTTAACCAACAACCCTCATATGATTTTCGATAGCACACTAAGTATAACAAATCAAGAGGGCAAAAAAGGAGAACCAATGAATCGATTTACAAAAATATTTTTATCGATTTTATTATTATCTACATCTACGATTTTATATCCATGTAACCCTTGCAGCACATGTGATACTTCTGCATCTTGCATAACAGAATATGGCAACTCTTGTTGTGGTGGATGCTCAAACAGTAATCACTGCGAATGCAGAGTACAAGCTAAATCAACATTTACGATGAATCCTCAATGGCAAGTTGGCTCTCCAGAATATCTCATAGGCTTTAGAGATAGAATGGATATAAGAAAAAATGGTCACGGCGGCGCATTCCAAGCTGCAATTTTTGGCGGCAAATCAACACATTCAGATAGATTGGCACAATACTTCACACCATATTGCAAAAATAAATTCGTAGTAAGTGGAACAAATGGGGATATTTGTCCCCAAAACTTCAATGTAGTATTACAAGACTCTATATATAACGGCACTATATCATTTTGTCCTAGCGTAAGTACAGTTGGTCTAGGCCTCGTTTACAGACAAAATATAAATAGATTTTTCGATAATTATGATCCAGACAAAAAACACTGGTACTTTGAAATTTCAACACCACTGACGCACATAGAAACAACAATGTGTTTATCAGAATGTATTACAACTTCAGGCGAAGCTTTAGTCGTACCTGGACTAGATCAAACATTTTATAACAGCATGACTCAGGCATTTAACCAACCCTCATGGAAATACGGAAAAATTAGCAACTGCTCTGAATGCTCAAAAACAAGACTTGCAGATATTACGCTTATGATCGGCTACGAAACATTAAAATGTAGCAGCGTAACATTAGACGGATACGTAGGATTATTAATCCCAACAGGAAACAAAAGATGCAATCATTATGTATTTGAACCTCTAGTTGGACATGATGGGCACTGGGGAATTATAAAAGGTATGCATTTAAAAGGTACTTTTTGGGAAAATGAAGCTGGCGATATATTGCTAGAAGCTGCTCACGATATAAACGGCATGTACTTATTTGAGAGAGAACAAATAAGATCTTTCGACTTAAAAGGTAAACCTTGGAGTAGATACATGGAAGTTTACACCAGTGAAGAACAAGCACAAGAAGCCGCAGCATTAGAAACCGCTGGAAACCTTAATGCCGCTCAATACTTATCTTCACCAGGTATAAATACATTTACTCAATGCGTTGATGTAAGACCTGGACTATCTACTGCGATAAATACAGCATTGATATTATCTTCAAAAAAATTCCGTGGTGAAGTAGGCTATAACATGTTCTGGCGACAAACAGAGTGCCTAGATTTATGTTGCTGGAAAGAAGGCGCAGCTATAAAAGCAGCAGAGGGCGGCGGTAACACTATGCCTTTAAGAACAATCTCAAGAGATAACAGTATTTATATAGCTAATCCATCACTGAATATATCCTCACCAGAATTAGTTAATATAACTACGCCAATAGAACAATATTCTACATCAATAATCAAAAAATGTGATTTAGATTTAGAATCAGCAACACATCCTTCTATGCTTATAAACACACTGTATCTATCTGTAGGAGGACATTTTGATGAAAGAGAATATCCATTATTCTTTGATCTAGGTGGATCTTACGAATTTGATTTTGAAAACGTAACATTAAATCGTTGGACAGTATGGGCAAAAGGTGGAATATCATTTTAATTTGTTAAATTAGTTAATTTGATAAATTAACTTAAAAATCAAACCAATAAACACTCACACAAAAACAGGGAAATAATTCTCCCTGTTTTTGTTTTTAAACAGCACTTTTTATTAAAAACTATTTACTTTTATTAATACAATTTTATACAATAAAATCAGAATAAAATTTAATAAAATAAAGGGAGTTATTATGAAAAAATTTTTTATATTTATACCAGTAACAATTTTTATGTTACTTAACTCAAAAATATTTTCTGTAGCAGTACAAACTGATCCAAAAGAATTTGAGGCAAAACGTAAAAAAGGCATTGAATTAATAGATAAAATAGCAAAAAAATACATAGAAATCTCTTTAGATCCTGTAAAATCAAAAACACAAAATCCATTTCCGTCAGAAGAAGAAATAAAAGAACTTAAAAATTTAACTCCGTATCTACCAAAGAAAACCTCAAATAAAGATTATACAGAAATAATAAAAATATTAAATAATACTCCAAACTCAGCACTAAAAAAACCTACAGATGAAAACGCAAAAAAATATAAAAAAAAATATAGCAAACCAGACTTGAAGCCTGCCGACGTAAAATAGTTAATAAAAAGATATGCCCTTTTTTAAATTTATGTTAAAACAATTTCAATAAAACTTACAACTAAAAAGGGCATAATCATGAAACCATCTATTTTAATTACAGGTGGAGCTGGCTATATCGGCTCACACACGGCATATCTAATGTCTCAATCAGGATATAACATAATAATACTAGACACTCTAAATCATAAACAATCTTTTGATCACAACTGGGCTACACTTATAAAAAGTGATTTTGCCGACACTAAAGTACTAAAAAATATATTCTCAAATTATAATATAAAAGCAGTCATGCACTTTGCAGCATTTATTGAAGTTGGAGAATCTGTAAAAAATCCATTACAATTTTATGAAAACAATGTTGTAAAAACAGTACAATTATTAAAAGTAATGCTAGAACATAACGTAAAAAACTTTATATTTTCTTCTAGCTGCGCAGTTTACGGCAGCCCACAATATTTACCACTCACAGAGCAACACACAAAAAATCCAATCAGCCCATACGGGAAAAATAAGTTAATGGTGGAAATGGCGCTAGAAGATTTTAACATTGCTTACGGCCTAAATTATGTAAATTTAAGATACTTTAATGCAGCCGGAGCCATGCCACAATATGGTCTTGGAGAAAATCATGACCCAGAAACTCATTTAATCCCGCTTGTTTTGCGCGCAGCAATGGAGAACAAAGAATTTTGTATTTTTGGCGATAATTATGAAACCAAAGATGGTTCATGCATTCGAGATTATGTTCATGTTTGGGATATTGCGCAAGCTCACAAATTAGCCCTTGAGTACTTACAAGCAGGAAATACATCCGATAGCTTTAATTTGGGCACAGGCGAAGGATTTTCTGTTAAAGAAATAGTTATGGCAGTTGAACAAATTTGTTGCGCAAAAATAAATATTGCACTCAAAAATAAAAGACCTGGAGATCCTGCCATCTTAGTTGCCGACCCAAAAAAAGCATCTGACATTCTTGGCTGGAGTACTCAATACTCAAACTTAGATTTTATAATTAGAACGGCTTATGAAAATGAAAATACTAAAAACTTCATACAAAATAAATCTAGCACTCAAAAAGACAAAGAAAAATCACATAATTATAACAAAATTTAGATAAATTTTATACCGATGGAGATATTTAAAACCGTAAACGGTTTTAAATATCTCCATCTTTTTTTACTTGTTTTTATATTTATATTTAAAGGGCCCCAAATAATTGAAGCCCTTTTTTATTATAAACTTAAAAATTAAAAAACAAAATTATATCTACTTCATGCAGCATTTTTTGAACTTTTTACCAGAGCCACATGGACAAGGTTCATTTCTACCTGTCGAATCAACAACAACTCTTTGCTCAACTGATGAACCTAAATCAGAATCACTATCGCTAGCTATCATATTTAATTGCTCAAGCTCTCTTTCACGTCTTTCTTCAAATCCATGACTATCAAAACTATCTAAATTAATATGAAATAAATGATGCACAACTTCATACTCAACATTTCGCATCATATCTTGGAACATATCAAAAGATTCACGTTTATATTCAATTAATGGATTCTTTTGACCCCAACCACGCAACCCAATACCTTCTTTTAAATGGTCAATATTAACCATGTGTTGCTTCCAAGCTTGATCGATTGTCTCTAACACCATCCATTTTTCAGCTTCTTTTATAATTTCTTCTCTTTGCTGATTTCTAAATAATTCGTATCCTGATAAAATAAAATTTATTAAATCTTTAAGAAACATATCACTGTTAGAAACATCAAAATTTTGTTTTCTCATGATATCCACAGGAAAACCAACAAGCCTAGAAACTGCTGTGAAAATAGAATCAATATTATCTTCTGTAATTTTTCTTGTAGGACAATATTGCGCAACTAAAACTGTCAAAGATTTTACTATTAAATCACGTATAAAATCGTAAATATTATTTTCACCCTCTAATACAGCACGTCTAAAGCCATATACAACTTTTCTTTGTTGATTTAAAACGTCATCATATTCTATAAGATGTTTACGAATATCAAAATTATGCTTTTCAACTTTATCTTGAGAACTTCTAATCGTATTTGATACCATCTTTGACTCTATCATCTCATCTTCTTTCATTCCAAAAAAAGACATACGACGCTTGAGAGTATCTCCGGCAAAAATACGAATTAGCTCATCTTCCAAAGAAATATAAAATCTTGATTCACCAGCATCACCTTGACGACCAGAACGACCACGAAGCTGATTATCTATACGTCTACTTTCATGTCTTTCTGTGCCTAATATATACAAACCTCCCGCTTGTAGCGACTCTGGCGTGAGCTTAATATCTGTACCACGACCAGCCATATTTGTAGCAATAGTAACTTTTCCAGCCTCTCCAGCATGAGCAACAATTTCTGCCTCTCTGGCATGCTGTTTCGCATTAAGCACTTCATGAGGTATTCCACTTACCGTAAAAATATCGCTCAAAAGCTCAGATGTTTCAACCGCAATAGTACCGATCAATACAGGCTGCCCATTTTTATGACGTTCTTTTACATCATCTACTATTGCCTTAAATTTTGCTTTTTGAGATAAGAAAATATAATCAGGCTGATCTTTTCTTATCATAGGTCTATTTGTTGGAATACTCACAACATCTAATTTATAAATTCTATGAAACTCTTCTGCCTCTGTAGCAGCTGTACCTGTCATACCAGCAAGTTTTTTATAAAGTCTAAAATAATTTTGTAATGTAATAGAAGCTAGAGTATGACTTTCTTTTTCTACTTTTACATTTTCTTTTGCTTCAAGAGCCTGATGTAATCCATCACTATAACGTCTTCCTGATAAAATACGTCCTGTAAACTCATCAACGATTAATAACTCGTCATCTTTTACAACATAATCTACATCTAACTTAAATAAATTATGCGCCTTAAGAGCTTGACTAGCATGATGCAAAATACTTAAATTCTCTACATCATATAAATTTTTAATAGAAAAGAAATCTTCAATTTTGTCAATGCCAGACTCGCTTATATGGACAGCTCTGTCTTTTTCATCGACTTCAAAATCTTCACCTTTTTTTAATTTTTTTGCTATTTTATCTGCAGCACCATAAAGACCACTATCTTCTTCGCCAGCACCAGAGATAATAAGAGGCGTTCTTGCTTCATCTATCAAAATAGAATCTACTTCATCAACTATTGCATAATTCAAGTCTCGCTGCACATAATCTTCAAGCCTAAACTTCATATTATCACGCAAATAGTCAAAACCTAATTCATTATTTGTTGCATACAAAATATCTCTTGAATATAAATCTTTTCTTTCACTATCGCTAGAAGAATTCTGTAAAGCGCCAACTTCAAGTCCTAAAAAATTATAAATTGGAGACATCCACTCTGAGTCACGCTTTGCCAAATAATCGTTAACCGTCACTAAGTGCGCACCTTTTCCTGCAAGAGCATTTAAATAAAGTGGTAAAGTTGCGGTCAAAGTTTTACCTTCACCAGTTTTCATTTCAGAAATTTTACCCTGATGTAAAACTATACCGCCAATAAGCTGTGTATCAAATGGCCTTTGGCCCAAGCGCCTTTTAGAAACTTCTCGCACTACAGCATAGGCTTCTGGCAAAATATCATCTAAGTCTCTGCCTTTACTTAACTGCTCTCTAAACTCATTTGTCTTAAGAGCAAGTCTTTCATCCGACAAACTACTTATTTCTTTATCTAAACTATTAATTTTATTTACAAGCGGCTGTATACGCTTTAATTGTCGAGCATTGTTCGTGCCCACTATCGCGGCTAATATTTTTGTTATCATTTTATTACTCCAAAAAAAACTTTTTAATCTTTATATAAAAAATAAATAAAAATATAACTAAAAGTAAATCAGTTAATAAATATTGTACTACAAAAGCTACAATCCGTCATTTTTTATATCTTAAAACTCCAAGCAGACAACCGTCATCTGCCTGCCATCCTTATCTCCACGCCTATAAGAACAAAATTCTTGGCCACATGATTTATCGCACATAGTACATAAATTATATTCTAAATAAATATTTTCTTCTTTAACGCCGAACTCTTTTAACAATCTAACATTAAACTCGACCAAATCAAAATAAACGCCATCATTATTTTTTATAAAAACCATATCTGCAAATTTATAAGCTTCTAAATTTTTAATAAAATCATCTGCTACTTTATAGCAACAAGACTTAATACTAGGCCCAAAAAATATTTTAATATCATCTAGTTTTGTTCCAAAATTATTTTGCATACTTTCGATAGTTTTAATTGCAATTCCATCAACTGATCCACGCCAACCAGCATGTGCAACAGCAACAATATTATTTATTATGTCGATAAAAACTATTGGCAAACAATCAGCCGTTAAAACTCCTATACCAACATTTTCAATATTTGTTACTAGAAAATCTCCATCTACCTTAAAATTCTCCACCACCTTCTCTTTGCCCGCACCAAAAGAATCCAAAACCAATCCATCAGTGCCATGAACCTGATTTAAAAAAACTAAATTATCTAATTTTATATTTTTTTTAATATTAGCGAACTGCTGCATATTGCAAATATTTGTATTTGCAGGCAAACTAACAAAATCTTCTTTAAATATTTTATCACTCGCATCACCAAAATAAATTTTAAAAAATTTGTCTTTATGGATAAACATATAACTAAACTCCCGAAAAATTAAAATTCTAACGTTTCAATCAATTACACATAAATTACATATTAATATATAGCAAAACTAATTTATACCCATAATTATACCCCCAAACCTGTAAATTTTAACAATAATCATGTATTTCAACCAAAAACCCAGACATCAACATTTCTATTTGTAACATTGCCAAAAAACGCACAATATCAAAAAAACCCCTTAGTTACATCATAAACCTCTACCAACGCGCCACATAAATATTGCAAGCTGATTAATTTAATAAATTTAAGAATATTATAAATTTCTATTTGACAAATTGGTTTTTGCTTGTTAAGCTAATAAAACAGATAAAAAATGGGGTTTTAAAATCTTTCTATAAAATGGAGGTTTTATTCGTGACAAATAAAAATTCAACGAGTTTTTACATAATTAAATAGACTATTGCGAAAAGCATAAGTCTTTAGGAATATAGTCAATTTTTAATAATTCAATTACTTGGAATCTTTCCAGGTAATTTTTAACTTACCAAGAAAGGGTTGCAATGTTTTCGTTTAATTTTAAAGAAATCAGTTTAGGTTTATTTATCACATTAAATTTAAACACATTCAGCAATATATTTTGTATGCAGCCTACAAAAACAACACAAATCAACGATGATGATCCAACTTTTATAGATACAAAAAATGGAAAAATAGCAGCGCCAAAAAAACAAATAAAATCAGAAGTAAACCAACAAACAGACAAACAAAAAGAAATAAAAAACCTAAATTCAAATGTATCTAAAATTATTGATTATAAAAAAATTGATACCTCTAATGATGTACCAAAAATTACAACTGCAAAAAATGGGAAAGAAAATTCATCAACGCTGCCTTCAGAAACTAAGCAGGAAAAAATTAAGCCCAAAGTCCAACAAAATGAGATTGGCAATAGAATCTATAACGAAGATTATTCTTCTGAATGTAAAGATAATAAATTAATAGTAAAATATATAGGAAATAAGCATGAAGAACATACTGTTAATGAATTTAAATCAAAATATCCTATGAGATTTACAATATCATTCAGAAGTAAAAAAGACGATCCTCAATGGGGCGGCTTATTTACAATGATAAATAGTAAAACAAAAAACCTTAATGCTAATAAAACTATACCAAATTATGTCGAACCAACATTTAGAGATGTTATAAAAAACGATTCACCTATTATTAAAAATACTATAAAAAAAGACATACTTAAAAAACCAAAAAGAAATATGACTATAATTAACTATAATAATCCAATAATTAAACAAATAAAAGCTGAACAAGCAGAATTATTGGAACAAAAACTCTTTACACCAGTATCTATAGATGTTGAACATTATGATTATATTGACAGGCTAATAAATAAATTAGAAGAATGTTTTTGTGCCCAGAATCCTCAATATTTTAATTCAAAAATTTATAAACAAAAAATGCGCAGAACCGAAGAATTCGAGCAATATATAAATGGACATAAAATTTTTGACGTTGGAATGTATGATCAAAATGGTAATTTTTCAGGGATACGCTTTAAAATACCTGAGGGATTGATTGTCTTCCCTGCAGATAAAATAAATTATGATGCACCAATTGAAAATAAAAAAATACACACATCTAGCATAGGACCAGAAGGAGGGTATGTCTGCTTAGATTTTAGATATATAGGCAATTATTCTATTGGAGATATGCTAAATGTAGATTGCGATGACTCTGTAGATAATTTTTTATACAACTTTGATGGCAATATTATTGGCAAAAAGAAACCAAGCAAAATAACTTATGAAAATTATACTATTTATGATTTTTACCCTCAAATTAAAATGTATAAAAAAAATAATTGGATTGGGTCTATAATATTACTAAAAACCGTTGATCAAAATGATGCTGAAATAAATTCTGAAATAAATGAAAAAACACATTCGCCTAATGTCCCAAAAAGTGGACGCTTAGCGTTAAATAATGCCATTTATATGCATGAATTTCTTACTTCCAATGAAAATCGAGAAAAAAATATCTTTCTTAAGATGATAGAATCTAAAAATCTATCCAAAATAAATCTAGAAATGGATATCATTGCTGGCAAAAAAACAAGTTTTTTAAATAGCGCTGATATCCAAAACATAATCGTAGAAAATGGATTAGAAGAAAATATAACTGTCCTAGATTCAATATTCCAACTTGAAAATTTTCAAACAAATTTCCCATCAATATCTAAAAAGTTTGGCTGTTGCCGGATTAATTATTATAAAAATCATCATATATTTATTGTAAATACAGCTGATATAATTAATGAGGTAATATTTGACATAGAAAAAGAAAACACAAAAAAACAAATAAATGAAAATAATTTTAATGAACTAAAAAATAGCATAGAAAATCACTGGTACGTTATCGCCATTGAAGAAATCAATAGCGAAAGAAGATGTTATATTATTGACACTACGCCAGGAATAAGCCAACTAGAAAATGAAATTGACTATATGCGAAACGAATTTATCGGCAAAAAAGTCTCAACAGAGAGAGAAGAATTACATTCTGAATTTAATAAACAATTCAGAAGCTTTATACAGAGCATATTTCAAAGCAAATTTAATAATTTCAATACCAATAAAAAAGAAGATACAAATGTCAATAAAAACAATAACCAGGCCTATGAGGCAACAGATAAAAATATATCACTAAAAATGCTTATGGATAAATACGACTCTTATGCATATTCTAATTACAAAAATGAACAACTAAAACAAGAAATAGAAAAAGAGTCTGCGATCGCAAAAAAAAGAAATCGTTATATTTATAATGCACTTATAAATATTGGTATTATTTGGAATGATCTAAGAACAAAGAATTTAATTAATCCTAAACAAAATAAAACTGACGAACGACTTGAACCTGAAGTTGTTAGCAATATAATGGAATTTATCGGCATATACAACATTAAAAAAGACAAAATTTATTACAAAGGTGTCTGTTAATAATTTTGTGCAAACCCTATTTCATAGTTTCTAAAATTTCACTAGAGACTGTATAATATTTTCCAATTTACACAAAATATTATACAGTCTAATAATTTAGTTTTAGTCTACCGTCCTTATCCTGCAATCTGAAAATCTCGACAAACCTCTTTTATTGTTTAATAATTTGGGAAATTTTAGCTTATCTTTTGCTCGTTTACTTGTTAATAAACGATTCCTGAATTCACAAAGATCTACATTATTTTTTTCATCTTCTGGAATATCAAAAAATTGACCTGTTTGCATACACAAGTCAAATTGATTAGCTAAATTAAGATATTTTAGTATTTTTTTATTTTTTATATTAATAAGATTTTCTGATTTAATATATGCTCCATTTTCTAATAACAGCTTTGCGGCTTCTCTCGTTAATAATTTTGACTTACAAAGTAAATCCAGCGTAGTTTGGTTGTTTAAATTAATTTCATTAACATTGATGTCTTTGTGTTTTAATAATTCTTTAGTTACTTCTAAATAATCTTTCTTCTTAATTACCTTACAATGAACTACATAATATTCTCTTGCAGCGGAAAAAAGAAGAGTATTGCCATACTTATCAATTTTGTTAATATCAATATCTTTATGATTTAATAATTCTTTTACGATTTCTAGATTTCCTTTTTTGCAAGCTATACAAAGCGGAGTGCATCCATATACATTAAGTTTATTTGGTTTAATATCTTTATGACTTAATAATTCTTTTACGATTTCTATATTACCTTCTTCGCAAGCTATATAAAGCGGGGTTTTCTTACAATTATTATTGCGTTTGTTTGGATCAATATCATTATGATTCAATAATTCTTTTACAATATCTAAACGATCGTTACGGCAAGCCATATACAGTAGAGATCCATCATACCCATCGCCTTCATTAACATTGCCGCCTAAAGACAATAAAAATCTTACCATTTTTAAGGTAGATTTTTCATCAAGCCAATGAAGTTTCCACTTAAAATTAATACCAGTTTCATTAATTAATTCTTTAGCCCTATCAAAATCGATTTCTTCTAATAGAATCATAAAATTATCTATCTTATTATTTTTATATGCATCAATAAAATTTGTCTCAATTAGTTCTTTAGCCCTATTGATACCTATTTTTTCTAGCAATTCTTCTTTTTTTAAATTTACTTCTTTTAAAAGTTCTTCTTTGGTCATATTGCCTCTATTAAGACCTTTTTTAGCAAGGTCTTTATAATTAATAACAATTTTGCCTTTTTTAATATTAATAAAGTTTTCTTCATTCAATTTTCTAACTTCATTTGATTTTCTAACATTAAGCTTATACCAAATAAATCCTGCTATAGATAATAAAGCTATCGCAGAAAAAGCAACCGTAAATTTTGGTCTTTTATAGATAAAATTACTTAATTTATCAAAATATTTTACGTCATTAACTGGTTTATCTATAGTTGTTTTATTTTTTGAAAATAGTGAAGCTATACTCTTAAAATCAAAGGCATTTAGCGAGCCTACAAAGAGCAGAGTTAATGCAATTGTTTTTAAAAAGTTTTTATTTTGATTAAACATATTAGCACCTTATCCATTTTTAAATAAATATTTATAGAAAATATACAAAATTTTATATCTTAACACGCAACCTACACATAAATAACCTAAGTTGCTACCCTAAAAAACTTATGGCATAAGCCATAATAAATAAAAATGCTTTCAACTCAAAACCACTAGCCGTAACGGCATGAATTCTATTTGGAAAATTTCTAACAATTTCACTGAAAGCCGTTTCAATTTTTTTACGAATTCTTCCATTATATTCTACTCCTGAGCGTTTCGAATTCTTTTTTCGTTGTGGAATAAGATTAATGTTTCGATAAAATTCTAGGTAGTCTTCAAATTTATAATCTGTATAACCCTTATCTGCATATATTTTTGCCCCATAATCAAAATTAAACGAAAATTTTTTTGTTGTTCCAATGTCGCTATAGCTGCCAGGTTCAATTATAAATTCTACAGGCTCGCCCTTACCCGTTACGATCATGTGTACACGAATTCCATAAAAATCTTCTCCTTTGCTTGCATTAACCCCACAATATTGTCTTTCGGCAGGATAAATTTTACATCTTTTAATTCTAACATTTGAGCATACGGGAATAGGAAAACTATCTATAGCATACTCATTTCTAGAATTTGATTCTTTAAATCCTTTTGCTAAAATAGAAAAAATAAGCTTCCATAAATCAATATCAATTGCATTTAGTCTTCGATTAAACCGGCTTTCTTTAATCATATTTTTTATGTATCCATGTCCCGTAAAAAACATTATTACTTTGCTATAATTGCCCCCAAAAAAATTTGCTGAAATTATAGCAACCATCGTGATTTCGCTTGTTTTTACTCGAGCTTGCTTATCGTCTTTACACCCAATTTCATTTAAAGTATCGTCACATACACAAAAAACTGTTATAATTTCATCTACCATGGCTACTCTCTCCCTTAGATATGTTTGTTGTGAATCATTCTATTGGAGAGTTTGCCATGGTTTTTTTATTTTTCAAAGATCTTCTAAAGGTAGCAACTTAGGTTTATTTTGCAATCAGAGAATCTCGACAAACCTCTTGTATTCTTTAGTATTTTTAGATTTTTTAATTTATCTTCTGCTCGCTTACTTGTTAATAAACGATTCTTAAATTCACAAAGATCTACATTATTTTTTTCATCTTCCGGAACATCAAAAAATGAACCTGATTGAATCCATAAGTCAAATTGATTCGCCAAATTAAGATATTTTAACGCTTCCTCGTTTTCTAAATTTATAAGATTTTCTGGTTTAATATAAGCTCCATTTTCTAATAACAATGTTGCGGTAAATGGGTGCCAATATTTTTTACAAACTAAATCAAGTGTAGATTCGCCACACGTATTAGTTTTATTAATATTAATATCTTTATGTTTTAATAATTCTATTACAATCCCTGTGCTGCCATTTTCAAAAGCTACCAAAAGCGGAAATTTACCTTTAAGAGATATTGATGTATCAGCTTTATTAACATCTATATCTTTGTGTTTTAATAATTCTTTTACAATCTCTAAATAATTTATATTTTCATTCCTGATGCCATGCCTATCTACTCCATAGACTATTCCATCGCACGCTAAATAAAGTGGCGTTCTACCATACCTATCAACCTTGTTAACGTCAGTATCTTTATGTTTTAATAACTCTCTTACAATTTTTAAGTAGCCTTTTTCGCAAGCAAAATAAAGCATAGATCGACCATCTTCATCCTCAGTATTAATGCCAATATGTTTATGGTTCAAAAATGTTTTTACAATTTCTAATTTATTATAATTATAAGTAGAATGAATTGAGTTATAATTATTTTCGTATTCTTTATTAATATCATCGTTTAAAAATATTAAAAACTCTGCCATTTTTTGGGTAATTACTTCATTACACCACCAAGATGTGAAGTCACATTTATTGCCAGCTTTATTGATTAATGCTTTAGCTTTATCTATATCAATTTCTTTTAATAACCTCATTACATTTTCTATATCGTTATTTTTATAAGCATTAACAAAATTTACCTCATCTGGACCTGATTTTTTATTACCAAGTTCATACCAAATAAATCCCGCTATAGATAATAAAGCTATAGCTGAAAAAGCAACGACAGTTTTTGGTCTTTTAGGAATAAAACTACTTAATTTGCTATATAAAGATTTTGATTGAAAATTTTTTGAAAATAGCGAAGTTATACACTTAAAATCAAAGGCATTTATCGAGCTCGTAAAAAACAGAGTTAACGCGATTGTTTTTAAAAAAACTTTATTTTGATCAAACATATTCATATTTTCATCCATTTTTAATAAATATTTTTAGAAAATATACAAGATTTATGCCCTAATGCACAATTTACACTTAAATGTCATGCTAATATTATATACTATTAATTTTCAATTATCAAAGGGCATAAATATTGCAAATATGACAAAAAATACCTTTAAACTCAAAATTTAGGTGTTTTCTAGGTACAAACAAACAAAATATCGCTACATGTTTGCCAATTTCATCAATATATCGATCTGCGAGAGCATTGATGAATTAAAGGTGCCGAATTGCCATGCCACAAACATCTATAAGATATGTTCATAACGCATTCAATCTACTGCGAGCGCAAATTGAGCGCCTGTCAACAATGCTAATCAATAAAAAACAGATAATTTTTAAAAGAAAATCAGATATTTATAAAAAAAATTAAATTTCTACTTGCAATTATTTGGGCTTATGATAAAGTATATAGAGTATAGAACGAGTTTATTTAATAGTATAATTTTAGTAATTTCAAATAATTGCGGGGGTTATCGTGAAAATACGAATAATGTCAAAATTTTTTAGTCTTTTGTTGCTTGTTAGTTCTGCTTTTATTGCTGAAGCTGCAAAAATCGTTTTTTATAATAAAACAGGGCAGGTTTTAACGATTATGATTAGTGGTGAAGAAATAGCAGCGCCAGTTGATAAAATTTGTAGAGCTCTCGCTAAAAAAAGATATTTTGAGACAGAATCAATCTCAACGCTTACTTTTCAATTTAAAATAGGCGATGGTGAATTTAAATCATATACATTGAAACATTTTATAAATCCACACACAAGAATTGATACCGAAAAAGCTATTTCTGGTGATTTTACAAGAAATATTTATATAGAAGGATATGATAATGATTATATAGAAGAACAAATTGTAGAAGATGAGGCAGGCTTAATTCAATCACAAAAAAATAGCATTTTACAGTTTGCGGGCTCTTTTGTTAAAGGGAGATTAGGTTCTTATTGGACAATGAAAGATGGAGAAAAAATAGACATTCCTATGAAAGATGCTCTTGTTGGGACATCAAAAAATCTTTCTGAAGATAATACAACAGAAAATATACACATTCGAAAGCTTATAAGTGAACAATTAGCTTGTGATGATGAAATAATGGCAGTTATGGAAAGAGAAAAGAGAGTAAGAAAATTTCAAAAAGACTTTTTGGGAGAGGATTTTTCAGATGATGAAGCTACTTTATCTATTGGAATTGCTGGCAGTGGTGGTGGAGTAAGAGCTAGAATTTCTACGACAGGATTTGTTAAAGGAGCTATTGATTCTGGTTTATTTGATTGCGTTACATATTTTTCAGCTCTTTCTGGTTCATCTTGGATGCTTGCTCCATGGATTTTTAGAAAAGATAAAAATATAGATAAATTTATAGATGTTGTTGTTAAAAATTCAACAGGTGAAATTGAAAATTCAAGAGATAATATGTATAGTTTTACTGGTCTTCCGCAAATTGATTTTACAGAGGTCAAAAGCAATTTTCTTCGTCAAAAGGCTTGGAATAGGCATCATGGACTTGTGAATATGTTTGGAATTGTTCTTCAAAAAACTTTTTTAAAAGAAGTAATAGATGAAACAAAAAATAAATATGGAGAATTATATCTTTCTAGCATGAGAAATCAATTTGAAGGTGGTTTAACAGTTATTCCAATATTTGAAGTAAGAGCAGAGAAAAAAGAAGAAAATGCAATAATTATTCAAGAGCCTTGTTTTTTTACGCCATGGGAATTTGGAAGTCGTTTTTTTGGGCAATATGGCGCATGTGTAAATATAAAAACTTTTGGCAGTAAATTTGAAAATAATAAAGCTCTGCCGTATGAGATATCTAATAATATAAGATTGCAAACAGAATCAGTAAAACGCATAGGTCCAGAGCCTGAATTGGGATTAATAATGGCAACATGCGGGTCGGCTTTTACAGTTCAAACAAGTACAGTTTCTAATGGTATAGCACAACAAAATATAGATCCTATATATAAACTTCGACATAGTATTTTTAATAATAGTTTTATGAATTGTGAGTTCAACAATTTTATGCATACAGATAATTATTTTACAGGATTTTACAACAAACCTACTCTTTATCTTCATGATGCTGGAATAGTAGCAAATATACCGGTAATTTCTTTATACAGAAAGCCTGTAGATGCGGCGCATGGCATAAAAGAAAATAGTGCACCTGATATTATAATAATTTTTGACGCTAGTGATACAAGCAGCGGCACTATAGGCGAAGAGCTCTTAATGAATAAAAAAGAAATGGCTAAAAAAGGTCTCCCATTTCCAGAAATAAATGAGGTTTCTAATACAGATCCAGTAACAAAAATTGTAAAAAAACAACTTAATCCTGAGATAATCAGAGAAATAAGAGATAATGGCGGTTTTTATATTTTTGATAAAAATCCTGACAAAGAAAAATATAAAAACTGGGAAATTCCTACAATCGTTTATATGACACTTGTTCCAGGAGTAAAATATAAAGATAAAAATAGGGAAGAATTTACATTTGATTTTAATAATTTTGGCACATTTAAATTTAAATATGATGAAGATACATGCAAAAATTTAATTGGTATGAATGCGAATATCCTAGAGAAAAATAAGGCTAGAATTAAATTAGCAATGAAAAAAAGAAAAGTTCTTAATATGGAAAGAGCTTTTTTTGCATTAGAAAATATAAAGAATTCTTCAAAAAGGCAAGATGAAATTAGTCAAGATATTAAGGTAAAAAGCAAGGTTGAAAATAATTTAAAAGATGAATGTGAAAATTTAAATGTAGAAATTAATGCTTTAGTAAATGAGAGTAACAATTTAGATGGATTGCCAGAAAAGAAGAAACAGAGAGATGAAAATAGAGTTAAAATAATTCAAAAAAGAACTCAATTTAAAAAAATGCAGCTTTTAAAAAAACAAGTAAAAAATTCAGTCAAGAAAAATAAATCTGCAATAAAAAAAACAAAAAGCAAATCCATAATGCTTGAATTAGAAAAGGAAATGCTTGAAGCAAAATTAAGAATCTCTGAATCAGATTTAGAAATTCTTAGATCAGATTTAACAATTCGTAAGGCAGAGTGTAGATGGTGCAAATTAAAATTAAAATTTAATAAACCTGAATTAAAATGGCGCGAATTAAGAGCTTATCCGAAAATTAATTTGAAATAAACAAGCCCCTTAAAATTGGTTATATTATAACCAAGAACAAAAACAAAGAAGGGGCTTGTTATGAAGAAGTATATACCAGATTCGTTGTGGTTTGAAA
>Ga0209417_1003303_pt1 | contig 21988 bp, 17 predicted proteins | sample RifGroF2_FD_184002 | JGI IMG/M metagenome (GOLD analysis project Ga0209417, IMG submission 184002) | Groundwater microbial communities from Rifle, Colorado, USA - Groundwater F2 (SPAdes) (version 2) | ecosystem: Environmental > Aquatic > Deep subsurface > Groundwater | place: Rifle, Colorado... | reverse complement strand
AATCTGCACAAGTGGAGACAAATATGGTGGCAGAAGGCTATTATGGAGCAAAATGCATTTATGAGATGAACAAGAAATACGGAGTAGACATGCCAATTGCGGAAGCTGTGTACAAGATATTATACGAGGAGAAGTACCCCGCATATGTCATTAAGCAACTTACTGAAAAACTACAATAGACATCATTAATAACGACATATCATGGAAAACATTGTAAGACTCAATCTGCAGGCTGCTGTTCCTTTCGTATCTGATAGTGAAATGGAGCAATCACTTGAAAAAGCCTTTAATTCTTTTGATATTCTTACAGACAGAAGCGGACGCGGTAACGATTTTCTTGGATGGACCGATCTTCCTTCCAAGACCGACAACTCAGTTTTCAATGATATTTATGATATAGTGAACAGATGGGAGAGAGACGTGGAGATTGTCGTGGTTATTGGAATTGGCGGTTCATATCTTGGGGCCAAAGCTGCTATTGACTCTCTTTCTCATTCATTTACAACACATCTCGGAAAATCTGACGGACCTTCTATTGTCTATGCCGGCCAGAATTTGTCTGAAGAATATTTGTCTGAACTCCTTGAACTTCTGGAAGAACGGTCTTTTGCCTGTGTTGTCATATCAAAATCAGGAACAACAACCGAGCCTGCAGTTGCATTCAGGCTCATTAAGCAGATGCTGGAACAAAAATACGGAAAGAAAGAGGCAAGAAGGAGAATCGTAGCTGTTACCGATAATTTTCAGGGAGCATTAAAGGGATTGGCCAATCAGGAGGGATATTCTACATTTGTCATACCCGATGATGTTGGGGGGAGATACTCTGTCCTTACACCAGTGGGACTATTACCGGTAGCTTTGGCAGGTTTTGATATCAGGAGCATTATAGACGGAGCAATTGAAATGGAGAGAATATGTGCTCAACGTTCAGAAAAAAATCCTGCAATAATATATGCGACTATCCGAAATGCCTTATATTCAAAAGACAAAAAAATAGAGATTCTGGTTAATTACAATCCTAAATTACAATATTTTGCAGAATGGTGGAAACAACTGTTCGGCGAGAGTGAGGGAAAGGAGGAGAAGGGAATCTTTCCGGCATCGGTGAATAATACGACAGATCTTCACTCAATGGGACAATATATTCAGGAGGGAGAGAGAACAATTTTTGAAACAGTGATAAGTGTTGCAAGGGCCAACAGGTCTTTATCTATAGTAGATGATCCGAATAACCTGGACGGATTGAACTTCCTTTCCGGAAAGTCTTTGGATGAATGTAATAAAATGGCCGAACTGGGTACAAGAATCGCGCATATTGACGGTGGTGTTCCCAATATTCAAATAGAGATTCCATCCATAAACGAGTATAATCTTGGGGCTTTGTTCTATTTCTTTGAATTTGCATGTGGAATAAGTGCATATATGATTGACATCAATCCATTTGATCAGCCCGGGGTGGAAGATTACAAGATCAACATGTTTGCTTTGTTGGGCAAACCGGGGTATGAAGCAAAGGCAAGAGAGCTCCGGGGCAGGTTTCAATGAAATTCTTATCTCAGATAGCGTCAGCCTTTTATTCTATTGAAGGAGAGAAAATTAAGGACTTTTGTTTTGTTTTTCCTAACAGAAGGGCCGGCCTCTTTTTTCAGAAGCACCTTGGTGAGATCGCATCAGAACCGCTTTTCTCGCCTGCAATAATAACCATCAACGACCTTTTTACCCAATTGTCGGGCAGTAGCCAGATTGACAGGCTTGAAGCTCTGTATAAGCTTTATGTACTGTTTGTTGAGTTGTCTGGCTCTAAGGAGAGCTTCGACGAATTCATATTTTGGGGTGATGTTATTCTTGCAGACTTTGACGATGTTGACAAATATCTTATTGATGCAGAAAAACTATTTGCAAACGTCAAAGATCTGAAGGATATTGAGAGTGATTACTCTTTTTTGTCCAAAAGGCAGCTTGAGGCAGTACAAACATTCTGGTCAAATTTTCTCCCTGTGGGAGAGAGCGAAAAGAAGATAAAGTTCAGGGCTGTATGGGAAGTGTTATATCCTTTGTATTTAAGGTTCAGGGAGTCACTTGAGAAATCTTCCATGGGTTACGAGGGAATGGTATACAGAATGATTGCCGAGGTTTTTCTTAAAAACGACGAATCGGCAGATCTGCTTTATAATAGCATCGGAGAATTTCGCGGTATTGTATTTGTTGGATTCAATGCACTGAATGAGTGTGAGAAGGTGTTGATGAAAGCATTGAAAAAAAGAGGTGTGGCAGATTTTTACTGGGACTTTGAAGGTGATCTTATTCAGGATGTCAACAATAAAGCATCTCTGTTTATGAGGGAGAATATTGCTCTTTTTCCATCGAGACATAATCTGGACTTCTGCATAAAACATGACAGGGAAATTGAGGTTATTGGAATTCCATCTGCTGTAGGAGAGGCAAAAATGGTTTCAAAAATTGTTGCAGGTGTTGGAGGTGGATTGAATACAGCAGTTGTTTTACCAGATGAATCATTGTTGATGCCTGTTTTATACTCAATTCCGGAGGAAGTAGAGTCTGTCAATGTAACTATGGGGTATCCACTCAGGGCAGGATCAATTGTCTCTCTTATGGAAAGCGTCATGGTGTTGCAAAAGGGTTCTTTCTACTATAAGAGGGTTCTTCCGGTTCTAAGGCACAATTACTTGAAGATGGTTGCCGGAGAGGAAGTGAGGTTGCTTACAGAGAAGATTGTAAAGCAAAATATGGTTTATATTGAGCAGTCTGAATTTGACAAACATCCTTTGTTGAAACTTATATTCAGATATTGTCCGGATATTTCAGGGTACCTTCTGGAAATACTTGAATACCTGAACAACTCTGCGGAACTTACAAAAATTGAGAAGGAGTTTATATATTATTTCTATACGGCAGTTTCAAAGATAAGGGATCTCAGGATTCCGATGAATACCGACACTTATTGCAAAGTTCTACAGGAGTTTGTAAACAGTACTTCAATCCCGTTCAAAGGTGAGCCGCTTGCCGGATTACAGATTATGGGGGTCCTGGAAACAAGAGCTCTGGACTTTGACAATGTTATTATCTGTTCAATGAACGATGGAACATTTCCGTCAAAATCACCTGTCAGCTCCTTTATCCCTTATAATCTAAGAAAAGGGTTTGGATTACCTGATAATGAATTTAAAGATGGAGTTACTGCTTACCATTTTTACAGATTGATTTATAGAGCAAAAAAAATCTTCCTGCTATACGATACCAGAAGCGAAGGTCTTAAAAACGGCGAAAAAAGCCGCTTTATACAACAGCTGAAGTATCACTATCAGGTTCCAATAAATGAGAGCATAACAACATTCACTATCGGTTCAAACAAAAGGGAAGCAGTGGTTATTGAGAAAAACCCTGCTTTGGTACAGAGAATAGGCGAACTATTCTACAAAGGTGGTGAGCGGGGCCTCTCTGCAAGTTCAATTAATACATATCTGGATTGTCCTCTTAAATTTTATTTCCAATATGTAAAAGGAGTGGAGGAGGAGGAGAGTGTTTCTGAAGGTGTTGAGGCAGATACTTTCGGTTCAATTTTTCACAAGGCAATGGAGCTGCTTTATGACGGATTTAAGGGAAAGATTGTTACACGAGAGAATTTGTCAATTCTTATGAAAAACGGTAAAAAAATTGAAGATGCTATAAACGAGGCTTTTTACCAGGTGCTCAGAATGAAAGAGATAAAAGGACATAATTTGCTTATCCATAAGCTTATAACGCGATATGTTCTACAGACTGCAAAGTATGACATTTCCAGGTCACCTTTTGAATACATAAGCTCCGAACAGAGACAATGCTTCGATTTTGTACTAGAAGATGGAACCATTGTTCCTTTGAAGGGATTTATTGACAGAATCGACATAAAAGAGGGAACCAAAAGAATAATTGACTACAAGACTGGAAGGGGAGACCTAAAATTCAGAACGGTACAGGATCTCTTTGATACAACTGCCAGACAACGAAACAAAATTGCCATGCAGATGATTATGTATGCGCTTATGTTATATGACAATGAACCTGTAATAATTGCACCGTACCTTCTCAGAGAGTTGTTTAATGAGGAGACAAGTCTGGAGATGATTGTAGACAAAGAGCTTCTGGAAGAGTATTCCGTTTCGTTAGGCAACACTCTGGTAAAAATATTCGACTCCACAACACCATTTGGACAAACAGATGATCTAATGAAGTGCGGTTATTGTCCATTTTCAGTAATTTGCAGATAAGTATGGGAAATCTTAACATATTTAAGGCATCGGCAGGTTCTGGCAAGACACATAATCTTACCCGGGAATACCTCAGGCTGCTATTCAAAAGCGACAATGCTTACAGACACATACTGGCCGTTACTTTTACAAATAAGGCAACTGATGAGATGAAAAGAAGGGTTCTTGAAGAACTTTATAAAATGTCTGCTTCTGATGCTGTTGCAAAAAAAAGACTGATTACAATACTTCATGATTACTCTTCATTTTCAATAAGTACCATAGACAGGTTCTTTCAACAGACTATGAGGGCATTTGCCAGAGAAATAGGGAAGAACAGCTCTTATAGTGTTGAGCTTGATCAGGACATGGTGTTGGCAGAGGCAATTGACCAGATGATCCTTAACCTTGACAAAGACGAGAGTTCTGAACTTCTTGACTGGCTTACATCATACTCATATGATTCAATTGAGAGCGGAAAATCATGGGACATCAAGAGAGGAATCAAGGAGCTGGCAGAACAAATTTTCAAAGAGGCTTTCAAAATTAAAAACATTGAACTGGGAGACAAACTTGCAGGGAAAAAGGAGCTGGCAGCCTATAAGAAAGAGATAGGAGAAATTATCTCAAAATTTGAGAAAGAACTTATTGGTATTGGCAAGAGGGCACTGATAATCATTGAAAAGAACAATCTTGTTGTAAGTGATTTTAAAGGAGGATCACGTTCACCACTCAACTATTTTTCAAAAATTGCAGCTGGTGCCACATCAACACCTTCAGCTCCATTCAGAGACCTTCTGGATACTCCTGCTAACTGGTATAAAAGCACTCTGTTAAAAACAGATCCTTCTCTATGCCACTCTATAGAAAATGCTTATGATGACGGCCTGAACGAACTTGTTGGGGAAATTGTCAATTTGACGGAGGCATGGAGAGAATACAATTCTGCTAAGGTTACAGATAATAATATCTATTCCCTTGGGATATTGCTTGATATCAATAAGTACATTCAGATATACTCAAAAGAGAATAATGTGGTTATTCTATCGGAAACCACAGAACTCTTAAACAAGATTATCGATGGCAGTGATACTCCATTTATTTATGAAAAGGTAGGCAGCAGAATAGATAATTTTATGCTGGATGAATTCCAGGATACTTCACTAATGCAGTGGCAGAATTTCAAGCCTCTTATACAGAACAGCCTCGCTGCAGGCTATGACAATCTAATTGTAGGAGATGTCAAGCAAAGTATTTACCGATGGAGAGGCTCCGACTGGAACCTTCTGAACAGCGATATATATAATGATTTTGACCCCACCCAGATTAGAGAGAAGCAACTTACAGAAAACTGGAGGTCATCGGAGAATATAGTTAAGTTCAACAACGAATTCTTCACATATGCTGCCGCAATCTGTGACAATATTCTGGGAGAGTCGGAGATATCCACTGCTGATGTATACAATGAGGTTATTCAAACAGTTCCAGCACAGAAGAGCGGTAATGAAGGTCATGTCCAATTGAAATTCATAGAAAATGAAGAGGGAGAAAGTTGGCACGACACGGTACTGAACACGATTGCGCCTTCTCTGGATAAATTACTGGAAAACGGCTACAAGTATAATGACATCGCCTTTCTGGTGAGAAAAAACTCTGAGGGTGTAGAAATAGTAAATTATCTGATTGACAAAGGATATCCTGTCATTTCAGATGAAGCACTTCTGATTGTATCTTCAAAAAGTGTAATGAAGATAGTCACAATTCTCAGGTACTGCAACAATCCAAAAGATCCGATCAATAACTTGATTGCAGATTATGAGAACATTACTCTCTCTAAGGATAACTCTATGGAGCATCTCCCCCTATATGAAATGTGCGAGAAAATTGCATGTGACTGGCTGGGAGATATTGACCGATCCGAATCTGCGTTTGTACAGGGTTTTCTTGATACTGTTCTTGATTACGTTAAAAACAACAGATCTGATCTTGCATCTTTTCTTGAATGGTGGAGCGAGAAGAGCTCTAAGATTTCACTCTCATCTCCTGAGGGACAAGATGCCATTAAGGTTATGACAATTCATAAAGCAAAAGGATTGGGAATGAATGTTGTTATTGTTCCATTTTTTGAGATTCCGCTGGATCATTCATCCCAACACAGAAATATAATCTGGTGTGAGCCCAATGTAGAACCATTCAATAATGTCCCCTTTATACCTATAGTCTATGGAAAGAACCTGCAGGAGACTATATATGCAAAGGATTATCAGAGGGAGAGGCAGAAAGCATTCATAGACAATCTAAATACTGCCTATGTGGCATTTACAAGAGCCAAAAAGGAACTTCTTGTTTTCGCCAAAAGGGCAAAAAAACCGGAAGAACCTAAGTCTGTGTCTGATATTTTATACAGATTTTATATGCAAGGGCTTGATGAAAAACAGGAGCTCAATGTAGGAAACTGGTCATTGGCAGACGCTCCGGATGTAGTAAATGTTAATGAAATTGAACTACCGGGGTTTCGTTCCATACCAATAGGAGAGAGACTAAAACTATCGCTCAACGCGTCTGACTTTTTTGACAAGAGCAGCAAGAGGAACTTCGGTCTTATTATGCACGATGTTCTGTCAAGGGTATTTGTAGAAGAAGACCTGTCTGATTCAATAAAGTCTTCTGTAAGAAAAGGAGAACTTAAAGGAGAAGAGTACACATCTATGTTGTTGCATATGAATTCTATGCTAGAGAGTGTAAGAGACAGACATTGGTTTGATGGTTCATGTAAAGTACTCAATGAACTAGAGATTATCGAACCCGGGGGAAGAATATGCCGTCCGGACAGAGTATTGATGGGTACAGAATCAATTGTAATTGATTTCAAGTTTGGTTCATTAAAATCAGATTCCCACGAGAGACAGGTAGCCAGATATATGAACCTGTTAAGGGGAATGGGAATGGTACCTGTAAAAGGATTTCTTTGGTATCTTGAAGAAAATGAGATTATTGAAGTTGTCTGACCAACTATCTATAATTTTTTCAGATACTCTTCGATTATCTTGAAAGGGGCATCTTTAAGTAAGACAATTTTGTTTTTGTCGAGAAGGTAAATAGCAGGAGTGGGTCTGAGATCGTACAAAGGTCCTTCGGACAATTTCATCTCTTTATCACAACCGTTTATCCATTTTTTATTAAGATTCACAACTTCCTTCATCCATCGCTCATAGTCCACACCTGCGTACATTGTAAGGACTTTTACCGATGCACTCATCTTAGAGAGGATAGCAGAGACCTTCATCTCCTCCATCACCGTTTTGCAGGTAGGGCAATCCGGGTCAAAAAACATTAAAATTGTATAGGCAGAGTTAATTCCATAGAGACTCTTCCTGCTGCCGTCTTCCAGAACAAACTTGAAGTCAATCGCCTTTGTTCCCAGACGGTTTCTGTAGGCCAGGTCAAGCTGGTACTGCATCTGTACCCTCTCTGAATCAGAATATTTACCTGACTTGAGATACTTCTCAAGAATGAAGATATAAAGCTCTTCGTTTCTATATATTGAGTTTGGAGAATAGAATGCAGCTTCAAACATTGCTCTGAAATGAGATGTTATTTTGGGATTTCCATTCAATGCACTGTCAACCAGTTTGCTGACAGAACTGATTGCTGCATCAGGGTTTGCCGATACAAGGTAATCTACATATGCGCTAAAATGAACATTCAGATTCTGAACATTTTGAAGATATGAGGTATCCTGAAAGTTCATCATTTTCCAGAAATGGTCGACAATATATCTGCTCCTCTCTCCAGGTTCCGTAATCATAGCCGGGACATCTATCATTTTAAGTGGTATAAACGTGTTCCCTGTTTTTCCTTTATTATTGTTACATGATGTCATACATGCAATTGCGCACAGAATGAGTATAGTTTTTTTCATTGCGGGAATATTAAATTTTGTCACTTGCAAATTTACAAAACTTGTTAGGATTTTTTTTGTTTATTCTCTATATTTATATGTTTTTAAGAAATTTAGTGATGAATAAATCAAATATTGGTCTTATTGGCCTTGCCGTTATGGGAGAAAACCTGGTACTTAACATGGAGAGCAAAGGCATTAGGGTTTCTGTATATAACCGGACATATGAGGTTACCGAGAAATTTATACAAGGACGGGCAAAAGGTAAAAATATTAAGGGTTATGCCACTTTAATGGAATTGGTTGATTCCCTTGAGTATCCTCGTATGGTTATGATGATGGTAAGAGCAGGAGATGCAGTAGATAAAATAATTGACTCTCTCATACCTCTTCTTTCGCCGGGTGATATAATTATTGATGGAGGAAATTCCAACTTCAACGACAGCTCCCGCAGAGCTGTTTATGTAGAATCGAAGGGGTTTCTATATGTAGGAACGGGGGTATCAGGTGGGGAGGAGGGTGCTCTTAACGGACCATCAATAATGCCCGGGGGGTCAGAAAAGGCATGGCCTTTCATAAAACCTGTCTTTCAAAGTATTGCAGCAAAAGCCGACGATGGGACACCCTGTTGTGAGTGGGTTGGTGGCGGAGGAGCCGGTCACTTTGTCAAAATGGTTCACAATGGAATAGAATATGCAGATATGCAATTGATTACAGAAGCATATTCCGTTATGAAACAAATGGTTCATTTGAGCAACCAAGAGATAGGAGAGAAGTTTTCTGAATGGAACAAAGGTAAATTGCAGAGTTATCTCATAGAAATCAGCTCGCTTATAATGAAATACAAAAATGCCGAAGGAGAATCACTTATAGATAAGATCTCCGATACCGCAGGGCAGAAAGGAACAGGCAAGTGGTCTGTTATCAATGCAATGGACCTGGGTATTCCATTAAACCTCATTGCCTCGGCAGTTTTTGAAAGATCTCTTTCGGCACACAAGGATCTTAGATGCGAGGCCTCAGGAATCTACCACAGAGTACCAGATACTTTTTCCACACCGGACATATCTGAGATTCATGACTCACTTTATGCATCCAAGCTTATCTCTTACGCACAGGGATTCGAACTTATGCAAAAAGCGTCTGAAGAGTACAAATGGAACCTCAACTTTGCTTCAATAGCGAGGATATGGAGGAATGGCTGCATAATCCGCTCAGGATTTCTAAATCATATTGCAGAATCTTATGAAAATTATCCGACCATAAAAAATCTACTGTTGGCACCATACTTCAAGGAGGAGGTGATAAATGCTCTTCCGGCCTGGAAATCTCTTGTTTCAAAAGCTGTTCTTGCAGAGGTATCGGTACCGGCTTTCTCTGCAGCAATCAATTACTTCTACTCATTCACAACTGAGAGGTTGCCGGCAAACCTGCTTCAGGCACAAAGAGATTTTTTTGGTGCCCACACTTTCGAAAGAGTTGATAGACCAAAAGGAGAGTTCTTTCATGAAAACTGGACAGGGGAGGGTGGAGAGACAAGTTCCCGTAACTATAACGTTTAAGCTGATATTGAAAAAATAATGAATAACCTTATAATGGTAATATTCGGTGGCTCAGGCGACCTTACCAGAAGAAAACTTATCCCTGCATTGTACAAACTATATACTGGACAAAGACTGCCTCTGACTTTCAATATACTTGGCGTGGGCAGGACCAGATATGAAGATGACAGTTACAGATTACATCTAAAGAAAAACATTAAGGAATTTATCAACGAAAACGAACTGAACAGTAATTCCGTCGAAAGATTCCTTGCAACTATACACTATATTTCAATTGACCAGTCACAGGAAAAGGAATATGTACTTCTTAGGGAAAAAATTGAACAACTGGGCAATGGCACGGAAAATTACCTGTTTTATCTTGCAACTCCACCTTCATTATACGAAGACATTCCTCTTTTTCTTAAGAGTGCTGGATTAGATAAAGGCAGGATTGTCGTTGAAAAACCATTCGGATACGATCTGAAATCGGCTGTCAGGATGAACAAAATTTTTAAAGGCGTTTTTTCAGAAGAACAGATATTCCGTATCGACCATTTTCTTGGCAAAGAGACCGTCCAGAACATACTTGCACTCAGGTTTGCAAATGGAATTTTTGAACCATTGTGGAACAGAAATTACATCGATCGTGTGGAAATAACAGCTGTGGAAAATTTTGGAATAGAAAACAGAGGTGGCTTTTATGACAGCACCGGTGCATTGAGGGATATGGTTCAAAATGGAACCACCTGTTGCCTTTAATGAGAAAGAGTTCAGAGATGAGGTGGTAAAGGTATACAGGTCACTCAAGCCTATGAACAATCAGGAGATTGCCAAAAGCGTGATTCGTGGCCAATATGTGGGTGTGGACAAAACAATCAAAGGTTACAGAGAAGAGAATAGTGTTGCTGCCGGATCACACACCGAAACATTTCTTGCAATGAAAATCTTTCTCGCCAACTGGAGATGGGAAGGAGTTCCTTTTTACATACGAACAGGAAAACAGATGCCGACCAAAGTATCGGAAATAATAATCCATTTCAAGAGTACACCCCACAGACTTTTCAGCAGCAGAGAAGAGTGTCCCGAGCAGAACCAGCTGATAATAAGAATTCAGCCAAATGAAGGTTGTGTACTTAAATTCGACATGAAGGTCCCTGGAGGCGGGTTCGATGTCAAACAAGTGCCAATGGAGTTTACATTTGATAAATTAGGCGGAGTGCCAATGGATGATGCATATTCCAGATTGCTTGAAGATTGCATTAGCGGGGAGAGCACATTGTTTACACGAAGTGATGCTGTAGAAGAGAGTTGGAGATTTTTTGACCCTGTTTTGAAGTACTGGAGTGATAATACAAATTTTCCATTGTATGGATATCCTGCCGGAACATGGGGCCCACTTGAAAGCGAAACAATCATTGACGGGGGTAAAAAATGGACAAATCCGTGTAAAAATCTGACAAATACAGACTTATATTGTGAACTTTAATTTTATAAGAAAATGATATGAAAGAGGCAGTTCACTTAACAGAATGTCTTATACAAAACATTACTGATAAATTTTCTCTTGACATTAGCCCGGAATCCAGATTTTATCTGGCAATCTCGGGAGGTTCCAGTCCCGAAAATCTTTTTCGTTTATGGAGTGGTGAATTCAAGGAAGAAATACCTTGGATAAAAATCGAATTGTTCTGGGTAGACGAAAGATGTGTCTCTCCTTTTGATAATGAGAGCAATTATGGGCAAGCAAAGAAGCTGCTGCTCGATTTTGTGTCAATCCCGGAGAACCAGATTCACCGTATACACGGAGAAGAAGATCCGGTTTCAGAAGCTGAAAGTTATTCAAGGCTGGTAATGAGTATTTTGCCATCTAGAGATGGCGTACCGATATTTGATTTCATTGTTTTAGGTGTTGGAGAAGATGGGCATACATCATCAATATTTCCCGGACAGAATCATCTGTATGACTCTAAACATCCATATTCAAAATCAGTTAATCCAAATAACGGCCTAAATCGCGTGGCTATGACCGGACTACCTATAACAAGTGCCGGAATGACAGTATTTTATCTTTCAGGAAAAAATAAAGCAGGCATTATGAAGACGATTTCTAAATGCGAAAACGATACTGAATACCCAGCCGGCTACATGCTAAAACACGCAAAAAACAGTAAAATATTCTGGGACAAGTAATATTGCCTAATGCCTAATGCCCATTGCCTAATGCCTAATGCCTATTGCCTAAAAAACACCCTCACATAGTCAATGTCGTGGAACTGTGGAAAAACAGTAGTAGAATCAGGATCACCCGGCCAGCTGCCTCCTATGGCAGTGTTCAGTATCAGATAGTGGTCATTGTGAGGAACACCTTCTGTTGCGGTATGTATCAATTTACCGTCGAGATACCATCTTATTGCATCTGCTTCCCACTCAAGAACATAAATATGATAGTCGTCGACATATGATACATCTCCCCTGATTGTTGCTGATGATGTTTTCTTTACGCCTTGAAAAGAGTAGTAATGAAAGGTGGCGTACATAACCATTGGTTCATGACCCAGGAATTCCATAATGTCAATTTCGCTGTACCATGGTCTGTATTCCGGAATGGAACTCTCTCGCCCATTGGCAACAGCTTCACTCATTACATATTCCATCTGCCAGTCCCTGTTTTGAGGATAAAGCCAGTATGCAGGCCACATTCCTTTACCAACCGGAAGCTTTCCTCTTATTTCAATTCTCCCGTATGTTATTGCCAGCTTGTCCTTTGTGTCAAGGCGTCCGCTGGTAAAATGTTTGTTCCCAAAATCTCTAACTCGGCTCCTTATTCGCAGGCACCCGTTTTCCAGATATACATCATCCGGAACATAGTACTGGAGCTCGTTATGTTTACTGGTTTCACGGGTAAGTACGTTCCATTTGGTAAGATCCAGAACTTTCCCATTGAACTCATCGTTCCATACCATTTTCCATTCTTTCTTGCCGCTCTCTGTAGATTTCTGGCTGTAAGTAAAAGAAGAAGAAATAATTAGCAAAAAAACAAGTGCAAGCAAAGATTTTAAATTTCTCATGATGCAAAATATTTAAATTTGTACAGACAAATATATGATTTTTTAAATTACTATATTTGTAACGAGCATTTATACCAACCAGAATGAATTTTTATAGCATACTTTTGTTAGTAATCTCTTTATTGACATTTATTCTGTTGATCTTTACCTACAAGCAAAGGAAAACTGAAGGGACACTTTATTTCTTTCTGATGCTCATGTCCATTGCCTTTTTCTCATTTTGTTATGCATTTGAAATAAACAGTGTTGGGATTGACAATAAAATGCTTTGGCTGAGAATTGGCTATACAGGGTTGTCTACCATCTCTCTCTTCTATATGCTGTTTATAATAAGTTTTGCAGGAAAGAGAGCATGGTTATCGGGAAATATGCTGATATTTCTCTTTTCCTTACCAGCGTTGGTGCTTTTTTTCAATTATACAAATGACTGGCATCATCTCTTTTATACAAGCATTTCTATTAAGGAGACAGGGCCATTTTCAATTCTTATCCTCAAGAGGGGATTCCTTTACTGGTTGATTATTCTATATTCATATGTTTTCAATCTAGTTGCAACATTCCTTTTACTGCAGATTATTTTCACAAAGAGGGGTGTATTCAGGTCACAATCACTGTTGATGCTGTCTGCCTCTCTACCTCCATGGATAATAAACTTATTATATGTGCTCAGACATAGTCCTCAAGGCATTGACCTGAGTGCTTTCGGGTTTTTCTTTACTGCAATAGTCATGTCAATAGGTCTTTTTCAGTTTCATCTTTTAGGTTTTTTGCCAATTGCGTTGGACAATGTATTCAAGAGCATGCATGATGGTGTTATACTTATAGACAAGAAAAATCATATAATAAATTTCAATGATGCTGCAAAAAAGATATTTGTCCGCTTAACGGGTAAAGTCATTGGAAAGGACGTAAAAGAGGTGTTTCATGAATATGAAAATCTTATTGGCAGAATTGAATCAGACAACATAGATGTCTTTAATTTTTCTATGGGGAATGGAGATGATATAACCTATCTTAAAGCAAAAATCCTACCTGTAAAAGACAAACGTGAGATAAAGATTGGTAGCATTATAATGTTATACGACATAACAGTACAGACACTCGCCGAGAACGAACTCAAGCAGACAAATGCTACTAAAGACAAGCTATTCTCAATTATTGCACATGACCTTAGAGGGCCGTTTGGCAGCATTATTGGACTTCTTGATATTTTAAACGATCAGATAAGAGATTTTGACAAGGACGAGATAAGCAAAATGGTAGAAATAATTGGCAACCAAGCTCACAATACATACAGGCTGGTAGAGAATCTGCTTTTTTGGTCAAGAAGTCAGGTGGGGCAGATAAGTTTCTATCCCGAATCTGTCTATCTCAAGAACATAATCAGTGAAGTTACCGAAGTTCTTTTATCTTCTGCCGCCTTAAAGAATGTTACTATTAAAACCGATATCGGACAAGGAATCGCGGTTAATGCAGATAAGGAGATGTTAAAGATTATTATTAGAAATATAGTCAGCAATGCCATTAAGTATTCAAATATTGGGGGATATATATTGATTTCTGCAACACTGAAAAAAGAAATGGCAGAAATATCAGTAATGGACAATGGAATTGGCATGGCTCCCGATATTATGTCCGGTCTGTTTCACCTGACGGCGCAGAAATCTACAGCCGGTACTTCAAATGAAGAGGGAACCAGACTAGGCCTGATAATATGCAAGGAATTTGTAGAGAAGCAGGGTGGCACTATCTGGGTTGAGAGTGAGCAGAGCAGAGGAAGTATAATTCATTTTACACTGCCTGTATCTTGATATTCTTTTGCAGGGCCAGTTTCATTGCATCATACCCTAGCTTGTAAATCTCATCTACCTTCCGGAAGTCATACAAACGGTACTGCATCGCTTGTTCTACTTCTATAAGTATGTCACACATTTTTTTATCCTCAACGGTATTAGCTCGGAACATCATATGGTAAGATCGTTCTGCAACTCCGACAATTGTTTTGGAATATTTTTGTGAGATAAGAGGACTTACATTTATTCCAATAACCATCTCACAGCTTTCTCTTATAACAGAAACGGGAAAATTTCTGAAGATGCCCCCATCAACATAATGTACCCCATCAATCTCTATCGGATTGAAGAAAACAGGAACACATGCAGATGCCATGACTTTTTTGCATAATTCTCCGGTTGAGAAAACTACACTTTTCCCATGGTCAAAATCTGTAGCTACAACATAGAGTGGTATTTTAAGATCTTCAAATGTATCTGCATTTATGTTGTCTTTGAGAAACCTGACAAAATCGGAAGTTCCAAAGAGGCCCCTTTTTGGTATAGTCAACTCTACGAAACTGTTAAAATACTTGGCTTTAAATATTTTACGAATATCATCAGGAGATTGTCCAGAAGAATATAATGCACCAACAATAGCACCGGCACTGGTACCGGAGATAACATCTGGCTTGAGTCCAAATTCTTCCATAGCCATAAGTGCACCAGCATGAGCAAAACCCTTAACACCACCTCCTGAGAGAGTAAGTCCGAGCTTATGTACCTTATTCATTACAGGTGTGGTGTTACTTAACGGCATCGAGAATCTCTCCTGCTACATGAGCGTCAACTGACCTGTTTTCTCCTAAGTGAAGATTTCTTTCAGTGAACCTCTTTTTAATTTCATCTATAGTTTCCTGTCCTACACCATTTTCATGTAATCTGGTTTTCAAACCAAGGGAACGGAAAAACTCTTCTGTCCTGTCAATGATCATTCTTATGGCAACCTCTCTGTCAGAATGTTCTATTCCCCAGACTCTTTTCCCGTATTGTAAAATCTTGTCCCCTTTTTCACCCCTTAGTATCCACATTGTGCCTGGAAGTACTATAGTAAGACTGTGGCCATGTGTTATTCCGTTAAGTGCCGTAAGTTCGTGACCTATCATATGTGTGGCCCAATCCTGAGAAACGCCTAAAGCAATGAATCCGTTGAGACCCATTGTAGCAGATAACATAAATGTGGCCATTGATTCATAGTCGTGCTGGTTTTCTTTTATTTTTGGCGCCACTTCTATGATTGTCTGAAGTATTCCCTCTGCCCATCTGTCCATAAGCGGAGACTGACCTGTAGTTGTAAGGTATTGCTCAATTACATGGACAAAGGTATCGGCCAGACCACACGCCACCTGATATGGAGGAAGAGAAAATGTAGTTTCCGGATCTAGTACCGAAAATACCGGATAGTTAGAGAAAAAGGAGAACTTCTCCTTTGTAGCTTTGTTTGAGATAACTGCTCCTCTGTTCATTTCTGAGCCAGTAGCCGGTAATGTAATGACAGCTGCCATTGGAAGGGCCGATTTATAAAGCGATGGTTTTCTGACAAGATCCCATGCGTCACCGTCAAAGAGGGCTCCAGCAGCAATTAGTTTTGATCCATCTACAACAGACCCTCCTCCAACTGCAAGCACAAAGTCGCAACTCTCCTGTTTTGCAAGTGCAATAGCCGCTCTCAGGGTTTCTATGGTAGGATTTGGCTCAATCCCCCAGAATTCTATGGTATGGTGATCTTTCAATGCTTCTATAACCTGATTATATACACCATTCTTTTGGACACTTCCTCCTCCGAATGTAAGCAGTACTTTACTGTCTAGAGGTACTTCTGTTGTAAGTGAAGCTATCGATCCTTTACCAAAAATTAGTTTTGTGGTATTTTGAAAAATAAAATTATTCATTTCAGTTGAATTTAAGCTAATATAAGAATAAAAAAAATACCTCCTCAATTAATGTGAATTGCAGAAGATATTATTTTGTATTTGTGGTCCCGGTGGGGATCGAACCCACGACCCCAACATTAAGAGTGTCGTGCTCTACCAACTGAGCTACAGAACCTGGTTAAAACGGCTGCAAAGGTAATAATTATTGCTAAAGTTCTTATGTATTGTTTGATTTGACCGAAAATGGCAACAAGGGTTTGGTTTAATAAGATAATTATTGTAATTTTAATAAAAGGAGAATTTGGGGTTTCGCTAATCAACATCCCATGCTTAAATACAGAGATTGAGTTCCCGATACATTCAATCTGTCTGTTTGATATTAACTTTTCTAATAACAATACTGTCAGTAAATTATAAAATTGCATAACCTTGTTCAACCAATGATTAACAATACAAACGGAACTGAAACAACTACAATTATCCAGAAAAGATTAAAAAGTGGATTCAATTATCTCTTTTTGAAAAAGGGCTTTTCATACGAATTTTCAAATGAAACAGGGAACCTTCTAATTTTTGTCCATACTGGAAAACTGCGTATTTTGATTGGAAAATACAAGGAGTATTTTTTCGGTGACAGGGAGATGTTTTTAGTAAAAAATTCCGGATATCAATTTGATACGCTTCAGAACACAAAGCTGGTTCTTTTGAATCTGGATAACCACTGGGTATCTTTTTATGAAAACCTAAGGAGAGATGCCTCCCGAGTAAAGGATAAGTATATTTTTTCTGTATCATCACTTGTAATTCAGCCAAAACTTGAGGTTTTCCTCGATTCTGTCATACAGTGCATGACAAACAACAAAGGGTGTTCAAGGAACTATCAATATGTAAAACAGAGAGAACTTGAGATACTGCTCAGGAAATGCTATGGAAAGAAGGTTCTGGTTAACTTCTTCTCAAGGTTAAGTGGAGAGGTTCACGATTTTTACCAGTTTATTTTTGATAATTATCATAAATACAGGGGAGTAGAGGAGCTTATTACTGTCTCAGGTCTATCTCCCAGCACATTCAACAGAAAGTTCAGAGAGTTATTTGGAGAATCACCTTATCAATGGATACTAGGCAGGCGATCAGAAATAATCTACAAGAAGCTAATTATTAATAATTGCCCCATAGTCAAGATTATGAAAGACTACGATTTTACAGATGCGTCGCACTTCAATCGCTTCTGCAGGACTATGTATGGTTATTCTCCTACAGAACTAAGAAAGATTTTCAAGGAAAACCCGGAAAAGCTATCTGTTTTTTAACAGGTCGCGGATCTCCCTTAACAAAGTAATATCTTCGGGAGTAGGAGGAGGCGTTGCAGGAGCAGCTGGAACTTCCTCTTTTTTGCTGTTGAACCTGTTCATGAATTTGATCATCATGAATATTGCAAATGCAATAATGATAAAATCAAAGGTGACTTGAATAAAGTTTCCGTAATTTATTGAAACAGATTCTTTCAGTGTGATTTTGAGGTCGGTGAAATTAACCCCTCCTATCAGAAGACCAAGAGGAGGCATAATTACATCTGAGACAAATGACGAGACGATTTTTCCGAAGGCACCACCGATAATAATACCGACTGCCATATCCATTACATTGCCGCGCATTGCAAACTGCTTGAATTCACCAATTATTTTCATTGTAAATGTTTTATTGACCAAATATAGCAAAAAAGCTTAATTTTACCACAAATTTTGGATGTTATGGAATGGATGAAGACACTCTTTTTAAGTGAGGGAATAGCTCAGTCAATTATTATTCTGGCCTCAGTAATTACAATAGGTTTTCTTCTGGCCAAAGTGAAAATCGCTAAAATCTCGTTTGGCGCAACCTGGATACTTTTTGCCGGTATCGCGTTCAGCCACTTCGGAATCTCCATTAATTCTCACATACTTCACTTTGTAAAGGAGTTCGGGCTTATATTGTTTGTGTATTCTGTTGGCCTTCAGGTTGGACCTGGGTTCTTTGCATCCTTGAAGAAGGGCGGTTTAAAGCTCAACCTGTTAGCCTCAGCTATTGTATTACTTGGTGTTCTCACAACTCTTGTAATATATTTAATAACCGGTCTGCCAATATCTACAATGGTAGGTATTCTGTCCGGAGCAATAACCAATACACCCGGACTTGGAGCAGCTCAGCAAACTTATCTCGATATAAACGGAGTGAATGATCCAAGCATTGCTTTAGGTTATGCTCTTGCGTATCCACTTGGTGTTGTAGGAATAATTACTTCAATGATTCTTGTGAAATCAATTTTCAGGATTAATCTGGAGAAGGAAAATCAAAGAATAAAAGAGTTGGAAAAAGACAATCCTAATGAAACTATCAGACTGTCAGTCCTTATAACAAACTTCTCGCTTTTCGGAAAGACTATAATGGGATTGAAGCAAATGATAGATAAAAATTTTGTAATATCCAGAGTTTGTGATGACAAGGGCATTGTCCTTATTGCAAATGCCGATATTGCTCTTCAGCCGGGTTACAAAATTCTGATTATTGCACAAAAGAGAGATATCGAATCTCTTCTCTCTTTTTTTGGAACCGAGATTGAAATGAATGAGGAGGAGTGGGGCATTAAGGATTCCAATTTTGTACCAAGAAGGGTATTGGTAACTCAAAATAATGTTAATGGAAGGAGCCTTTCTGACCTTAAACTGGGTAAGGCCTTTGGTATAACTGTAACAAGAATAAACAGAGCCGGGGTTGATCTGCTTGCCACTCCTAATCTGCAGCTGCAGATTGGAGACAGACTAACAATTGTAGGAACACAGACAGGAATAGATGCCGCAGCCAATCTGCTGGGAAACTCAATGAAAAGATTGAGGGAACCCAATCTCATTGCTATTTTCCTGGGAATTGCTCTTGGAATTTTCTTAGGGAGCATACCTATATTCTTTCCTGGTATTCCTCAGCCTGTAAAACTGGGACTTGCAGGAGGTCCGCTTATAGTGGCTATCCTTATAAGTAGGTTCGGGCCAAAATACAAGTTGGTCACATATACAACCATGAGTGCTAATCTTATGTTGAGGGAGATTGGAATATCTCTTTTTCTTGCATGTGTAGGTCTTGATTCAGGCAGCAGATTTGTAGACACTATAGTAAATGGTGGGGGTGCAATCTGGATACTTTACGGGGCCGTTATAACAGTGCTCCCGCTTATGATTGTCGCAACAGCCGGAAGGGTATGGTTCAAACTTAACTATTATACTCTGACCGGATTGATGGCTGGCAGCACTACGGATCCCCCTGCACTGGCATATTCAAATGCGACAGCAGGTAACGATCTTCCCGCTGTAAGTTACGCGACAGTTTACCCTCTCACGATGTTCCTGAGGGTGTTAATGGCTCAGCTTATGATACTATTCTTCTAGTTTTTTAATGTAAGGATAATTGTCCCTTTTGCTCCCTTTTCAATTGTCAGCTTTGTTATGGAGTTATCCTGTGCTTTTTTATTTAGAATTTCTATAACAAGATCCTCTTTGGCGGTTGCTTTATTCAAAAGAGTAATGTTATAGCGTATTGCCTTTACTTTTGCATTCTCTGCAAATTCCCAGTCTGTAACCACATCTGTGTAATATGCCTTTCCCCATATATCTCTTTTCATTACCCTCTCCGTTAAAGGAATTGTTAGTGAAGATCCAAACTCAACCTCTCTTGCGACTTGAATATTGATGGTTTTAATCATATCCTTCATTATGTTTGTGCCTTTAAGAGATTCTTTTGATGGGTAGTCAAATTTTTCATACAACTCAACGGCAGTTGCCCCAAGTGATATGTCATCAATTGAATTATCTGTGATATTGCCGATTGCCCGTTTTAGCTCTGTGTTAAGGTCAAAGAAGTCAGACTCAAGGAATTCCGGCTGAGATTCATTTACAATAATCTGATAGGAATCTTTACTGTTTACTGGTTTTCCTTTCGTGTCAATCAGATAATATCTTCCTCTTTCAGACACAAAGCATTTTCCACTAAAAAAACCTGTGACATAGTCAAAGTTAAAGCCGGTAAGAGCTTCATCATTAATATTTATTAGAGATGATTTACCGTTTTCATTTGCAAAAAACTGCTGTCCCTCTGCATATTGAATGCCCTGATACTTGGCTCTGATTATTATCTCCCCTTTTTTGTCAATTATTCCATATCCGTTTCCATCATAAAATATTGCATGATTTCCATTAAATGGCTTAACTGATAGAAATTTAGAGTCAGGTTTTATTACCTTCTCACCTTTAACGTTCATGAATCCCCATACTTTTAATGAAGGATCATCTGTAAAACCAATAAGACCTTCATTTACAGTTTCGTGCACGCCCAAGACAGCGTCATCCACCTTCAAAACAGTTTTACCGCTTTTATCAATTATTGATCTTTCCGGATTTGACAGATTATCTCCCTTTGGGCCATATACAAGAGCATATCCCTCTTTGAAAGGGTATGCTTGCGAATATTCGGGTTTTATAACAACATTTCCCTTGATGTCAATATATCCGTATTTTGAATTTGCATCAACAATCCTTGCCATCCCTTCAGAAAAATTTGTTGCTGAAATTATTGGAATTCCATTGAATTCAGTTAAAGAAAATGCCTCTGAGCCATCTTTCCTGATAAACGTTACAGGAGAATCTTTTTTGACTACCGGAGCTACTTCTTCTAAAAAAAGACCCGCCTGCAGATATTGTCCTGTAATAAGTTTAGGTTGCTTGATGCTTGAATAATACTCATAAAGACCATTTTTATTCTTCACTAAGAAAAGACCATTTACTGCAATGGAAGGTTTTTCTGTAAATTCATTGCTGAACAGTACTTTGCCGCCAGTACCAATTAGACCCCATCTGCCATCTTTGGTTTCCTGAAAAGGAAGGTGGGAAATCCCTTTTTCTTTAATGTCCCCGCAAGAGGAGATAACAACACTCAAAAATATGAGTGCAATCACAGAAACTGAGTTTTTCATAGAACTATATTTTAGGTTGATCAAATATATAAAAATTGATGCAAAAAACAAAAAGTGTTGAATGTTACATACATCTGTATTTTCACTCAAATAATTGTTGGATTGTTGATGAAGTTAACTAATTTTAGGGCCAGTAAAATATTTAACGCATTATAATATTTATGTCTATAAAAGTTCTGATTGCAGATGACAATCAGTTATTCAGGGAGATACTGGCGAAACTTTTCAAACACGCAAACGAAATCGAGATTGTTGCTCAAGCAGAAAATGGACTTGAAGTATTGGATAAGGTAGGGCAATACCAACCTGATATAGTATTAATGGATATTGCAATGCCTCATCTGAATGGCATCGATACATCAATTGCCTTAGTTAAACAGTTCCCCGGAATTAAAATAATTGCGTTAACAGCATATGACGATAAAACCAACATAAAAGGCATGCTTGGAGCTGGAGTCAGGGGATACCTGCTTAAGAGTTGCAAATATGATCAGTTGGTGGACGCAATAATCCAGGTCAATAA
>Ga0209417_1003301_pt1 | contig 22007 bp, 20 predicted proteins | sample RifGroF2_FD_184002 | JGI IMG/M metagenome (GOLD analysis project Ga0209417, IMG submission 184002) | Groundwater microbial communities from Rifle, Colorado, USA - Groundwater F2 (SPAdes) (version 2) | ecosystem: Environmental > Aquatic > Deep subsurface > Groundwater | place: Rifle, Colorado... | reverse complement strand
CTTCTTTTTTATTACACCATTCCATTTACCCACACTGGACTTAGAGGAACCTATAAATTTAACGATAAGGTCAGCCTGATAGGGCAGATTGTCAACGGCTGGGATAATGTTGCTGACAACAACAATGGGAAGACCCTTTGCGCCCATTTGATGTTGACGCCAATGGCCAATACGACACTGAGTCTCAAACTTATAACAGGTCCTGAACAAACAAATAATACCGACAATATCAGAGATGTCTATAATATAAATCTGACTACAAATCCCATTGATAAATTAACATTTAATCTTGACCTTGTATTTGGAGCAGAAGAGAGCGACCCAAATAATATCGTAAATCCAAATACAGATAGCGAATGGTCAGGGGTTGCAGGAATTGTCAGGTATGCGGCAAGCGAGAGATATGCTATCAATGTCAGGGCAGAGATATTTGAAGATGGAGATGGGGCAAGAACAGGCACGCAACAGGATATGTGGGAGGTTACTGTTACGCCAGAATTTACCATTAAAAAGAATTTAGTTGTGAGACCAGAGTATCGTCATGATGCGTCGGATAAAAAGGTATTTGATAAAGGCGATAAAACAGCGGACAAAAAGACACAGGATACCGTAGCAATCAATGTATTCTTCTATTTCTGATTAAAAGAGGTAAGGAGGTTACCGAAATGAAAAAGATAGAGGCAATAATCAAACCATTTAAGCTTGATGAAGTGAAAAAGGCATTAAATGATATCCATATAGAGGGTATGACCGTAATTGAAGTAAAGGGGTTCGGAAGGCAGAAGGGACATACAGAGTTATACAGGGGCGCAGAATACACCGTTGATTTTCTGCCAAAGGTAAAGATAGAGGTCGTGACAACAGAGGAAATGGCAGTAAAGGTTGTTGATGTGATTCAGAGCGCCGCAAAGACAGGCAAGATTGGGGATGGCAAGATATTTGTTTCATCTGTTGAAGAGACAGTGAGGATAAGGACAGGAGAGAGGGGCAAAGAGGCGCTCTAAAGAGGTTGAGATGTTTAGCCTTGATGCTCACAATTTAAGAAATGATGGAGGTATAAAGTATGAAAAGAATAGGATTGGCAATAATATTAGCTATACTGGTTGGATTTGGTCTTCTATCCTCTACTATGGCAGAAGAGATTGCACAGCCTGAGCAGACAACTGAATTAGCAGAGGCTGCGCCGCAGACTGCCCCTGCTCAAGCCAAGATTGATACAGGTGATACTGCATGGGTGCTTATTTCAACGGCTCTTGTTATGCTTATGACGCCCGGCTTGGCCCTTTTCTACGGCGGCATGGTGAGAAGAAAGAATGTCCTCGGCACAGTCATGCACAGTTTTATCATAGTTGCCATTATCAGCGTTCAGTGGGTTCTGTGGGGATATACACTCGCATTCGGGCCTGATAAAGGCGGCATTATCGGCGGGCTTGAGTGGCTGGGGCTTAACGGTGTTGGACTTGAGCCTAACACCGATTATGCAGCCACTATCCCTCATCAGGCATTCATGATATTTCAGATGATGTTTGCGGTAATTACTCCAGCTCTGATAACAGGCGCATTTGCGGAGAGGATGAAATTTTCAACCTTCTTTGTGTTTACCATACTTTGGGCAACGCTTGTCTATGACCCCATATGCCACTGGGTATGGGCAGTGGGCGGATGGATTAGAAATCTCGGCGCATTGGATTTTGCAGGCGGTACTGTAGTCCATATATCATCGGGTGTGTCAGCCCTTGCCGCTGCCCTTGTTATCGGAAAGCGGAAAGGCTATATGACTGAGATTATGGCTCCGCATAATCTGCCGATGACGGTACTGGGCGCAGCTCTGCTTTGGTTTGGGTGGTTTGGGTTTAATGCAGGAAGCGCTGTTGCATCAGGCGGCCTTGCTACAAGTGCATTTGTTGTAACCAATACTGCAACCGCTGCAGCAGCTTTGGCCTGGATATTTGCTGAATGGATACAGAGGGGTAAACCTACGGTGCTCGGCGCCGCATCTGGCGCGGTAGCAGGGCTTGTGGCAATTACGCCCGCATCGGGTTTTGTCGGTCCCATGTCATCCATTGTAATTGGTTTCGGTGGCGGAATATTATGCTACATGGCTGTATCTTTAATTAAGCCTTTACTCGGCTATGATGATTCCCTTGATGCCTTTGGCGTGCATGGTGTTGGCGGCACATGGGGCGCTCTGGCAACAGGGCTTTTTGCAACAACAGCAATAAACTCAGCAGGCGCTGACGGTTTATTCTTTGGCAATCCAGCGTTGCTTGGAAAGCAGATTGTTGCTGTGCTTGCAACCATGATTTATGCGTTTGTAGTAACGCTGATTCTCCTCAAGGTTCTTGATTGGGTAATGGGGCTGAGGGTTTCACAAGAAGAAGAGACAGAAGGTCTTGACCTTACCCAGCACGGAGAAAGCGGGTATAGTTCGTAGTTAGCGTGCTTCATGTCCTTTGCCTGTGATCGTCCTCCCCCTGTCCCCCTCCAGAGGGGGATAAAGGGGGAGGATGCACACGTTTCATTGGCACGACTCACGGTTTTAACTGATACATCGCGGTATCTTTTAATTAATATAAGGCATATAAGGCAAAGACGCCTTCAATATTAAACAGTTTAAACGGTTTAAACAGTTTAAGCAGTTTAAGAAGAAGGCGTCTTTATTTTAAGGGAGAGAGAAGAATGGGAGTTATAAACGATGATATTTCGAGACGAAAATTTTTAAGCAGCGCATTTATGGCATTGGGTCTTGGTTTCGGCCTCGGTGCGCTTGGGCTGAGATTTCTGCAGTTTTTAAGCCCTAAGGTAACGGTGGATAGATTTGAAGAGATACTGGTTGGTTCTATAAGCGATATACAAGACAGTGATATAACCCCTATGGAGATCGGAAATGTGAGGATATTTCTTTTAAAGACAGATACAGGCCTTATGGCATTTTCAAGGAAATGCACTGACCTCGGCTGTCTTGTTAATTGGGATAAGGCCAGACAGGAGTTCATCTGCCCATGTCATCAAGGTGTATATAACAGGAATGGTAAAAACATTGCAGGACCACCACCAAGACCTCTGGACAGGTTTCAGGTAGTTCAGAAGGGTGAAAATATTTATGTGAAGGTAAGGGTGGCATGAAGACAGAAGATGAGGTTAAGAAGTTAAGAGGTTAAAAGATTTTTTCACAATTTCACAGCTTCTCAAGTTCTAAACTTCATTTCTTCATATTTTCTCGTTACCAAGCTGTGCTTGGTAACGCAATTGTTTATGAAGCTCCGGCTTCATAGAAAAAAGCTGGAGCTTTTTAGGCATTGGCATTCCCAAGCTGGAGCTTGGGAACGAGAGGTTTTAAAACGTTTTTATTAAACGGAGGAAACAGCATGGAAACAACTATTGAAGAGATAAAAGAAAAACCCTTAAAAGATAGGATTATTGACTTCATCCAGAAAGATGTGCCAGACCATCTGGATAGTTTTTCCTATTGTATGGGTGCAACTCCCCTTATTTTTTTTCTGGTAGCAGCAATTACAGGCGTTCTTATGACCTTTTATTATATTCCATATTCGGAAAAGGCGTATGAAAGTGTAAAGGCGATAACCAGCGAGATATATCTCGGCTGGTTCATACGGGGACTGCATAAGGTATCTATCAATCTTATGATATTTACCCTCTTTCTCCACGTTGTCAGGGTTTTTATAACAAGGGCGTATAAAACACCAGGGGAGTTAAAATGGTTTTTTGGCGTAGGGCTATTTTTCACAACCCTTGCCATGGGTTTCACCGGGTACTCACTTGTCTATGACCAGGTGTCATATTGGGGGATGACGGTTGTTATGAATATGATAGCAGAGATACCTATTATAGGTTCTCCACTGGCATATCTTTTACGAGGCGGCAGCGAGGTATCAGAGATTACACTTCTGCGCCTCTATGACCTTCATACTAAACTATTGCCGCTGCTTCTGGTGCTTCTTATAGGTGGACATATAGTCACAATAACGGTTCTTGGTTTTGCAAAGATAGAAGGCAGGGAAGGGACGCACCCATTCTATCCTGACCATGCTATGAAGGTTGGACTCATTGCCATAGGTCTCCTCATTTTAATGGTAAATATCGTTACGATTTTTCCACCAACCATTGGACCAATGGCAGATCCATTGGAGGTTGCATCAAATGTAGCGCCTCCATGGTATTTTTCTGCTGTATATAAATGGATTACCATAGCTCCACGACAACCAGCATTGTTTGGCATACTCATATTTTCCATTGTGTTCCTCTCTTATCCGTTTATAGATAGATTTCTGACTGAAAGGGGATTTAATATGGAAAGGATAAATATAGTCTTTGGCGCAGTAGCAGTCTTAGCATTTGCTGCACTGACACTATGGAATGCCCTTTAATAGGAGAATAGATATAAGAAGTAGGTTGGGCTTCCAGCCCGAAATCAGATGTGGAGGGCGGAACGCTCTGCCTCCTTGCGTTTTGAATCATGCAACTTATTTATAATAGGGGGTTATATGCAGACAAAGAATTTTAATCTTATGAAATATTTTATCGGGGCATTGAGCCTCATCCTTTTTATATCCCTTACCATAGTTGGTTATGTAGAGGTAAAGGCATCTAAAGAAGAAGTGCCAAGACCATATATTACACAGAAGACAAAGAAATGCCTCGACTGTCATATTGACAAAGGATTAACAAAAGGCGCAATAAGGGACTGGAAATTATCAAGACATGCTGAAAAGGGTATTGGTTGCAATGAGTGCCACATTCCTGTAAAAGGGACGCCTGAACGGATAATAAAGATGGCAACTGTATGTGAAAATAAAGAGGTGAGGCGTGAGGTGTCATCAACAAACTGCAAACAGTGTCATGAGGAAAAAGTCAAGGAGTTTGCAGCAGGCAAGCATTCAAAGGCATGGCTTGCAATGGAGGCGATGCCAACAACAAAAAATCAGCCTCACCAAATAATAGCAGGTGAAAAGGGATGCGGTGGATGCCATAAGATAGGTAGGGACGAAGGGCAGTGCGATTCATGCCATACAAGACACAGGTTTTCTGCAACAGAGGCAAGGAAGCCAGAGGCATGTGCAACCTGCCACATGGGTTTCGACCATCCTCAGTGGGAGATGTACTCAACGAGCAAGCACGGTGCAATCTATGCGACCGAAGGCGATAAGTGGGATTTTTCAAAGAAGATAAAGGACTGGTATAAAGAACCTTTGGTGGCATCTTATAAGACGCCGCGGGCCCCTGTATGCGTAACATGCCATATGCAGGAAGGAGACCATGGAGTTATGACATCATGGGGATTCCTTGCCTTGAGACTGCATGAAGATGATAAAGAATGGATGGGATACAGGGCAAAGATAATGCAGGGCCTTGGAGTTACATTGTCTACTGATGAAGGTAGGCGTAGAATAAATGAGATAGTGGTTTCGGCGGATGTAGTAAGACTGAATAAAGAAGACTGGCAGAAGGAAAGAGATAAGATGATAAAGACATGCAGCCAATGTCATGGAGAGAGTTGGGCGAAGGATGAACTTAAAAAAGTAGATGGTATCATAAAAGAGTCTGACAAACTTATGGCAGAGGCAGTGGATATTGTTAATGGACTTTATAAAGATAAATTGCTGCCTAAGCCGAAGGACTATCCAGCCCATGCAGACCTCCTTAGATTTTACGAGGTTCAGTCAGAGATAGAGCAGAAGCTCTATGTCATGTTCCTTGAACACAGGATGAGGGCATTCCAGGGCGCATTCCATGCAAACCCTGATTATATGCACTGGTATGGCTGGGCTGAGATGAAGCGGGACCTTGCTGAAATAAGGGAGGAGGCAAGAAAACTGCGTAAAGAACATAGAGAGAAGGCAATGTAGTGTTATAGAGAATGAGTAACCAATAAAAGATACGAAGGGGTATCAGCCTAAGGCAAGGGCGCCTGGAACAAAATGAGGCGCCCTTTTTATTTACAAAAATGTTCTAAAATAAAATCTTTTGTGCAAACAAAAGATTTTAACATTATGAAATATTTTATCGGCGCATTGAGCCTCATCCTTTTTATAGCCCTCACAATAGTCGGCTATGTGGAGGTAAAGGCAGGCAAAGAAGGAGTAAGGCCATACATATCTTCTGTTAATAAAAAATGCGTTGACTGCCATGTGAAAAAGGGGATTGGAGAGGGGCAGATAAATGAGTGGAAACATAGCCGTCATGCTGAGAAGGGGATAGGCTGCATTGAATGTCATAAGGCAGATGAGAAGGAAATGGATGCATACAAACACGAAGGTTTTATAGTCGCCACAGTTGTCTCCCCGAAGGATTGTGGTAAATGCCATGAGGATGAGACTAAGGAATTTACTGAATCTCACCACGCTGATGCGGCAAAATTTATTGGCTCTCTGGACAATATCCTCGGCAATATTGTTGAAGGTCCGGCTGCTGCCAATTCAGGATGCAGGCAGTGTCATGGAAGCGAGGTAAAGGTTCTGGCAAATGGGAAGCTTGATTCTGCCACATGGCCAAATACAGGCATGGGCAGGATAAATCCAGATGGTTCTAAAGGCTCATGTTCCGCTTGCCATGCAAGGCACAGTTTTTCTGTTGCCCAGGCAAGACAGCCTGAGAATTGCGGTAAATGCCATATGGGGCCAGACCATCCTCAGATAGAAATCTACAATGAAAGTAAGCACGGAATTCTTTACAATGCCAATAAAGAGAAGATGAATCTCAACAATCCCAAGGATAAATGGATTGCTGGAAAGGATTATCTCTATCCAACGTGCGCATCTTGTCACATGAGCGCTACAGAGACCCAGCCAGCAACCCATGATGTGGGCAAACGTATATCATGGACTCTTAGGCCCGTTATTTCAACTAAACTTAAAAACTGGGAGCAAAGAAGAAAGGCCATGAAGGATGTATGTCATTCATGTCATGGCCCTGAGCAGGTAGAAAATTTCTATAAGCAATATGACGATGCTGTTAGTCTCTATAACAAAAAATTTGGCGAGCCTGCCAGAGACGCAATGGAAAAATTAAAGGCAATGGGAAAGATAACACCTACACCATTTGATGATAAGATAGAATGGACATTTTATGAACTCTGGCATCATGAGGGTAGAAGGGCGAGGATGGGCGCATCCATGATGGGACCTGATTTTACCCAGTGGCATGGCTTCTATGAAGTGGCAAAACATTTCTACAATAAATTTATCCCCGAATTAAAAGAGCTTGACCCAAAACTCGCACAGGAGATATTGGCAAAAGAAGAACACAAATGGAAGAAGGGGCTATCAAAGGAAGAGGTTGCAAAAACGCTGGATTATTATCAGGAGAGGTATAAGCAGTAGTGCGATAGGGTAGGTTAAGGTAAGGCTCGCCGCCCTAAAGGGCAGCGAGCCTTACTCTTCTAAGAAGGTTTTCTGAAACTCAATAGCCATGCCTGCCCTTTGAAGAGTTCCTTTATCTTTATATCCTCCATGCCAGCAGGTATGGACTCTACAGGAGGCGATATAGCCTCCTGCCTATCTTTAAAAAACACACTAATTCCGGGAAATCTTTCAAGGGTCCTGGCAACCTTTTCTGTTTCATCCATGATAACTATCCTGGTTCCGCCTCTTGTCACCCGCACCATCTCTTTTATCGCCTGCGCCTTGTCATTAAAAAAATTTATTCCCCCCATTTGGTATACCACGTCAAATACATCGTCTTTGAAGGGCAGGTGTTCAGCCTCGCCCAGAAAAAGGTCTGCAACGATCCCCATCTTTTCAAGCTTTTTTTCGCACCTTTTCAGCATGTTCCACGAAAGGTCAAACCCGTAGCATAAACAGCCCTGCGGAAGGTGTGTCAAGTTGGAGCCAGTTCCCACAGAGGTTTCGAGAACCCTGGCACCTTCCCTCACCTCGAGTTCCTCTCTAAACACCCCCCTGATATTGTCCTCAGAAAGGCCCATCATGAAAAGCCCTACTCTGCTTATGAAGTCATAGACTGAGGCAAAACTGTCATAGATGGTTCTATATCTTCTGTTCAGACCCATAAGGTGGTCCTTCTCCACAAAAACAGGAATACCGTCTCGTATGGGAAATCGTAAGTTATGTTCATCGTTTACGAGGAACTGCGCCCTGTTGCCATTATAACACTCGTTTACGATCTTGAGAGGCAACTTCTCAGCAGGGCTGCAAAGAATATTTAGGGTCTCAGGTCTCATCTTGACATGAAGTGTTTTATCCAGTTAGAGAACTATGTTCTGTATTATGAGACCCTTAATAATGGAGATACTGAATGGCAAATTAAATATCCTGGCGCTGCAGGAGAGAATAAAACCCATCCAGGTTCCCTACTGGATTCTGAGTCCAGTGCATCTATTAATACGAACGCAATAAATGTCTTTATACTGTCCCCTTGCAGGTATTAGTCGCGCTCGATTCTTGCTATTAGCCAGTATATTACCCCAAGCACAGCAATTGCAGCTGTGAGTATAACTGACAGCTGATATTCCAGCGCCTCGGCCTTGAGCGTGGTTACAAGCAGCTTTCTGATAACGGCAACCAGCGCCACGCTTATAAATACTTTTATGGCAAATTTTCCGCCTTTAAGGTGTTTTACCTCCGTATCCATAAGCTCTATAACAACCCACATCATAAGCAGGGAGCCTAAGGTGCTGAGAAGCCCTTTTTCTATATCGCCGGTAAAGATGTGGGTTACATCATAGATAAAAAGACCCACAACCATTATGCCCATGACCACAAGACCCATAACAAGTATGAGATTCAGCAAGTAAGAAAATCTGTGGGCAAACTGTATAAGATACGATTCTACCCTTTCTGACAGGAAATAGGTTTTTATTTCCTCTTCTATAAATGAGCTTGTAATAACATCGAGGTTGATGTCTATAATTTTATCAACCGATTTTGCTAAAAATCTGCACTCATTGATATCTACGCAGAACTCCTTTTCAAGAATCCTCAGGCAGTACTGCCGCACAAAGTGCATTGCGGCATTGACATAATGGGCAGGAAGGTTTATTTTTACATGGGCATAGCCTATCCGTTCTACATTTCTTACATATTGTGCGCCGTATTCGCCTGAAAAGAGATCCATAAACCACTCTTTGAGTCCCGTCTGATGTCTTTTTATAATTTCTTCATCTTTTAGGAATTTTGGCGTATCCTCAAAGTGTCTTATGCAATTGTAGAACTCGATAGGAAACTCTTCCTCATGTTTCTTCATCAAAGGCTGAAGATGCTTCAGATTTGCTGCATCGCCTGCTGTAAAATTATAATGGGCTTTTATCTTTTCAATTGATTCCATGATAGCTCCTATGATTGCACAGATTTAAAAAATGATTACACAGATTCATTCAAAAAGATTAGTTTTAATCTGTGTAATCCTACTTGCTGTAATCCGTGTAATCGCATCACCTTAATATCTCTGTTGCATTAAAAAAGTAACCTATCTCGAATGCTGCTGTATCATGGCCATCAGAGCCGTGAACAATATTTGATTCAATAGAATCTGCAAAATCTTTTCTTATAGTGCCTGGTGCAGCATCTTTTGGATTGGTTGCGCCCATTATATCTCTCACCTTTTTTATTGCATCTTTTCCCTCGAGTACCATTGGCACTATCGGGTCTGAGCACATAAAAGTGGTAAGGCTGTCAAAAAATGGCCTTTGTTTGTGAACAGCATAAAACCCTTCAGCCTGTTTTTTAGTTAATTGAACCATCTTTAAGGCAACTACCCTAAGGCCTGCCTTTTCAAACCTCTTTATTACCTCGCCGACGAGATTTTTATTTACGCCGTCCGGTTTGACAATTGATAGGGTTTTTTCCATCTAAGATCCTCCCAAGAAAGATTTACGATTGTAGATTTACGATTTCAGATTTTAAAGATTTTAAATCGTAATTCGTAAATCGTAATTCGTAAATACTTTGGTGGCGGTGCGTGGAATCGAACCACGGACGCGGGGCTTATGAGACCCCTGCTCTGCCAACTGAGCTACACCGCCTTTAATCAATTGAAAATTGCAAAATACAAAGTGCAGACTCTAACTTTATATAAAATTTTAAAAATTTTCAATTTAAAATTTTCAACCTTCAATTTGCATTTATAATTACTTCCCCTTCACCTCGTTAGAAGTTCGCTATTATACGATATGTGCTTTACTGTGAACTGAACTTCTAACGAAGGAGACTTCTAACGGGGTTCAGCTTGTATGCCATAATATAGCTCTTGCCGATTCCGCCATCCATAGTGACTGCAATTACCAACTCCTTCTGGCCATCATTATCTATATCGCTTACAATATAATCTGCTATATATCCGTCAATCTTTCTTGTTCTCCAGTTTTCCTCAAGACCGTAACCTTCCCATGAAAGGTTTACCATTTCGCTATTTTTATAAGACCTGATTACTTTTAAGTAGCGACCCACAACACCCGGGTCATTTCTATTAATTATTATTTCTCCTATTCCATCGCCGTCCAGGTCCTCATGAATAATTTTGGCCTTTATATCTATAAAGTCACTGGCCTCATTATCTGAGGTTGCGCCAAGCTCCAGGCGATTCAGACTTCCTCCATAGTATTCTCCGCTCTTCCATATTTCTTTCCAAGAGCCATCATTGTCTTTATTGTATATATGCAGATAATCTCTTTCATCCAGTGAAATTATATCTGTTGCCCCATCTTTACCAAGGTCTGCTATTTGGAAATTATATATATTTAAGTTTTTAGGTATGTCAAAAACAGAAGATTCCTCAAGTTGTCCATTTTGCCATTTGAGTATTTGCACCGGACCAAAAAAACCATTTGTACTGCTATACTTCTGCCCCAGCAGAATAGAACCCATCTTTGGTTCTCTTAATGCACGTAGAAACCATCTTAAATCCGAGGCAATGGTTTTGAATTCATTGTCTTTATATTCCAATACATAGGAATCCAATTTGTCATGAACAATCCTTGTAACATATATTTCGCTGACTCCATTATTATTGATGTCATCAGTTGAAATACTATAGTTTTTAACAGAGACATTGCCCTTAAATTCTTTTATCAATTCAAGTTTCTGATTTCTAAGCCGGTATATAAAAAGATTATGGCTATCAAGTATGATTATCTCATTTTTTTTATCTCCATCAATATCCGCAATGTCAATATGTTTTATGCTGCTATCAAATTGAGGGCTTTTCCAGATACCCTTTACATGGCCTTTTTCCATTATTATGAAATCATCATCCTCTGGTGTTTCTGCCGGTTTTTCCTTTACTACAAATTTACCTGTATAAGTAGATGATTCTGAGGCGCCTGCTGTTACTGCTGCGCTGCCAGCTCCTTTTAATATCTTTGCCTTTGAGTCTTTAGCCATTTCATCTACCAAAGATATAAGATTTTCTAATCCCTTACTCCTGGAGGAGAAAAATATCGGTTGGTCAATTTTATTTACAGCTATCGTCTTCGCATCAATGCTTATACTTTCCGCAATAATCGTTATGCTGCCGTAGATTACATAATCTGTTTTTATTTCTTGCCCGATACTTTTGACAATCTCCTCTGTTATTTCTTCCTGGCTGTATTTGGATAGAGCCGATTTTATAGAAGATTCATTAACAATCTCAATAGATGACTCAGCCCCGAGTCTTGATGCGAGCATATCATTGACAGCACCCTTAATATATTCAAAACCCTGCGGCGCATTTATCTTCCATGGAAGGATGGCTACTTTGATACCCTGCGGGAGTGCTTTTTCCTCGGCAATACTATTGCCTGTAAGCAGCAGGCAGTAGGCAATAAGTAGTAGACAGCAAACAGTTAACAGTTTATGGGATTTCTGATTTCTTATTTCTGATTTCTGATTTCTGACTTCTTTCATCACATCTCCTCAGGCGCTGAAATTCCTAAAAGATTCAGGCCGTTCTTAATCACTGTCCTGACTGCCTCGCATAAATAGAGCCTTGCATTTGTCAGTTGCATATCCTCTGTTACAACACGATTTTTATTGTAATAAGGATGGAACATAGCAGCAAGTTCTTGCAGATAAAACGTTATTCTGTGAGGCTCCATTGCAAGGGCGCTGCCTTTTACAATATCCGGAAAAGACGCAAGTTTTTTAATAATATCGAATTCCTCTTTAAGACTCAAGAGTTTAATATTTACATCTTCTGTTCCCTGCTTAAACTTGTCTCCAAATGTTCTTGTTGGGGAGCCTGCGGGGACAAGTTTTGGAAGATGAAGCCCCTTTTCCCTTGCATGTTTTATGATGCTGCATATTCTCGCATGGGCATACTGGACATAAAAGACCGGATTCTCAGGCGCCTGTTTTTTTGCAAGCTCAAGGTCGAATTCAAGCTGCGCATCAGATTTTCTCGTAAGAAAGAAAAATCTGCATGCATCCTTCCCGATTTCATCCATTACCTCTCTTAAGGTAACAAACTCCCCTTCGCGTTTACCCATTGGCACTGGTATGCCATTTCTCAAAAGCGCTACGAGCTGAATAAAAATGATTTTAAGAGAGCTGTCATCATAGCCAAGCGCCTTTAAAAACCCCCTAATTCTTCCCTCATATCCATGATGGTCTGCGCCCCAGATATTAATAAGCATTGAAAAGCCCCTATTAATCTTTTCCCGGTGATAGGCTATGTCAGAGGCAAAATAGGTCTTTTCCCCGTCAGCCTTTATCAATACCCTGTCTTTATCATCGCCAAAATCACTTGTCCTAAACCAAGTGGCCCCATCCTTTTCGTAGATAATCTCCCTTTTTTTTAATTCGTCAATTGTTTGTAAAACCAGGCCTTTATCAAAGAGGCTTTTTTCACTATACCAGTTGTCGAATTCAATGCCAAAGTCTGCAAGGTCTTTTTTTATTAATTTCATTATGGATTCAGCCGCGAAGTTTGTGAAAAAAGGCAAAGAGTCTTCATTTGTCTTATCATACTTATTGCCGAATTTGGTTACGATATCCCTGGCAATATCCTTTATGTATGCGCCTTTGTAATGGTCGTCAGGGAATTCAACCTTTTTGCCCAAAAGCTCAAGGTATCTTAAATACAGAGACCTGCCGAGTATCTCTACCTGTTTTCCTACATCATTTATATAATATTCCTTTGTTACCTCGAATCCTGCTGCCTTGAGTATGTTGGCAAGGGTATCGCCAACTGCTGCGCCTCTTCCGTGGCCAATGTGCAGAGGACCTGTTGGATTTGCGCTTACAAACTCAACCTGAACCTTTTTCCCTGCGCCAATATCTGATGCCCCGTATTTTCCCTTGAGATGATAAATCTCTTTTAATAAGTTTAGCCAGTAATTATCACCCATAAATATGTTGATAAATCCTGGCCCTGCTACATCTACCTTTTTAATATTTTCTGATTGCCTTATCTCTTTTGCGAGCAGTTCAGCAATTTGTCTTGGTTGTTTGCCTTCCTTGCTGGAGAGGAGCATGGCTATGTTAGTCGCAAAATCTCCGAAATCATCTCTCTTTGGTTTTTCAATAATAATATCAGGGAGTTCTTCTGTTTTTATAGCTCCATTTTGTTGACATTCTTTAATGGCCTTTTTTATAATATCTGATACTGTTGCTATCATTAGTTATTCCCTTATAAAACAAATCCCCACCATTTAGGTGGGGCAGTGCGAAAATATAGGTCAAGGTTTAGATTGAGGCTGAGAATCCACTTTGCTTGAATCTTAGCCTTAGCCTTATTTTTATGGCCGGCAACCTGCCAGCCTGCTTATATCCCTCAAGTTCCACCAAAGCCGATTGTTACCTTTGGCCCTTCTACAATAACAGGCACATCTTTTCTGCCTTTGGAATATTTCAGCATCTGCTCCATTCCAGATGAATCCTGCTTTATGTTCACATACTGCACCTGATAGCCCTTTTTGGCAAAGTCCTCACGGGCTGCCTGGGTATAGGGTCAGGTATCTTTACCAAAGATGAGAACCTTTTCAGACATAGTGTAATTCCCTCCAGATTTTTTATTTACTGCATAATAGCACCTGTTAAGTTTTAATTCAAGCCCTGTTAGAAGTTTTTCTGCGAAGGTTACAAATCCTTCCGGTGAAGCAACTATGGTATCAAAAAGGACTTCTAACGGGGCAAGCCCTACATAGTTTCTGAGATTTTCATTGACGCACAGGAAGGGTTTCTGATAACCTTTAAACTTACAATTTCACAGATTTTTAAGAGCGATTACACAGATTAAGAGCTACTTTTAAAATCTGTGTAATCTTTTTTGCAATCTATGTAATTCCACTTAGCGGGGTGTAATCAAAAATTATTTTTTATGGAATCAGTAATACGCGACATAGCTATACTTTTAGTGCCAATACTTCTGGCTGTAACCTTTCATGAAATGGCCCATGGCTGGGTAGCTGATAAGCTTGGAGATCCAACAGCAAGGCTTTTGGGAAGGATTACCTTAAATCCGATTAAGCACCTTGATCCAATAGGTACATTGGTATTTTTTTTGACCCATATGATAGGGTGGGCAAGGCCAGTGCCGGTAAATCCTTTACACTTTAAAGATCCAGTAAAAGGGATGATGTGGGTTGCCATTGCAGGTCCTGTTACAAATCTTTTTCTTGCAGCAGTAAGCGCCATTATCTTTAGAATTATTCTTGTTTCGGGGCTGCTTTTTGACCCTTCCATTTCTTTTATTATGAAACCCATCTACATGATGGTGCAGGCGAGTGTGATTATAAACATCGGTCTGGCGGTCTTTAATATTCTCCCCATTCCTCCGCTTGATGGAAGCAAGATTCTGATGGGTTTGCTCTCAAGAGAGCAGGCAGAGGTTTTTGCAAGGATAGAGCCATATGGATTTTTGATACTTATCCTTTTAATTATGACAGATATTGTCAGCGCAATACTTTCTCCAATAATTGGGTTTAGCGTAGGATTACTTCTTGAAGGCAGGTTTTAAATGGTGAGTAAGCGGGTTTTGAGCGGTATGAGGCCTTCAGGCAGACTTCACCTCGGCCATTTTCATGGTGTGCTCGAAAACTGGCTGAGGCTCCAGAAAGAGAATGAATGTTTTTTCTTTGTAGCTGACTGGCATGCCCTGACAACAGAATATAATGACCCTTCCAATATTCAGGAAAATATCCGTGAGATGGTGATAGACTGGCTGTCCGTTGGAATACTGGGAACAGATTTAAAATCTGTCCCCAACTCAACAATATTTCTTCAATCTGATATAAAAGAACATGCAGAGCTGCATCTTTTGTTGTCAATGATAACGCCGCTTTCATGGCTTGAAAGAAATCCTACCTACAAGGAGCAGGTTGAAGAGGTAAAGGATAAAGACTTGCATACCTACGGCTTTCTCGGGTATCCAGTGCTGCAGACCGCTGATATTATTATTTATAAGGCAAATGTAGTGCCGGTCGGCATTGACCAGGCGCCGCATCTGGAGCTTTCAAGAGAGATTACCAGGAGATTTAACTTTCTCTATGGTGAGACTTTTCCTGAGCCTCAGACGCTTTTAACAGAAACTCCAAAGCTCCTCGGCACTGATGGCAGAAAGATGAGTAAGAGTTACAATAACGCCATATTTCTTTCAGACCCGCCTGATGTTATAGAGAAAAAGATTCTTCCCATGATGACAGATCCTGCGAGGAAGAAAAGGCAGGACCCAGGAACACCGGAGATATGTCCAGTCTATTTTCTGCACCGGATTTATTCTACACCGGAAACCATCACATGGGTGGAAGAGGGATGCAGGACCGCTGGCATTGGCTGCATAGAGTGCAAAAAATCCCTCATTCCCTCGATCATAAAAAGGCTTGAACCATTTCGGAAAAAGAGAGAGGAACTTACAAAAAATCCAAATATTGTGAACGAAGTGTTGAGCAAGGGGAATAAAAAGGCAAAGGAAATTGCGCAGAAAACAATGGTAGAGGTGAGAAAGGCGCTGAAACTACAGTAGGCAGTACGCAGTAAGGAGTAAGCAGTAAAAACAAACTACCAATTGTTTTCTGCCTACTGCCTACTGCTTGCCGCTTACTGTCTACTATCCATGTACAAAGTCAAACTCGAAATATTTGAAGGCCCATTAGACCTTCTTCTTCATCTCATCAAGCAAAATGAGGTGGATATCTATGATATTCCTATTGCTACAATCACAGAACAGTATCTGGAATATATGGAGATGATTAAGAGCCTTAATCTGGATGTGGCAGGCGAATTTCTGCTAATGGCAGCAACCCTTGTCCACATAAAGTCAAAGATGCTCCTGCCGTTTTCAGATGAGGAATCTGAGGAGGAAGGCGAGGAAGTTGGAGACCCGCGTCAGGAGCTTATAAGAAGACTACTCGAGTACCAGAAATATAAAGAGGCAGCAGCCCAGTTAGAGCAAATGAAGATACTTGGTAGAGATACCTTTTCAAAAGGAGTTGGGGACAGACTTGAAATCTGCCCCCAAGTGGAAGAGGGCGGTCTGGTAAATCTCTCTTTATTTGATCTTCTGGAGGCATTTAAAGAGGTTCTGGCAAAGGCGCCGAAAAGTATTGGCCTTGACGTAACATTAGAGCATATAACAATTACGGACAGAATAAATTTTATTATGGAACTTTTGGGCAAGGGAAAAAGCATCACATTCTTATCTCTATTTCCGTCCGGCAGCAGCAGGGCAATGATAGTTGCCACATTCCTTGCAATGCTGGAATTAACCAGGATGAAGATGATACGGATTTACCAGTCCGAGCAGGATGGGGTGATACGGCTGTATGTGCCGGAGGCGAGTGGAGAAGATGAATCGGGGAATCGGAGAATCGGGGAATCGGAGAGATTGGAAAACCAAGAAGCGGAGAAATCTGGAAACGGGGAATGGGAGAGAGAATAAACAGCTACAGGGAACTGCGTGTTTATCAAAGCGCCATGGAAGCCGCCATGAAAATATTTTCCGCATGAGGAAAAATATTCCATGATCGATCAGATTCGTCGCTCTTCTCGCTCTGTATGTGCAAATATTGCAGAGGCATGGCGTAAACGGCGATACAAAGCTGCATTTATTGCTAAGCTGAGCGATGCAGAAAGTGAAGCCTGTGAAACTCAGGTATGGATTGAATTTGCAGGGAGATGTAGTTATTTTGATAAAAAAACAGAAGATGAACTTGATATAGCTTACAACCAGATTATTGCGCAGATTGTTCGCATGATAGAAGAGGCAGGTAAGTGGCTTATTAAAAAATAGAACCGGAGAATGGGAGAAACTGGAAAAGATTGAATCGGAGAGCGGGAGAAACGGGGAAACGGGGAAAAATTTCTCTCCGATTCCCCCATTCGTGTTTTTTATAATTCCCCGATTCATTTTTTGGAGACAACATGGATAAAGACAGTTTAAAACCGCTCATAGAAGCTATCATCTTTGCCGCTGACCACCCTATCAGTTTTGAGAAGCTGATGAATGTATTGGAAGGCGAAAAGAGGGATGAGGTAAGGCTTGCGCTCAATGAGCTTATAAATGAGTACAACTCATCAGGAAGGGGATTATTTATTGAGGAGGTGGCAGGCGGGTATCAGCTCAGGACAAGGCCTGAGTTTGCGCCGTGGTTGAGAAGGCTTTTTAAGATTGGATTTCAAAAGCTCGTAACAGGCTGTATGGAGACGCTTGCCATAATCGCATACAAACAGCCTGTTACGAGGATGGAGATAGAAGAAGTGAGGGGGGTTGACTGTGGCGGAGTCTTGAAAACTCTCATGGATAGAAATTTTATAAAAATTATTGGAAGAAAAGAGGTGCCTGGTAGACCAGCAGTATATGGGACAACAAAGGAGTTTCTGGAGGTTTTTGATTTAAAAGACCTTTCATGTCTTCCAACATTAAAAGAGATTACCATGCCGGAGGCTGAACTTGGCGTGGAGGCCGCGCTGAGCGTGGAGGAGGAAGGAATTGCAGGAGAGGCTACAGAAGATAATAGCAAAGGCAGGGATAGCGTCGAGACGCAAGGCAGAGGAGATGATTCTGGAGGGGAGGGTGGTGGTCAACAACAGGGTAGTGACGGAACTGGGGACCAAGGCTGACCCTGGAAAAGATATAATTAAAGTTGACGGAACAAAGATTACAGCTTCCCATCTTGCAGGGCCAAAGATTTATATTCTCCTCAATAAACCTAAAGGGGTTATGAGTACCCTGTCAGACCCGCAGAATAGGCCAACAGTCGCTGACCTTGTAAAACTTGCCCCTGCGGAGCCTGCCCCGCACTTGATGCGGGGTTCTAAGCAGGGGAAGATTAAGCACAGGGTTTTCCCGGTCGGCAGGCTTGACTATGACGCCGAAGGTGTGCTCCTTCTTACCAATGATGGAGAACTTACCAACAAACTGATTCATCCACGCTATCAAATACCCAAAAAATATCTCGTCAAGGTAAGCGAATGTCCTGACCAGAAGGATATTGAAAAGCTCAAGAGAGGTGTTTATCTTGAGGACGGAAGGACCCTGCCTGCTGAGGCAAGATTTATCCGGCCAACTGATAAAAATTCATGGATAGAGCTTACTGTATATGAGGGGCGTAACAGGCTGATAAAGAGGATGTGTCTTGCAATAGGACATCCTGTGCAAAAATTAAAAAGGATAGAATTTGCAGGGATAAAATTAGGAAGTCTTAAGCCCGGAAGCTACAGGGTGCTGACGAAAGATGAGGTGGAGAGGCTGAAAGGACTCATTGCAAAATAAAGATTGCAAATTGCAAAAGTCAAAATTAGACCAAAAACAATTTGTTTTATAATCATTGCACTTTGCACTTTGCATTTTGCAATGATTATGAATAAGGGGCTTTCAAATACCTTTAAGAAGACCTACAATAAGCTATTCAAGGCCTTCGGTCCCCAGCATTGGTGGCCCGGAGATACGCCCTTTGAGGTAATAGTGGGCGCAATACTCACCCAGAATACAGCATGGACAAATGTTGAAAAGGCTATTCATAACCTTAAAAAGGCAAGGCTTTTAAATCCAAGAAAGCTTCACGACCTTTCTCAAAAAGAACTGGCAAAATATATCAGACCCGCCGGCTACTTTAATATCAAGGCAAAGAGGCTGAAGTATTTCCTGAATTATCTTTTTGATAATTACAGCGGCAGCTTAAACAGGATGTTTTATGGAGCAAGCCGACTGTGTCGGCGTAGAAAACACGGCAACACGGTTGCCTCAGTCCATAAATTGCGCAGAGAACTCCTTCAGGTAAACGGCATTGGGCCTGAAACAGCAGATTCAATACTTCTATACGCCGGCAATCATCCTGTATTTGTTGTGGATGCATATACAAAAAGAATATTATCCAGACATCGGATTATAAGCCAAGATGCAGATTATCATGAAGTTCAGGGATTATTTATGAAAAATCTTCCCCATGATGTGGAGATATTCAACGAGTATCATGCTCTTCTGGTAATGGTTGGAAAAGATTTTTGTAAGAACAAGAAGCCTCGTTGCAGTAAATGCCCTTTGATGTAGAGCCGACTAAAGACCTGCCTAAATTGAGAAATAGAGTTATCCATGGAAATATCCCGTCATAATACGATGAATGAAAATTGACTATGAATAGATACTGAGATATATTGAAAACAAAATCTTGGCATAAAAATATCTAATATCAGGATAACTGTCCATGAACAAATTTTCACTCACCAGAAAGGCATTTTTGGCATTGTTCGTCATACTCCTGCCTATCGTAGTCACTTTTATCGTTACTTACCGTTCAAATAAAGAGTTATTAAGACAGGGAATGTTGAATGACCTCACAGTCATTGCTGAACTTTATGAAAGGTTGATTTATCAATTTATCGAGAGGTCAAAACAAAGGGCATTGGACTTTGCCAGCGATGGTTTTATTGGTGAAAAAGTTCGGGAAATCATCAATGGCAACAGACACGCAGTTGAGTCGCTTAATGACCATTTACTTAAAAATAAAATATCCTTAGATAAAACGATTCAAGTAATACACATCCTGTCGTTAGATGGCCATATTATAGCTTCTACAGATAATTCTGTAATTGGAAGGGACGCTTCTAACGAGCCTTTTTTCATAAAAGGGAAAGAGAGGGTGGTTTTTACAGAAGCAGGAGATAGTTTCATTAAGCAATACGGGGTGGCGATTTCAGCCTTTATCTCAAACAGGATAACAGGAGAACCAATCGGTATTCTTGTTAATTGTATGAATCTTTCTATGCTTAACAGCATTACAAGGGGGTATTTACTTAAAGAATTAGGAATACCTCCAACGCATCGCGTAGTAGAAAAAAGGAAAACATTTGAGGCGTATCTTGTTAATAAAGATAAGCTCATGCTTACAGAGTCTATCTTTGTAAAAGGTGCGGTATTAAAACAGGTAGTGGATGCGCCTCCTGTTGAGGCATGTTTAAAATCAAATAAGGGGATGGCTTCTTTTTATAAGGATTATAGAGGGGTAAAGGTTATTGGCGCATCCATGTGTATTCCGTCTTTGAAGTGGACGCTCCTTGTTGAGATTGATGAGGCTGAGGTCTTCACACCTATTTTTGAGATTCGTAGCGGCGTATTGATAACCAGCGCTATTGTAATAGGAGTTGTTGGAATATTGTTTATTTTATATATGAGAGATGTGATGATGCCCCTCAATAAGATAGCTGCAGCAGCAGGTAATATTGCCAAAGGCAACTATAATATTACAATCCCGGTCAGGAGCAGAGATGAAATAGGCGCCCTTGCCGAGTCGTTTAATAGGATGGTGAGGGAGATAAAGGCCAGGGCAATAGCGCTCCAGGAAGAAAGGGATAGGGCGCAACAGTATCTTGATGTTGCCGGAGTAATATTAATAGCTATTGACAGTAATGAAAAGGTTAAACTTATTAATAAGAAGGGCGCGGAGGTGTTAGGATACTACGAAGAGGATATCTTAGGTAAAAACTGGTTTGATGGGTTTATTCCTGAAAGGCTAAGAAAGGAAATGAAGGAGAATTTTTCTAAATTGATGTCAGGTAAGGGGAAGAAATTTGAGTATCGTATCCATCCAGTTTTTAATAAGGATGGCGAGGAGAGGTTAATTGCATGGCATAACGGTGTATTAACGGATAAGAACGGCAATATTTGCGGTTCTTTAAGCTCTGGAGAGGATATTACTGAAATGGGACACGCAGAAGGAGGGAGCAAGCGATTAGCCGCCATCCTTGATAAAACTGGTGATTTCATCGGCGCTGCCGATAAGGAGGGCAGAATGCTTTACCTTAATATGGCAGCGCGGAAGATGATAGGAATAAATGAAGAAGAAGACATCTCAAAATCGAGCATTTCTGATTTTCACCCGGATTGGGCAAATAAAATAATATTAGAAGAGGGAATACCAGCCGCAATCAGTAAAAACGTGTGGAGCGGCAGAACTGCCATATTAAGTCGTAATGGACGAGAAATTCCTGTTTCTCAGGTAATTCTATCTCACAAGGCTCAAGATGGAACTGTTGAGTTTTTTTCTACCATTATGCGAGTTGTTTAAGATCATATGACCATGGTCTGAAATAAAAACGGAGAATTGAGATATGCAATTTACCCTTGATTTTAATAATACCATGTCAGATGTTTTAGGCAGTGAGCAAGGCTTCCGGCCTGAGGATATTGACGGACTCAAAAAACAGGCAAATGAAATCCACAAAAACCTTCAGGCAAGGAGAAGAACTGATATTGGTTTTTATAATCTTCCGTATGATGAAAAACTGCTTAAAGATGTTTTATCGCTCTCAAAAGAACTGGCCGGCAGTTTTGACACCCTCGTTGTGCTCGGCATAGGAGGTTCGTCTCTGGGAGGAAGGGCTATATTCAATGCCCTGTGCCATCCGTATCATAATCTTTTGCATTCTGTAGGGGAGGGGCGCCTGTCTCCGAATGCTTCTATCGGGGATGTACCCTCCCGTTGCGGGCGACCACAAGGGTCGCCCCTACAAGCGAGGAATAAAAGGAGCGTCCTCAGAATTTTCTTCTGCGATAATATAGACCCTGACGGGTTTAAGCCCCTTTTTGAAATCCTGAATCTTAAGAAGACCGTGTTCAAT
>Ga0209417_1003293_pt1 | contig 22021 bp, 19 predicted proteins | sample RifGroF2_FD_184002 | JGI IMG/M metagenome (GOLD analysis project Ga0209417, IMG submission 184002) | Groundwater microbial communities from Rifle, Colorado, USA - Groundwater F2 (SPAdes) (version 2) | ecosystem: Environmental > Aquatic > Deep subsurface > Groundwater | place: Rifle, Colorado... | reverse complement strand
ACCGTAACTGGGGACCTACACTAATCAAGACCGCTTCTGATTTGCTTAATCGTTTCTAAGGTACTTTATAACTCAGAAAAGGCTGGAATGTCAGTGCTGAATGAATTCATCCTCTTTATTCTTTTAGTTGTATTAAATATGAAAGAAACGATATGGCAAGGATACGTTATCGGGAGTATTCATGAAGACGTATAACCTGCAGCGTTTTACGAAGATTGAAATACTCCGGAAGATCAGCCGGGAAAACCTTATATCACTTCTGAAACCTTATGAGGGTTATCTTCAACAACAACGAAATTTCAAGATACCGAAACTTGACTCATGCGAGGAATTGAATTATGGAGGCTTGAGCAGGATTTTGCTATCCCCTGACTCTTCCACTCCAAAAGAGCTGGCCGATGCTCTATTTCATATTGATGAGTTTCTGACGCCTGCGGGATTTCGCCATCCAGCGGAAAATCGAAGGAACCGATATTGATGCCACCATAAGCAAAGACGCTTCGTATGCAGACTTGGTGGTGGAAGTCTGGATGCGCAATCATAAAATCATTGAGAACATTCACGAGGAACAATATTTTTGCCGCCTCCGTTCTTTTGATTATTACCAGACTTTGCAGAAGCCGTCAATCACTTTCCAGGAGACATCGCAAAAGGCGACAGTTCCGTTGGAGAAAGATATAAACGAGTGGTTTTATGAAAAGCGGCGCGGGCGCCATGCCAGTCTGTAAAACTGTTTTCTACAAATCCAGTTCGAACTGCATTCCGGCGTGGAGAGGGTGGAGCTGGGTTCCGAGGATTTTGTAGAGACGGCTGAAACCCATTATACCCGTGCAATGTCCCAGGTAAAGTTCAGTGCCGCGTTTTTCAAAAAAATCGGCGACGGCTTTTATTTCCTTGTCGGAAACGGAATTTAGGTGACTGCCGCCGATTACCGTGTTTATAGGGAGATTGGTCAGTTTTTCGGCTTTCTTGTATATTTTCAGAATGCCCGGATGCGAACAGCCCACAACAAGACACGCCGAATAATCGCCTTCTATAATCAAGGATATTTCATCGGTAAATCTGTCGGGGATATGTTCATGACTGCCTTCTTCCCTGTCCCTGGTGAAAGGCCAGCCGTCAGGGAGCTTCTTCCTGCCGCCCGTGGAAAAAAGAATATGCGTATCCGCGATTTTATAAACGTCAGATACCCATCCGACCCTGTCCAGTTTATCAGCGTTCGCTATAGCTTTTCCGGTCTCGTCTGAAACACCGATATAAACGGGCACATGGGCTTTGGCTTTATTGTATTTTCTGATAAGCGCGTCTCTATGGAGGTACAAAGGAGCTCTGGAAGCCTCATGCAACGCCACGGGAATTCCGTTTCCGTGGTCATGATGTCCATGGCTCATGATAATCGCGTCCGCGCCGAAAAGCTCCACGCCTATCGTCCGGGAATTTTCATAAAAAAGCCCGCTTTCCCCGGTATCGAAAAGAACGTTGATATTCCTGGTTTCAATATAAAGTGAAAGTCCGTGTTCGGCCAGAATATGCGGTTCTTCCGCGTGATTTTCAGTTAGAACGGTAAAGTTTATGGAACTCATTTATCCGGCCCCCGTACAGAATCAGGCACAGGAAATAAAAGAAGCGGACGCTTCAAATTATTTCTGGCGGAAAATGATTCTGCCTTTTGTCAGGTCGTAAGGCGACATTTCAAGGGTAACGGTATCGCCGGGGAGAATGCGTATGAAATTCAGACGCATCTTTCCGCTGATATGCGCGAGCACCATGTGCTGAGTGGGTAATTCGACCCTGAACATAGTGTTCGGCAGCAGTTCCCTGACTATTCCATCAACCTTTATCACATCTTTAGCCACGTCAAAATCTCCGGTTCGTGTTGGGTAATATATACCATGTGTTCAAAATGGGCGGATAATTTACCATCAAGAGTGCTGACTGTCCAGCGGTCTGAAGCAGTAATCACCTTGTGTGTGCCCAGATTAAACATCGGCTCGATCGCCAATACCATGCCGGGAATCAGTCTGGGACCTCTGTTCCTGGTTACAAAATTCGGCACTTCAGGGGGTTCATGGAGCAGAGTGCCGCAACCATGTCCGACATATTCCCGGACAACTCCAAGTCCGGCTTTTTTCGCTACTTTTTCGACAGCCGCGCTTATGTCCCCTACATAATTTCCGGCTTTTGCCTCTTTTATTCCCTCCATCAGGGCAAGTTCGGTATTTTCGAGTAAAATCGACTCATCAGAGGCCGGTGCTCTGCCGAGGCAGAATGATTTAGCGGTATCACCGACGCCGCCGTCGAGCTTTACCCCGATATCAAGACTTACAAGATCTCCTTCATTAAGGATTCTCTGATTGCTGCCGATGCCATGAACGACTTCTTCGTTCAGCGAAATACAAATCTGTCCGGGAAAACCTCTGTATCCGAGAAAGGCGCTGGTACCGCCTGTCGAAGCTATCAGAGAGCCCGCGAGGTCGTCCAGATTTTTCGTTGTCATTCCGGGGCGGACAAGCTGTATCAGTTTTTCTCTGACCGTTGCCGCCGCATGCGCCGCTTTTCTTATGGCGCGTATTTCATCTTCGCTGTGAATGACAAAATTGGGTTTCAGCATATCAGTTAAGTACCGAAATTAACATTGGATAAGATTTGTTTTTCGGCAACTCGGAGTCAACGGAACAGAGCAGTCCCTTTTTTTCATAATATTCTATAAGGGGCGCGGTCTGGACGTTATAGACTTTAAGTCTTTCCTGAGCTGTTTCGAGAGAGTCGTCAGCCCTCTGGACGAGGTCTTTCCCGCATTTATCGCATTTGCCTTCCTGTTTCGGAGCGCTGAAAATTTTATTGAATATCGCTCCGCATCCGCCGCATGTGAGACGCGCGGTAAGCCTCTTGAGAAGAAGTTCCTCTCCAGCCTTGAAGTAAACAACGCAATCGAGTTTTTTCCCTATTTTATTGAGGGCCTGTTCGAGAAGTTCAGCCTGTCTTACTGTTCTTGGGAAGCCGTCGAGGATAAAGCCTTTTCCGCATTCATCTTTGCCGAGCCATTCGCCGACCATGTCAGCGACAAGTTCATCGGGGACGAGCGCGCCGGAGCTTACAAAGCCCTTGGCTTTTTTGCCGAGTTCGGTTTCGTTCTTGATTTCAGCGCGCAAAATGTTGCCTGTTGAAATATGAGAAATACCGGTTTCCTTGATAAGTACTTCAGAAAGAGTTCCTTTGCCTGCCCCTGGAGGCCCTAAAAACACGAGATTTTTTTTCTTTATCATCAATTGTCTCCGTTTGATTATTATAAAAACGCAAAAGACGGAATGGTTAAGTTAATCCACATAAAGGATTTTTCAAAAGGAACTTGCTATGATATTCGGGTTTTCAGATAATCGGCAATATTTTCAGAGGGAATTTCAATCTGTTCGCCGTTTTTCATATTTTTGCAGACGAGCACACCTTTCTGAAGTTCCGAGTCGCCGCATATTACGGCGAATTCGGCGCCGGCCCTGTCAGCCGCTCTCATCTGGGCTTTCATGCTTCTGGCTTCCAGTTCTGCTATCACCGCGATGCCGGATTTCCTGAGTTGGGCGGCAAGGCGCATGTTTGACGCGAGCGCCGCTTCCCCCAAGGCAACAAGAAATACCGGACTGCGTTTTAAGTCGGGCTTTGGAAGGCCCAAAGCGTCGCGGACTATGATGAGGCGTTCCATTCCGGCCGCGAAACCTACGCCGATTACGGGCTTTTTGGTTTCCGGGAGAAATATTTCATAACGTCCGCCCCCGGCGATGGCATTCTGCGCGCCCAGCCCGGGATGCACCAGTTCAAAAACTGTATGCACATAATAATCAAGCCCTCTGACAAGGCGCGGATCAACCTCATAATCAATATTCAGTTCTTTAAGAACGGAGCATACTTTTGAAAAATAATTTTTCGTCTCATCGCTGAAATACGATACTATATCGGGAGTATTTTCTATGTGTTCTTTGCACTGCGCCTGTTTGCAGTCGAGTATGCGCCAGACATTTTTTGAAATTCTGTTTTTGCAGTCTTCGCACATGACATCAATATTTTTTGAGAAATGAGCCCGAAGCGCCTCCTCGGCAGGCTTTCTGTCGGCGACAGCGCCTCTGGTATTGAGTTTCAGGTGTGAACCGCTTATGCCTGTTTCCTCAAGATAATGAGCCAGCATAGCTATGCACTCGGCATCAATTTCAGGCGCGGCCCTGCCGACATTTTCGACACCTATCTGGTGAAACTGCCTTCTGCGGCCCGCGGCCGGACGTTCGCCGCGAAACATCGCGCCCGTATAAAATACCCTCCACTCATTTCCATTTACCGCGTCAGTGCCGCTCAATGCCCTCATCACGCCAGCCGTGCCTTCCGGCCTCAAAGTCAGACTGCGCCCGCCCTTATCCTCAAAAGTGTACATTTCCTTCTGGACGACTTCCGTTTCATCACCAAGACCGCGCTTGAAGACTTCGGTATATTCAAACACGGGCGTGCGAAACTCTCCGTAGCCGTAAAGGGGAAAAACACGCCGGGCGGCGTCTTCCAGCAGATACCATGAGGAGATTTCTTCGGGAAATATGTCCGATGTTCCGGGCGGAGGTGATGAATTTGCCATTAGCTGACTCGTCTTCCTGTTGAACTTAACCGGCTTCGCCGGGATTTTAAGACGGTTGCGACGAAGCGCAACCCTCCACAATTATACGTTAATATATCTATCCAGTGGAGGGATTTGCTTCGTCAAATCCGTTCCCAAGATAACAATTTCCTATACGATCAAGTGATTGTAAAATACAAAAGCGCCCCATAGTACTATGAGGCGCGAATAATGCTTAATTCCAAGGAATTCCTGAAATTACTTTATGCTGCCGGGTTTAATTTTATCAACCTGTTCCTTGAGTTCTTTTCCGGCGCGGAATTTAACGACGACGCGTTCCGGGATAACGACTTCATTTTCAGGTTTATTTGGATTACGGCCCTTGCGGCTCTTGCGCACTTTTATTTCAAATACTCCGAAGTTTCTGAGTTCGATATTTCTTCCTTCGGCAAGTTCGTTCGCCATATAATCAAGCGTCTTCTGTACTACAGCTGCTACATCGCTCTGTGTTAAATTTGTTTCTGTTGCGATTTTTACGACCAAATCTCTCTTTGTCATTTTAAAAGAACCCTTTCATTTAATAAGTTAATTACGGTTTATGTTCGTTTAATTATATCCTATAACTAATACCATTCAAAGGCTTAACGCAAAAAAAAATCCCACTTTTTTTTAATTGACACCCTTGAATAATTTTAAACTAATACGCATAAGGCAAAGCACAAGCCTGTTACTGATTTTATCTTAATATTTATCTGCTGAATCGAGGCGGGATGTTTTTAAAGACATTTCAGGTTTGGAATCCAGGTGGATGTCAAGTTGCGGATAAGCGATAACGATGCCGTTTTCTTCAAAAAGTTTATTAATTATTCCTCTTATTACGCTTGGAGCAGCAGCGGCATTATCAACAACAACCCAGAATCTGAGTCTGAAAATAAGAGCGCTTTCACCGAAATCCATAAAAAGCACATTCGGTTCATTTACACGCAATACCAGCTCACAGCGGTTAGCCGACTCAAGCAAAAGCTCGATTACCTTTTCAACATTTGAACCGTATTGGACCCCTACATCAATCTGCCGCCTTAAAATATGATTGTTCAAGGTCCAGTTTTTGAATTCCTTGCTGACAACCTGCAGGTTCGGCAATGAAATCATGGCATTGTCAAAAGTTTTAATAAAAGTGGCGCGAATATTAATATTCTCCACAGTTCCCCATGTCCCGTCAAACTCCACGACATCCCCCGGACGCACCTCCTTGCCAATAAGAAGTATGATTCCGCAGACAAAGTTCTCCAGCAAATCCTTCAACGCAAAACCGAAGCCGACGCTCAATCCCCCGAGAATATATTTTATATTGCCCCAGTCTATGCTCAAGGAGTTAAAAGCGCAGACAATGAAAATAACCCATACACTGTACTGGAATATCAGAAAAGCCGAATGAAGGGAACCCTTATCAACCTGACGCTCAGAGGTAAACACCTCCAACATATACCTTATCCATCTCAGGAAAAATTTAATCAGGAGCACAGTCAGAAAAAGAAATACTATCTTTTCGAGGCTTATCCTGATGTTCACGCCCGGTACAAGGTCAGCCGTATAAACCAACTGCAATATTCTGCCCGCGTTGAATATCTGGCATCCCCAGATAAGCGCGCCCATAAAACCGAGAAGCCACATCAGCGGGATGAGGAGAGTGAAGACAAAACTTACAAGCAACTGTTTCTGCGCTATTTTTCCCGCCATGCCCACAAGAAATTGCGTAAAAATTGAACCGCAGTAAAATAAAGTTACCATAAAAGCGCTTATCACCATTATCAGCAGCGAGGGATACAGATAGCCCAGCCATGCCGCTGTTCCGGCTGCCAGCCAGGAACCTCCACAGAGCAAAGCACCGAAAACAAATTCCCTGTTTTTATATCTGTACCTGAAAAACACAAAGAAAATCCACACTACCCCGGCAAAACTTTCCAGCACCAGCACCGCCAGCAGAGTTCCCACCGGCAGAAGCAGACTCATAAAAACATCAATAAGCACAAGAAACGGGATAAGCGGCAAAAAAGGATTTATGCCGTTCAGTCCCATCTCCAGTTTTCTCAGCTTCCATGCCGAGTCAATAACCGCCAAGCCGATAAAAAAGCCGGAAACAGTAAAGATAATTATATCGTTCGTGCTGGACATCATCAGAACGCAAAGCATCAGATAGAAACCCAGTCCGAAAAAAATATACGGCCTGAGAAAATACAAAAATTCCCTGCGCCTCCAGCGGTACAGGAAAAAGCCGCCGCCCGTAAATAATATAACGACAGCCAGCAGAACAAAAAGAAACTCAATCCCGAATTGATTGGGCATTACCACGTCGAACATTCCGGGAGCGCTGAAACGCCAATCCCAAAGCTCATCCGTGGTTGCCTTCAGCATCTGAATAAAACCGCGTCCCTTCAGATTGCCCAAAAAATTAAAGCGGTAACTGTAATATTTCTCGTAATTCCGCTGAATATTTTCCTCTTCCCTTTTAAAGACAGCATCGCTTTTTTTTCTGAAGTCCCCGGCCTCGTCAAGCATTTTTTTCAGATGTGATATTCCGGTATCAAATTGTTCAATGATAGGCAGGACATGATAGCGTATCCAATTTTTCTGCCATTGCAGTTCCGGGGCTTTTATATCGAACGCCTGGACCATTTCGAGGTTTTTCTTAATCTGTTTTCTCATGCTATCGAATTTTTCCAGGTTATTTTCCAGAAACACGCAAATGTTCTCAAAGGAATTTTTCAGGTCAACAAGCTGGCGGAAATAAAATGAAGCAAAATAAGGGGCTTCCTTGGGTTGTACCGCGATCAGGTGTTCCAGCTCGAAAAGTCTGGTACCGGCCTGCTTGAGTTTTACGTTGAATTCAAGCTCCGTTTTACGGAGATTTTCATTTTCCCTTTTCCGTAATTCCATAATCTGAAGCTCCGTCCAGTCGGTGGAAATGGCCTCAAAAAAGATGTCAAGTATTTTCTGGGAATTCTCGTTTTCATCGATTTCGAGTTCAGGAAGGATATTGTCACCGGAAAGCAGGCGCGACGGAAAACAGGCGAATAATAAAATCATCAAGAAACCCAAAAAGAAACGGATAGTTCTATTTTTCACTCAGAATTACCTTCCGTTTTGAGATTTTTGAAATATTTTCTGTGCAGTTGAATATATTCTCCGGATGAGATGATATTCTTGATGCCGTCATTTAAATTCAGCATCAGGACCTCATTGCTTTTCCCAAGAGGAAATCCCAAATATGAATATTGATAAAGCTTGCTGAAACATTTTATCTTCGACTGCAATTTTCTCCCATAATAACAGTTTACGGCATAGTCTCCGATTACCGCGTCAACACTGCCGTTTACGAGCGCCTCATATAATTCCGCGGAATCTTCATATACAAAAATCTTTTTAACTTTGCCTTTTTTCTCCAGTTCCCGGGAATAAGTCTCGCCTGTGCCGGGAAATGTGCCGAGCGTCTTTCCTTTGAGATTCTCTATTTCCGTTATTGAAACATCATCACCGCGCACTGCCAGCGCAAGGCCTGTTTCCATGCACGGCCATGAAAATCTGAAATGCTTTTCACGTTCAAGCAGAATTGTTATGGTAGTAGCCATATCGATTTTCCCCGCTGGTATCTCCGTAAAGATATCACTGAATGTGAGATCTTTGTAAATCAGGTTAATTTTTTTGTATTTGGCAACAGCTTCGAGCAGTTCAATGTCAAAGCCTGTATATCGGCCTGTTTTGGGGTCTTTCATTGCAAACGGCGGATAGCAGTAAACGCCCACGGTTATATTTTGCAGGAGAACGTTGGAGTATACCGAACGAATATAAAGAACTGTTCCGCCGATGCCAAGCAATAAGATAATTAAGATAAGCAACTTTGTTTTCATATATGAAAAAATATCAAAATTCCCTTTTTATATGAGGCTAAGTTAATTGGCTTGTCTGTTCTTTTCAAGATAATTAACTTCATTATACAAGTTTTTTAGGAATTTACGAAGCGGAGGCCCAATATATTTTTTTGTAAATCATAAGTTCATCAGCATAAAATTTGTGATATTAATATTATCAAAAGTTCAGAGCATAAATCGAAAAAGGAGTATATTATACAAAAATAGAAGGGAAAAACAATGAACACGCACTGCACCGTTTCTCGCTATCTTCTCAGCCGCCTGCAGGGCCTTGGCATTAAACATCTTTTTGGGGTACCGGGCGATTATGTGCTGAATTTTCTGGACGAGGTTGTTGCCTCTCCCGTCAAATGGGTAGGCACATGCAATGAATTGAACGCCGGTTACGCGGCGGACGGTTATGCCCGCTGCAACGGCTTGGGGGCCGCGCTGGTAACTTACGGCGTAGGCGGATTGAGTATTTTGAACGCGGTTGCCGGAGCTTATGCTGAACGAATACCGCTGATTATCATCAGTGGCGCGCCGCCGACCGGACAAAAAGCATCAGGCGCATTGGTACATCATCTCATTTCCGACTATTACCTGCAATTGGTGATGTTCAAAAAAATAACGTGCGATACCGCGGTACTGAGCAGCGCTAACACCGCTCCTGAGGAAATTGACAGCGTTATCAGAAATTGTATTATTCAAAAATTACCTGTTTACCTGGAGATACCCTCAGATATTGCCCTTGCGCCATGCCGTTCACCCGGGGAAATGCCGGATCTTGCGCCCTTGCCGTCCGACAAAACCTCGTTGGCCGAATGCATCTCAAAAACAGTAGAAATGCTTGACCGTGCCGCGCATCCGTTGCTTCTCGCGGGCATGGAACTGCACCGTTTGGGATTGGGGAATGACGCGCTTCATCTGGTTGAAGCTACGGAACTCCCTTTCGCCACCATGCTGAGCAGCAAGTCGGTGCTGCCGGAGCTTCACCCTCAGTTTGTCGGCATCTATCAGGGAGGATGGAGCAGAGAAGTCGTGCGCCGTCAGGTGGAGGATGCAGACTGCCTGCTGTCGCTAGGCGTTTGGATGACTGATCTGGATACCGGGCTTTTCAGTGAAAATCTCGACAGCCGGCGCATGGTCTCCGCCGCCGGCAGTCAGGTGTGCATTGGAAACCATCATTACAGGGAAATACAACTTGGAGATTTTATCCGGGGCCTGGCGTCCAGGGTAAAACCCCGTTCCTACCTGATTTCACATCCGCTTGAGAGCAATCATCTCAGAAAACAGTTTACGCCTGAACCTTCCTGTGTGCTGACAGCGCCCCGCCTCTATGAATGCCTGGACAGTTTTCTTGACGACCAGATGGTTTTGCTGGCGGAACCCGGCGACGCCTTCTGCGCGGCACCGGAATTTCACATTGAAGAAGCTCAGAATTTTATTATCCAGCCTTATTATTGTTCGATTGGTTTCTGCACTCCGGCCGCCCTGGGAGTAGCGCTGGCGTGTCCCGGAAAACGTCCTGTAGTCCTTAGCGGGGACGGCGCTTTTCAAATGACAGCGCAGGAAATCTCATCCTTGATCCGTGAACGCTGTCCCGCAATAATAATACTGATCAACAATGACGGCTATCTTATCGAACGGAAGCTTCATAAAGACGGCCCGTATAATGACATCCAAATGTGGCAGTACTCAAAACTGCCGGGGGTTTTCGATAACGCTAACTATTCTATCGGCATCCAAGCCTCGACCGAAGAAGAATTGGCACAGGCAATGCAGATTGCCATCCGGGAAAAGGAAAAACTTGTCTTGATCGAAGCCAGGCTGCCGAACCGGGATTGTTCCGCCGGACTGGAGCGCATCGGCAAGGCATTCCGTCAGGCGAAATAGAAAAGAAATTCGCAAAAAACCCTTCATTCTTGCGCTCATCGGTTTTTGCCAGATGGGATTTTATAGACTTATTTTTTCAGGAAGGAAATAATCTGGAGGAGTTTCTGGAGTTTGGCTTTCGGGGTTTTAGCCTCAGGCATTAGAGGGATTTTGCCGTCTTTTCTGAAAATGCCCCTGGAACCTTCTATCATGACTTTGCCTTCGCTTACGTTAATCGAACGGTATCCGGCAGAGGCAATATCCAGTTTTATTTTCGCGATGGTGAGCATGGTAGACGCTTCCGCGGGGAATTTGCCGTATCTGTCAGTCAAATCTTCCCTGAAAGCTTCAATTTCGGCATCAGAGCTCAAGCGCACTAATGTTTTATAGGCTTCCATTCTGAGTTTTTCGGAAGGTATAAAGTCGGGGGAAAATCCGGCGGCGATTTTACCTTTGGGGGCCTTGTGCCCGAAACAGATAAAATCGATATAAATATCCACTGCGGGGGCCAGTTTTTCAGGTTCGCCCTTGAGTTGCGCCACCGTTGAACGCAGAAACTGGCAGTAGAGGTCAAAGCCTATCGCGTTTATATGCCCGCTCTGTTCAGAGCCGAGAAGGTTTCCGGCGCCGCGTATTTCCAAATCCCTCAAAGCGAGTTTAAAACCTGCTCCAAGATGGGTGTAACGCCTTATGGCGGCTATACGTTTGCGGGCATCCCCGCTGAGTATTTCGTGTTTCGGAAGCATAAGGTATGCGTAAGCCTGCCTTGACCATCTGCCTATACGGCCTCTGAGCTGATAAAGTTCCGCGAGCCCGAAACGGTCGCAGCGCTCTATTATCATTGTATTGGCGTTGGGTATGTCAAGGCCGGATTCTATTATTGTGGTGCAGACGAGAACGTCTATTTTGCCGTCAATGAAGTTGAGCATTATGTTTTCGAGTTCATCCTCGTTCATTCTGCCGTGGGCTGATGCGAAAGTGGCGCCGGGTATCAGTTTTCTGAGACGCTCGCATACTTCGGTTATAGTGCCGACCCTGTTATGGAGATAATAAACCTGTCCCCCGCGCTGAATTTCCTTTTCAATGGCGGAAACCACAAGGCCCTCATCGTAGTGGGAAACGACTGTCTGTACAGGCAGCCTCAAGCCGGGCGCGGTCATAATTGTACTCAAGTCACGCACACCGGTCATGGACATATAAAGCGTTCTGGGTATGGGAGTGGCGGTCATGGTCAGCACATCAACAGTCGCTCTCAGACGCTTGAATCTTTCCTTGTGCTCGACCCCGAAACGCTGTTCCTCATCGACTACCACCAGACCGAGATTCGTGAATTCCACATCGTTCTGTATCAGCCTGTGAGTGCCGATTATTATATCGACTTTGCCTTCTTTCAAGCGGGTTATGATTTCACGCTGTTCTCTTTTGGAGCGGAAACGGCTCAGCATTTCGATAATGACGGGATACTCGGCAAAGCGTTCCTGAAAACTGTAAAGGTGCTGCTGTGCCAGTATTGTGGTTGGAACAAGCACGGCGACCTGTTTGCCGTCCATAACACACTTGAAAGCGGCCCTTATGGCGATTTCGGTTTTACCGTAGCCGACGTCTCCGCAAAGCAGTCTGTCCATGGGCTTGGATGAGGACATATCATTTTTGATCTCGATTGATGCCTTTATCTGGTCTCTCGTATCGTTGAAGGGAAAAGCCTCCTCGAAAAGCTTCTGCGAAATATCGTCTTTAGGAAAAGCATACCCCGAAGACGCTGCCCTGAGGGCCTGCACTTTCAGCATTTCCAGGGCCATTTCCTTTACGGAGCGGGCGGCGGCGAGCTTGGAACGCACCCATTTTTTCTCCCCTACCCTGCTCAGAACTGTAACACCTTTTTTTGAGCCTATATAACGGCTGACGGTATCTGCCTGCCAGAGGGGAACATAGACTTTAGCCCCGTCCGCGTATTCAATCACAATTACTTCCTGTTCAACGCCGCGGCTGGATATTTCCTGAATTCCCCTGAATATGCCGATGCCGTGTTCGAGGTGAACGGCATAATCCCCTTCCTCAAGGTCAGAGAAATTAGTTATATCAGCTTCGGGCATTCTGCTGACAAGAGGTATCAGAGAGGGAGAGGCGGTCTTGCGGCGTATGGCAGAGAAAAAAAGTTCCTTTTCAGTGAGAAATACTGTTTTTTCTTCAGGAATGATAATTCCGTGTGGAAGTCTGACATTGTCTATTAATATGTCTTCTTCAGCGATGTCTGCCTTTTCACGCCATTCCCTGATATGGGACAGGTCAGCCTCGTTTCCGCCGAGCGCGGCCACTGTATAGCCGGTTTCAAGCCATTGTTTTATCTGCTCGCTCACGAGCCGGCGCAGTATTTCTGAAGAACTTTCCCCGGCCTCTTCCGGAATAGACTCAAAAATATGCGCGGAGGAAGGATAACAGCCACAAACGGTTTTATCCTCCGCCTCAGCCAGCTCCCCTGTTTCCGCTATTTTTATGATTTTTTCAGCGTATTTTTCTGTTATGCGCCCCCATTCAGCAAGTTCCTTTTCAGAACCGAACCTCTCAAGATGTATTTTGCACTGTTCCGGAAATATAATTATTATTTCGGGCTGCCTCTCTTCGATATAGTCAAAGAAACTGGCGCCGGAATCTTCAGTCAGCATCCCGGCCCTGGGGATTACGGTGAACTCATCGACTTCCCTGATAGAACGCTGAGTTTCAGTCGAAAATTCCCTCATCGATTCTATTTCATCCCCGAAAAATTCAAGCCTGACGGGATATTCGCCGGAAGGTGAAAAAATATCAATAATGCCGCCGCGCCTTGAAAATTCGCCCGCGGTACTCACTTCATACTCATCGTCATAGTCCAGTTCCAGAAGTTTTTCAAGAAGTGCCGAAAAAGGATAATTCATCCCTTTTTTTAGACTTATCTTTCCCTCAGCCAAGGCTTTAACCGGGGGCGCCGGGGAAAGCAGCCCCGTTATGCTTGATATTACAAAATCCGGCTTTTCTGTAAGAGTTTTATAGAGTGCCTTCGCCCTGTTAGCCTCATTTTCGGGCATGAACTTTGTCCCCTCCACGGCCTCAGGCAGGTATATTCCCGAAAAGCTTTCCCCAAAACATTCCATCCAGGCAAGCAGCTGATTGTTTACGTCTTCAGCCATTGCCAAGGTCGGAAGCACAGTCAGAAACGGCGGACGACCTGTTTTTATGAGTTTCAGCATTAAAGGGGCAAGAGAAAGAATGTCAGCTTCAGAAAACATCTTTATTTTCCTGAAGTTTCCGTCGTTGAGCCAATGCTCAATTTTCTCTTTCCACATGAGTTTTTTTGCTTTCATCCCTTGACTTTTCTCAAATAATGATTAGATTCCCTGCCTTTTGCATTAAGAATTATGTAAAAGATTATATAAGGTATATTCATAAATAAAAATTAACAGAATGTTTTGACTATGGCTATTTCAAAGAAAAAAGCTGATTCAAAAAAGAATACCGGGAATAAAAAGAAACCCGTCAAGGCAAAAAGCAAAGCCCCTGAAGCAAAAAAAACTGTTAAAAAGCTTCAGAAAACTGTTAAGAAAACTGTTTCCATAGCGAAAAAAGGAAAACCTGTGCTAAAAAAAGCCCCTGTTAAAAAAACACTGCCGCCTAAGAAGGCCGTTTCGAAGGCGCCTCATAAAAAGCCCGCGCCCGTAAAACATACCGCGAAAAAACCTGTTCCCGTAAAGAAAAAGGCGACTGCGGCAGTAAATAAAAAAGCGGTCAAGCTTGTAAAAAAGCCTGCAAAAAAGATTATTAAAAAAACTGTTAAAAAGCCGGTCGCTCTTAAAGCTAAAAAACCAGCCTCTGTCAAAGCTAAAAAGCCTCTTGCTGTCAAAAAGAAAGCTCCGGTAAAGGCGGCTGTTCATAAAAAGACGGCGGCGCCAAAACAGAATAAAGCAAAACATCCGGCCCCTAAGCCAGTCAAAAAAGTTTCAGCTCCCAAGAAACCGGCTGTTAAGAAATCAGTTCCGGTGAAAAAGGCAGAAAAGAAGCCTGTTGCCGTCCCGGTAAAAAACGCTGTAAAAAAGCCAGACTTGAAGAAACTTTCAATTGTTGAGGTAAAAGAGCCGAAAAAGCCTGTTCCGAAAAAAGAAAAAGTTCTGAAAAATGTGGAAGAAGAGCAGATTGAAGAAGACGCTCTGTTGAAAGAAAAAAAGAACAAGGCAAAAGCAAAAAAGGATGAAGATAAGAAAAGCGCATTGGCAAAAGCCGCGGCGTCAGTGTCCAAAAATGACACTATGAAGGTGTATATGCAGGACATAGGCCAGATTTCGCTGGTTACCAAGGAAGAGGAAGTTGACCTTGCCGCGAAAATCCATGGCACAGATCCGAAAGCGCACGAAGAGGCCAGGGCCACATTGATTCAGGCCAACCTGAGGCTCGTCGTAAAAATAGCTCACGACTTCAAAGGTTTGGGGTTGCCGTTGCTTGACCTTATTTCAGAAGGCAATATCGGCCTGATGAGGGCAGTGGAAAAATTTGACCCGGCCAAGGGTGCTAAATTCAGCTCATACGCGGCATGGTGGATAAAGCAGTCCATGAGAAGGGCGCTTGCCAATCAGAGCCGTACAATAAGAATACCGGTGCAGTCAGCCGGAAAGATAAACAAGATAAAATCAGTCAGAATGAAGCTTACCGAAGAACTCGGACGCGAACCTACTGACGCTGAAATAGCCGAACATCTTGATTTCAGCGAACGCACAGTCGCCGGATTGAGGCTTGCCGATTTGCGCACGTTTTCGCTGCATGATCCGATACAGCAGGGCGAAGACGGGGAATTTCAGGACATCATACCCGACCGCGGCGCCATGACACCTGACCGGATACTTGGCGACGTTGAATCGGTTGACCGTCTGCTTGACTTGCTTCTCGACTTGGACAACCGCGAAAGAATGATACTTAAAATGCGTTTCGGTCTCGATGGAAGCAGGCCGCGTACGCTTGAGGAAGTCAGTCAGCAGATAGGACGCACAAGAGAACGCGTCAGACAGATACAGAACCAGGCTCTCGGCAAACTCAGAATGATGCTTGCCGATGAAGCAGGTTTCGCAAGTGAATAAGAATTTAATTTATCATATAACATTATTGATTGGGGGTGAGTGAAACATGGAAGCAACAGAAGTACGCCTCAAAAAAGGTGAAGCTATCGACCGCGCTTTACGCAGACTTAAAAAGAAACTCGATAAAGAAGGCACTTTGAAAGAACTCCGCAACCGCAGGCATTATGAAAAGCCCAGCGAAAAAAAACGCAGGAGTCAGCGCCACGGCGGTAAAAGATAAGCCTTTTTTTATGACTATATGAGGCGTCCCGGCGTTCATATGCCCGCGACGCCTTTTCAATTTTTATCTGAAGATTTATAATGGCATCAAGCAAAAACTCTTCTAAAGATTTTAAAGACAATGTGCCGCGCCGTACCGGCTGGGGCATTCTCCCGACTCTGGACGGCTATGTCCTCCGCGAATTCATGATACCGCTTTCCGTCCTCATCATGGGCTTTGTCCTGCTTTTCGTCATTGGTGATATCTTCAATGACTTGAAGGATTTTCTGGAAAAAGACAGTACGGCAACGGTACAGACCATGCTGAGATATTTCCTGCTTCTTATGCCGGGCAATATACGTTTTATCCTCCCTATTTCGGTTTTGCTTGCCTGCATGTACACCATGGCCAACTTCGGCAGGCATGCTGAAGTTACAGCCATGCGGGCCTCGGGCATTTCCCTGCTCCGCTGCGGCGGCTCCATTTATATGGTAGGCCTCATCATAACAGGCATAAACTTCTGGTTCAATGAAAGGCTCGTCCCTGACTGCGAACGCGAATCCGTCATACTTAAAAAAACCGCGACAAACCCCGATTTCAAATATGAATATCTCAATATGCTCACCTACAGAAGCAATGACAAACAGCGCACATGGCTTTTCAAATGCTTCGATGTGGACGGAGTACAAAAAGAGGTAATCCTGAAAAAATACCGCGCGGACAACACGCTGGACTGGGATATCCAGGCAAAAGAAGCAAAATTCATACCCGGCAAAGGATGGGAATTCTATAATGTCGCATTAACACCCTACGACAAAAGGGGCTTTATGCCGGGAAGTCCCCAAAAATTCGATGTCCTTAAAAAAAGCATTGAGGAAATTCCTGACGTGCCTTACGAAATAATGAATGCGGTAAAAGCCCCCGAAGACCTCCCGTCATGGGTAATTTGGGGTATTCTGAACAAAACAAAAAATATGGCGCAGAACTGCAAAAATGTTTACAGTACTGTTTTTTATTCCAGAATGGCCTTTCCGTGGGCCTGTTTTCTGGCTGTTTTTCTCGGCATTCCCCTGGCGGCGAGAAATGAAAGGGGCGGCATATTCAAAGCCATAATACTCGCGGTTGCAGTCATCATCACATATCAGCTTGTCTCACACATATTTGTGATCCTCGGTAAACAGGGCTATCTCAACTCCATGCTGGCCGGACTAGCCCCTACCTTTGCCTTTATCATCTACGGCTGGTATAACATCCGCAAAGCTTGACTTTTTTTACATTCCGCCATGCTTTCAAATTATTCCCTGCAAAATTATGTTCCGGGGCTTTTAATTCAGCCTGTTTCAGGGTAGAATATCAGGTTTTCATATTCAAATTTCAGGAGGAGTACAATGAAAGAGACATGGATGGAAAGAAAACATAAATATACTTTTATTGACGGCAAGAGCGGTTTTACGCTTTCCATCGCCGGAATGTCGTTCAGCGACAGCGATATGGAAGGAATGAAGGACAAGTTCGAAAAGGCCTATGGCGGGATGCTCAAAATCGAAGCCGGAGAAATAAAGAATCCCGATGAAAACCGGAAAGTGACCCATTTCACAGACAGAGCATTCTATTCCGGTTCAAGCCTTTTTTCCGATGTCGAGGATTTTGCCGAAAAACTCCGCAAGGGTGAAATTAAAGGCAGCAGCGGCAAAAAATTTGAATACGCCGTAATCAACGGAATAGGCGGTTCCGCTCTCGGCCCCCAGCTTATGCAGTTCGCCATAAGAGGACCTTACTGGAATGAGCAGTCCGAACAGAAAAGACAGGGTTCCCTTAAAATATATTTCCTTGATAATACCGACACGGCGGGCTTTGCGGATGTAATGGAGGTTATTGATCTGGAAGCCGCGCTCGTTGTTAATATTTCCAAATCCGGCGGCACACAGGAAACAAAAAATAACATGATAGCCTTTGAAGCCGCATACAAGAAGGCGGGCATTGATTTTTCAAAACACTCCTGCGCCATTACCATGAAAGGGAGTTCCCTTGATAATCATGCCGCAAAAAATAACTGGCTTAAAGTTTTCGAGATGGCCGAATCCATCGGGGGCAGGACAAGCGAAACAAGCATTGTAGGCCATCTGCCCGCCGCGCTGGCTGGAATTGATTTCAGAAAGTTCATTGATGGCGCCTGCCACATGGACGACCTTACAAGGGAAAAGGATTTCCCAAGAAACCCCGCGTATCTCCTTTCAGCGATGTGGTATATAGCCGGAAAGGGCCGTGGAGACAGAAATATGGTGATAGTACCGTATTCTGACAGGCTTGTGCTTCTTTCGAGATACCTCCAGCAGCTCGTCATGGAAAGCCTCGGCAAAGAAAAAGACCTGGACGGCAAGCTCGTCAATCAGGGACTTAACGTATTCGGCAACAAGGGCGGGACAGACGCGCACGCCTTCATTCAGCAACTCAATGACGGGAGAGACGACTTTTTCGTGACATTCATAGAAGTTATGAAAGACGCGCTCAGCATCCCGATCGAAAAAGGCATCGCGATGGGTGACTATCTGCACGGTTTTCAGGCGGGACTTTCAAGCGCGCTGAGAAATAAAAACCGCCAAGTGATTGAAATGACCGTTGATAAAGTCAGCGAGTTCAATCTGGGGATGCTCATAGCCCTCTACGAAAGGGCTGTGGCCGTATATGCGGAATTCATAAATGTAAACGCGTTTCATCAGCCTGGCGTACAGGCTTACAAGCTTGCCAGCAAAAATGTCATAGACCTCCTGCTCAAGCTGGAGAAAAAACTTCAAGACATCACTGATTTTGAGGGCAGTTCATCTGATATAGCAGCTAAGTTGTCTCTGGAAAAACAGGAAGATGATGTGAACGGTATTCTCGCTAAATTCGCGGATAATCCCGAAAGCTGTAAGCTCAACGGATTCTCTATCACACGCAGATGGAACAAAGATGCCGGCTGGGTTTACCGCATCATAAAGAACTAGCGGAAACGTTTTGCGCGGCTTTCCCTCTTGAGAAATACAAGTTATGAACTATTGTATCGGTTCAGTTTAAAATTATGGAGATATTAAAATGCCTACTTACGAGTATAAATGCGACAAATGCGGGCACGGTATGGATGTCTTTCAAAGCATGAAAGACAATCCACTGACAAAATGCCCTGTCTGCAAAAACGATAAACTCCGCAGGGTTATCGGCACGGGTGCGGGGATTATTTTCAAGGGAAGCGGTTTTTACTGCACCGATTACAGATCCGAGAACTATAAGAAATCAGTGGCAAAAGACAAAAACGAACCCGCGAAAACCGAAACTGCGCCCAAGGATAAGGATAAAAAACCAACAGCGAAAGTTGAGGCTTGATTTATGTTAATCAAATGCCTGAATTGTAACCACGAAAATCAGCTGGGGTCCATCTTCTGCAGAAGTTGCGGCCAGAAACTTGATATTGAAGCCGTGCGCCCCGAACTTAAAGATGATAAGAAAACCGGAATATTCAAAGTTCTCAGAAAAATAATCACGATAGTAATTCTTCTCTCTGTGCTTGGTGTCCTGGCCGGGTTATTTATTCCTTACGGCTTCAAAAAATATGAAGCCCTTACCGAGGAAGCCCAGACCAAGGCAAAAGACACGTATGATGCAATGATATTCAGAATTGACGGCGTGGGAAGAAAAAAAGAATTTACATTTTCCCTGCCAGAACTCACGTATCTTTTCAATAATGTCATTACAGCCGCTACCGGGGACAGTTCCGTCACTTTTGACAGCGACGGCAAAGACGGCCTGTTCATAATATCCGAATCCAAACTCTATAACACGCTTCCACTCAGAATGGAACTCGCCGGAAACCTTTCTGAAAATATGGACGCCGATGAAAATGACATGGAAAAAATCGCTTTTTCCTTTAATATTACAGGCGCAAAGTTCGGACATGTGCCGATGCCGGGCTTCATGATATCAAAACTGGCTGAAAAATTCAAACCGCTTCTCGAATCCGAAACGATTTCCAAAATTCTGAAAGCAATCTTTAAAGCCCAGCTCAACGAAGACGGCAATCTCCTCGTGGTATTAAAAAAAATACCGAAACCTGTTAAAAAATAAATGAAAAATACATTCTTTTAATGTAATGCTTTATAAAAACGTAAATATAGAATCTTTCGGGTATGAAGTTCCGCCTGAAAGAATCAGTTCAGAGGAAATAGAAGCCCGCCTTAAACCGGTATATGAGCGCCTCGGCCTTCCGGCAGGCCGCCTTGAGCTGATGACCGGAATAAAGGAAAGACGCTTCTGGCATCCCGGCACTCTTCCCAGCGATGCCGCCGCTCTTGCCGGAGAAAAGGCAATCGCTTCCGCAAATATACCCCGTGAAAAAATAGGATGCCTCATAATGTGTTCGGTTTCCCGTGACTTTCTGGAACCCGCAACCGCGACCATTGTTCACAACCGCCTGGGACTCTCTGAAAAGGCAATGGTTTTCGATATTTCAAACGCCTGCCTGGGCATTCTTACGGGAATGACGGTATTGGCCAATATGATTGAACTCGGACAAGTGGAAGCCGGCTTGCTGGTATCCGGCGAAAACAGCAGGCCTCTCCTGGAATCGACCATAGAAAAACTTCTCACAGATAAAAGCATTACACGTAAGTCCATAAAACCGCTTTTCGCTTCTCTCACTATAGGCTCCGGTTCCATCGCCGTTCTCATGTCCGGCAGGAAAATAAGTTCGTCAGGCCACTGTCTTCATGGCGGCGCATCTTATTCCGCCACCCGCTACAATGACCTTTGCAGAGGCGGCAACCCCGAAAAAGGAATGCGGGATGGAGCTGAAACCCTTATGAACACCGATTCTGAAATGCTGATGAAACGGGGCGTTGAAACCGCTTTCAAAACTTGGGAAATTTTCAAGGAAAATCTCAAAATCAGGGCCGATGACATTGACTGTATATGTACGCATCAGGTGGGTTCCGCTCATAAAAAACTTCTTTTTGAGGCGCTTTCTCTGGACGCCTCCAGAGATTTTTCAACACTCGAAAATTTCGGCAATACCGGCTCGGTGTCATGCCCTCTGACGGCGGCAATCGCAATCGAAAAAAATGTCATAAAGGCAGGTTCTTATTTTGTCCTTCTCGGAATAGGCAGCGGCATAAATTGTACAATGCTCGGAGTAAAATGGTAATGCCTGACATATCTGAAATAAAAGACATATATCCTTTCAAATCCAATTACTTCAGGATAAAAGATTATAATTACCATTACGTGGACGAGGGCAAAGGCGAACCCGTTGTCATGGTGCACGGAAATCCCACATGGTCTTTTTATTACAGAAGGCTCATATCTGAAGTCAGCAAAACACACAGGGCCATCGCCCCCGACCACCTCGGCTGCGGTCTCTCCGACAAACCCCAGAATTTCGAGTACCGCCTTGAAACACACATTGACAACCTTGAGGCGTTTCTCCTCTCGCTGAAGCTGGACAAAATCACTCTCGTTATGCACGACTGGGGCGGTGCCATAGGCATGGGCTTTGCCGTACGGCATCCACAGAAAATAAAAAGGCTCGTAATTCTCAATTCAGCCGCGTTCTCCATGCACTGGATACCATGGAGAATATCCCTCGGCAGAATACCATGGCTCGGCGAAAAGCTGATAAGAAAATTAAATCTTTTCTGTTCCCTCTCCGTCAGAATGGCCGTCAGCCGCAAACTTGCGCCGGAGGTTAAAAAAGGCCTCCTTCTGCCTTATGACAGTTATGAAAACAGAATCGCCGTTTACAATTTTGTGGAAGACATACCGCTGCGCCCGGAACACAAATCTTATGAAGTGCTTCTTCAGGTGGAACACGGCCTCTGGATGTTCAGGGAATACCCCGTTTGCATAATATGGGGCATGAAAGACTGGTGCTTCACGCATAGATTTCTGGAAAGATGGATATTATATTGTCCTCAGGCACAAGTTTTCCCTATTAAGGACGCAAACCATTATCTGCTGGAAGACGCGCCGGATGAAGTAATAGGGTATATCAGAAAATTTTTAAATAACAATTGAGTGAATTGAATTTTATGAGTAACAGTGGAATTCAGCTTGAACTGGTATTTGAAGAAACAGCGAACCGTTTCAAAGAACGGCTCGACAACGGAAACTTTTTTGTCCTCGCGGAAATCAATACGCCCGCAAAAAAATCAGACTTGACCGCTGCCGTGAACAAGGCTTCGGAAATTGAATACGCCGTTTCAGGAGTGAAAAATATAAACGCCTGCCTTGCCATAACCGACAGGTACCTCAGCCCGGATTCATGGAATGTCGGGGATTTCGCCTCACAACTCTGCAAGAGCGGCAGGGACAACCACCT
>Ga0209417_1003292_pt1 | contig 22022 bp, 11 predicted proteins | sample RifGroF2_FD_184002 | JGI IMG/M metagenome (GOLD analysis project Ga0209417, IMG submission 184002) | Groundwater microbial communities from Rifle, Colorado, USA - Groundwater F2 (SPAdes) (version 2) | ecosystem: Environmental > Aquatic > Deep subsurface > Groundwater | place: Rifle, Colorado... | reverse complement strand
TTAATTTGTTTGGCATCCATACCGTATATCCTTTCAAAATAAGAGCTTCTGAAAGAATGTATCGGCCAGCCGCCTGAAAATCTTGAGCTAAATTGGCGTTGTAGTAGTAAGATGGTAGCAAAATCTGTGAAATTTAGTTTTGTCGTATTTGTGATGATGTCATGTTTGGCCGGGGCTGCATCTGCATGGACAAGCGATCATTTTAAAGGTCCAGGCACCGCATGGGAAGATGCCGCCAACTGGAATGCAGGAGTGGTGCCGGTGTTTGATGCGGTTACTCAAAGTACCGCATGGAATGCTATACCCGGGACAGTGCCAACTATTACAACCGTCGCCGAAGCCTGGCTCCATAACATCAACGTATGGGCAGCCCCATTCAATGAGACTGTTATGAATAGCGGTACTGCACATTTTGGCTATCTTAATATCGGTGTTGCCGGCGATGGCTGCGTCGGTAAGTTCACAATGAATGGCGGCACCCTTGATATTTCGACAGGTACAAGCGGTAACGGCAATCTGTGCTTAGGGGGTATGACGCTTACGTCCACAAGTTGTTTGGGTATATATGAACAAAACGGCGGTACCACTACGGTTGCTTATAACCTTACATTAAATCCCGGCGAAATGCACCTAAAAGGCGGGACGCTTACAGTTGGTTATTTCAGTGGTGTTGATAATGGTGTGATTGATATTAATGTAAATGGAACTTTTAAATTTGCTGGAACCACCCAATCCTCTGGTTTTGCGTTAGTTGACAGTCTGGTTACAACCGGCAAACTAAAGGCTCTTGGCGGAAATGGTGAAATTCATCGGTCTTTCGTTTCGCCTTATGTAGTTGTAACAGCAACGCCGCGTTTAAAAGCATATAATCCTTCGCCCGCATTAGGAGCGATAGGTTTACAACCACAAGTTGTACTAAGCTGGTCGGGCGGTCCAAATGCTGTATCACGCAATATTTACTTTGGCACCACAAGCCCTGGAACATTCCAGGGTAACCAGACTGGGACGACTTTCGATCCTGGCACACTTCAGTTGGGACAGACTTACTACTGGCGTGTGGATGAAACCGACGGAAGTACTGTCTGGACAGGCGATGTGTGGAGCTTTACTGTTTCAGAAGTAGCTGTTGTGGAAAATTTCGAGATGTATTCGAATGATAACGCTTTGCATGCGGTTTGGACGGCCACTGAAGGCGGAAGCGTTTCTCTTGAAAAAACAGTAACTCATTGGGATGCGACTTCGGTGAAATGCAACTTTGAAGTCTCTGACAATACACCATATGCAGAATTATCCCGTCTATACGCAGTGCCGCAGGATTGGAACGCGGGAGTACGCGCACTTGAGATATGGTTTAAGGGGAAAGCTTCAAATATGGTTGTCCCGTTTTATATGACCTTTACAGATACATCAGGACATTCTGCCAAAGTTTTTTATAACGACCCGAATGCAATTACACGGGAATGCTGGCAGATATGGGATATTGATTTGCAGAATGCTGCCGATCAGGGCGTTAATCTTAATACTATTAATAATGTTGCTATTGGCTTCGGCAGCTATACGTCTCCGGTTACTTCGGGCTCAGGCAGCATCTATCTTGATGATATGCGGCTTTATCAGATGCGTTGTTTTTCCGGCGATGCAAACAATCCCGACATCAATGGCGATCGTGTGGTTGATTGGCTCGATTACGCAATGATGGCCGAAAGTTGGTTAAATAGTGAAATTGGCGGAGGGCTTCTGTATAGCGATATTACCGGCGACTGTGTAACCGATTATAAGGACATAAGCCAGTTGGCCTTAAAGTGGCTTCAAACAACAGCTATCCCCAATATTACTTCACAAATTAACGACTCTACGTATATCGGATTGACCAACGGCCTTGTAAGTATCTCATTCAAAAAGACATCTGGAGAACTGTTCAGTTTGAAAAACCTTGTAACCAATGACGAGTATCTCAAAACAACAGGCATCGCTGGTAATCCGGTTCGCCTGTATGTCAATACCACTTCAAATCCGCCTGCCGTAGATCAGGTATATCCTTATCAGATTCAGGATGTGGAAGGCACTATGGGCGGTACACTGGTTGATATGAAGAATATGACCACGGTTGTCTCCGCAACCTACGCTCGGTCTGAAAATGCAGGTATTCTCACTTTAGTTAATAAAAATACCACAACAACAAATAAGAAATTTGAAATCACACTTGCAGTCACCCTGCCAGATAACGATGTTGCAATAAGTTTGGATACTACGGTCAAGAATGTTGACACATCTTCTAAGACTGTGATGGTTGCCGCACCATACCTGACGGGTTTGAAGCTTGGCTCTGACAGCAGTACAAACTTAGGAGTACGCCTTCGTGAGTTCGGTCAGTCTCGCGCCCCGGCATGGCAAAAACAGGGTGATATTCATGGCAGAGGCTGGAATGGACAATGGAATGCCGTTTATGAACCTAAAATGAATGAGGGGCTTGGTATTATTGCCAAAGATACTGCTCTCAATGGTAAAATATTCCATCGCTCGTCAGGCGGCATTATGTCGGTATTATATTTTGACAAAATTACGTTGGCGGCTGGTACATCGGTAACATATCCCACCGTTCAGCTATTGGTGCATAAAGGTGATTGGAAGGTAACGGCCACTCGCTATAGGGACTGGTTCAAGTCCGCCTTTAACCTGCGCCCAGTATCTCCGTACCTTGCCGAGATAAATTCATATGGATCTGCATATATACCGACGCCTGCTGCTGTTGAAGTATACAAAAGTCAGCCTGACGGACAATATTCGATGACATCGTTTTCGCATCTACGTCGCTGGTATCTGAACAGCGGACAAACTGATGTTAAGGAGTGGGCGTTTTATTGGCAACCGCTTTATTTGACTCCTGACGGCACAGGTTATAATACATATGATCATACTTATGGAGCGTATAACCTTCGCGATGACTTGGGAGGCAGCACTGCATTTCTTGATGGAACCGCCAGAGTTGAAAGTCTTGGCCGTCTGGTCGGACTATATCTTTCAGCACATACATGCAGACTTGACAGTGCGTTTTTTGTGGGGAAAACGCCCAAAGATTTTCTGCGTATGGATACTACGAGTTCCAATGTTGGTTCTCTTAGCGTAGAATGCTGTGCCGGCTATGGGCCGTGGCAGGACCAGGTTGCAGCACAGTGTAAGCTGTTATTACAGCAGACTGGCGCAAAGTATATCCGTCTTGATGAAACCCTTTTTGCGTTGGGACGATGCGTTAACCCTGTTCATAGCCATTCAGCCGCATGGAAAGGGTCAAGTGAACTTGAGTTACTTCGCAAAGTTAGGATGGCGATGGATGAAGTTGATCCGAACGCGTTGTTGCTTACCGAAAACGCAAATGACCTTTTTAGTCTGTATTCAACCGGTGCTCTTAACATTTGGGCAAGCGGTCCAGACATCGCACCTCTGCGTGTTGCAATTCCGTCATACATGGGATTTGCGTATTACGCAGGTGAAGTAGAATCAGCTACAAATGGGTACATATGTAGCACAACAAACGCAGGCTCCAGCGGCGGATGGTACAGTTCGGGGCACAGCAATCTTTGGGGGGTTGGGCTGGAACCAGATCTGCTGTTAGGAACTGGCGATACACTCAACTGGCATACTCTATCACACACATTTTCTGCAGCAATTCGCGGTGGCGATATAGCATTAAACCCAATACCGGTTGTTTCTGATTCAAATATTTGGTCAGTAATGATGTGGAAATCACCAAAATACTGGCTTATGACTGCCGGTCATCGTGCGGCGGCAGCACCAACCGGAGCAGTGCGGGTGAATATTCCAGAACTACCAAACTGGGCTAAATATGCCTATGTATTTGATACAAAAACAATGGCCATGAGAGATATTGAATTAGTAAGATCTTCCACTGGAACATATGTGATGCTTACCGCAGGTTTTTCCGCTGTCTTTTTCCCCGCCCCTGATTGTCAGCCGCTGGTTCTTCTGAATGATGGTAATTCGCCGGCAGATTTGCCAAGAGGCCAGAATACAGTATTAACCGTGAAACCATATGCGCCATGGAATCCGTCAATTACCAGCGTTTCAGTTGATGTTGCGATTCCAGGACTGAATGGGGGTACGAATTCACTGATGATTCCCAGTCAGGTTACGGTAAGCACGCCATCTGGTACTGAAATAGGGTCTTACATGATTGTTGTTGATGGAAACAACGTACTGCCTTTGAAACGATGGATAAAGGTTGTGCCATAAATTGAAATTGTTTTAAATTTCTATTGATTTAAATTTTGATTTAAATCTAAACAAAATAAACCAAATGTCGCAAAAGCGGGAATTATAGACGCTAAAATATCTTTCACGGTGTCGCATTTGTTGTTAGAATGCCCGGCACTTTCAATTTTCAAAGGAAAGGAAACCTTATGTTCATGCACACAAAATTACTCCGATTTTCCTTTTATGTTTTTATAATCGCTGTATTCTGTTTCATCGTTAGCATCTGTCCTGCGGATAACATGCCAGACAAAACCATAAATATGTCAGAACCAAACTCAATTAATATTGGAAACTGGTTTTGCAAAAAAGATAAGGACAGCCCTTTAATCGGAGCTCCACCAGTAATTCGAATTGAATGCGGCGTACACAAAGCCGTTATCAAATCTCTCGGCTGGGACACAGAGGGCGGAAACAGAGCAAAACATAATATAATCAAATCGCCGGTAATCCTAAAGCTTTTAGTCGATGGAAATTGGCTATCGTCTGAAAATATGGATGCCACCGTATCAATAAATGGAAATAACTCTGTTTGTTATGAGCTGAAGGTTTGTGATGGCTATAAGTTAATATGGGAATTAAACACATCAAATAATGGCGGCATGGCGATGCGGCTTGCATCAGAAAACATTCGAACAAAACCTGAAAAAATTCTGATGGTATTTGATTTCAATCAGCGACTTGCATCAACTTCCATACTAAGTGAAAACTGGACGGATGACGGCCAGGCAGGTCTTCCGGCTATTATAAGCGTACCGGATATCGGTCAGATGCATGTTGCCTGTCCTGACAGGTCTGATGTGAAGGCTGTTGTACAGGGGCATCGTGGTCTCCCATGGTCTAAAATCGTTGACCCCAATTCTGGTGAAATGACAGTAACATTTCAACTGCCTGTACCTGACAGCAATGGATATGTGATTAAATTTGAGCCGCTGATTTTACCACAGTCAAAAGCGGTTAAAGATACCAAACGCTGGCTTCAGGCACGTCGAGGCTGGTTCAATCTGCTGCAGTTCAGTGCATCAAGATACCAGAGCTGGGATGACCCAAATGTTCCAAAGATCAAAGTGCCGGCAGGATTGTGGGCAAATAACACACTTAGTGACCCGGTAAGTTCAACCGTTCATATATTTGCTGATCACGCATTACTGATACCCAGTTTGGCTGACGACATCTCTGTTATGCCGATGCTTCGTCGGACTGTGGAGTATTGGATAAATCAAAAAGTAGAACCCAATGGCAATATATCTTACCTTGTCATAAGCGGGCCTGGATTTGAACCTAAAATGATGGATACAAATCCTTCGGTTATTATAGGTGCCTGGGCTTATGTTAAAGGCACTGATGATTTGGCCTGGTGCAAAGATAATATTGCCAGGCTTGAATATCTTGCCGCTTATATCAAGAAAAGAGATATTGACGGTGATGGTATAATTGAATCAGAGCAATCCGGCAACCGCGGATCCAAGGTTTTGGGCGATACTGCCTGGGATACTTATTGCAGCGGTCATAAAAATGCTTATGTCAATATTTTGTGTTATCGAGCGTTTCGCAGTCTTGCCGATCTTGAAAAACAACTTGGCCGAATAAAAGAGTCTGAAAAATACAACGCCAGAGCTGATAGAATAAAATTAAAATTTTATCCGACTTTTTACAATCCCGAAACAGGCTGGCTGGGGTTGTGGCGAAGTCAGGATGGATGCCTGCATGATATATGGTCTGATTTACCAACAAGTATGGCGGTAGCTTATGGTATTATCGACGGCAAATCTGCTCGTCGGATGACAAATAATCTTTGGTCTGCTTTGAAAAAAACAGGCTTTAACAGATTTGACATCGGCATACCTCTTAATATGCGTCCTGTGCACAGGGATGACCAGTTTGGAGAATCTGGCGGGAAAAAAGAAGACGGCTCCGACACTTTCGGAAAATATCTTAATGGTGGCTGCTGCGTATATAACACCTATTATTTTCTCACTGCAAGCCTTATGACTAATGCCAATAACCGTTATAATAAAGTAATGAAGGCGATGCTGTACCGGCAGGAGAAGGGAGTTTTCCCCAATGGCGGCGGTTTTCAAAATGGTTTTGTGGACAAGCTGCCTTTCGGTGCAGAATTTTATGACTGGCAGGGAACCCCCTGCGGCTACGAAGGTCATTTGATATACAGTTGGGCTTTTCTTCAAACACTGTTTTTTCAGGACAGCCAGATTAGAGACAGGTTGTTTGCAGATAAATGACAGAGAAATTTGAATGGTTAAATAGCAAAATTAAGGAGTAAAAAATGCTGTCAAAAAGTGTTCTCGGATTGATGATGCTGCTGTTGATGAATCTGTTGGCTTCATGTTCAATACAGTCAGGCGGTAAGATAGTGTATGAACTAAGCAAAAATTTTGATAACCTCAACAGACTTCAGATTGAAGACAGGGAACATTGGAAGGTTATCGATGATAATTTAGTTTTTGCCGCTGCGACGGGAGATACCGCATGGAAAAAAGCTACCCTTGCTCTTGATATTAGGGATTATCAGATAGATGCGGTTATTAATGTTAGTGAGGATGCCGCGAAAGCCAATGAAATAAAAAATTTCTTTGCAGCCGATGCGGACCTCAATGTCAGCGAGGATACAACGCTCGACCGCTCAGCAGGTATTATTTTTCGCAAAGATGCCGCCAGTATGCGTATGGCGGTTTTCTACGTTTCCAAACCCTGCAACGGCTGGGCAGCATCAGGAGCACTCTGTGAGGACAGTCGTTTTCTTACCGAGATTTTTAAGTTCAGCGGCAAAGAAACCTTCAAAGGACTTTCTCTTGATAAACGCAACGGTTTCCACCATCTGCGATTAATAGTCAAAGGAAACATAGCCAATTTCTATGTGGACGAAGAATTATGCTGCATAATGGATGTGAGCGGTTTTTCAGGAAACGAGGTGGGGTTTTATGGCCGTTATCAGATGAGCCTGATAAGTTTTAGTATTCGGGAACTGCCTTGCGGGGTGCGAATTTATGAAAAACGTCCCGTTCCTAACCTGCTTGCCGAGGGTAAAATCTGTCCCATTGCGGTGCGCTGGCAGAATGTAATAGATGAAGCAGCAAAAAAAATAGATAAGGCCGTTGCCTTAGGCAGCCCAGATGTGCCTGGTATGGAGCATCTGCCGAATTACGTATATCGCTGTGCTACGTGGATGCCCGCGGGTGGGAAGTTTCTTGCTTATCCGGCATTTCATCATTCAATAATCATGAATGGGCTGCTGGAATATTATACCTATACCGATAATAAGAAGTATTTCGACCTTGCTGTCCAGTTGGCCGACTGGGAGATTGAGCACAGCACGCCTGCGGATTGCAAGGTGCCATATCTGCCTTATTCGACAACAATGGATGGAAAGATGGGCGGCTATGTTGATGGAAATACCGTGATGCCTGACAAAGCAGGCCATATGGGTTCGACTTACCTGCGTCTTTATAAACTCACCGATAATTTGAAGTATAAAGAGGCGACGATACGTATCGGTGATACATTGCTGACTATTCAGTTGCCCGAAGGTAGGTGGCAGGGCCGCATTAGCTACAATAACGGCAGCGTCAGCCAGGATTATACATCCAATCAAATATTCAACATTATATTGATGGATGAGTTGTACAGGCAAACTGGAGATCATCGTTATGCGGAATCATCCCGGCGTGCACTGCAATGGCTGATGAAAAATCCGGTCAGGACATGGAGATGGATAGGGTTTTATGAAGACGTTCTGCCGGAAACAGAGTCTGTCGGCAACTGTGATGCTATTGAGAGTGCTCGTTACCTTATCGCCCACCGCAATGAAAATCCGGAATATATGAAAGTTGCCAAGGACATAACTGACTGGATTGCTGCGGCATTTTGCTTCAGGCAGGGTGGTTTATGGCCGGTGGTTTGTGAGCAGTCACTGTGTCTTTATGCTATGAACGGTACTACGCTGTGGTACGCTCATCTTCTAAGTGATATGTATCAGGCTACCGGGGATAAATACTACCGTGATACGGCAATTTCGGCCACAAATGCGGGGCTGAGCATGCAATATGACGGGTGGTATTCTATGATATTCTGTCCTGCCACTCAAGGCCTACCCTTAGTGCGTGAGCTGGACATAAAATAATCGTAGAACAAGGACGCAAAATAACTGCCAAAGAAAAAAGGAAATCTTGTTAAAATGGGTAGTAGTAAAATGCTTTCAAGAAGTCTTATGGTATTAGCGGTGCTGGTGTCGATGAACCTTTTGGTCTCATGTTCAAGCCAAGCGGTTGATAAAGTTTATGAATCAAATAAAAATGTTGATAACATCAGCAAGCTTGATGCACAGCAGAAAGTAGTAAACATTGCCGATTTTATCAAAGAAAAAGATGCTTCATTAGCTGTTCAAGAGGCATTGGAATATTGCAAACAAACAAAAGCAAAAAAACTTGTATTCCCTAAAGGAAAATACGATTTTTACATAACTTATGCGAATGACCAATTTAGCTACATACATAGCAATGGTGATTTTAGCGGTCAGTATTGGTTACTAAGACGTTTTGTTTTTAACCTTACAGGTGTGAATGATTTTGAGATAGATGGAGGGGGTTCAGAATTTATGTTTCATGGTTTTTTAAGCCCTTTCTGGATTGATAACTCATCTAATATACGTCTGAAAAATTTTTCTATTGATTATGATAGGACATTTCATTCGGAAGGCCAAATCGTTGCGTTTGATGACGATACAAATAATGTGGATGTGTCCTTTACCTCATCTTATCCTTATAAGATCATTGATAATAAGCTGACTTTTTGGGACAAAACATACACAACTAAATATCCCTGGTGGATTATAGTAACATTTGACCCCGCTAAAAAAGAACCTGCATACTGGGATGGTGGTTTTTATCTCTCTTCAGATATTTTTGTAACAGAGTTAAAACCAGGAGTAGTAAGATTTTGTTATAATGGAAAAACTCCAAAAGTAGGGAATAGGTTTATATTTAATGCAAATCATCGTAATGTCGCAGCCATAGCTGTAAATAAAAGTTCCAATATAGAAGTTTCTGATGTTAATATTTACCATTGTGGCGGAATGGGAGTTATAGCACAAATTAGTAAAGACATTACTATAGATAAGTTAAAAATAACACCTGCTTATGGTTCGGATAGAATGCTTAGTATAACGGCAGACGCAACGCATTTCGCAAGTTGCAGCGGCAAAATATCAATAACAAATAGTTTGATAGAAAATCAACAAGATGATGCCTGCCATGTTTTTGGTATATATGCAACAGTTAATCAGATATTATCTCCAAATGAGATTATAGTTTCTTATGCATGGGGAGTGGAGGGCATTGCTCCTGATAATAATGTTGAGTTTGTAAATCCAAAGAGTTATATAACTTATAGTGATGAAAATAAAGTTAAGGCAACAACAAAATTGAACTATGTGTTTTCAAAAATCACGTTTGATAAGCCATTACCGGGCAATATCAAGGTTGGCGATTTGGCGGCAAACACAAGTAATTTTCCGGATGTATTAATTAAGAATTGTATAATTCGCAGCAGTAGAGGTAGAGGCATCCTTCCCGGTTCTGGTGGTAAGGTTGTAATTGAAAATAATTATTTCCACAATCAGGAGAGCGCTATTTTATTGAATGGCGAAAGTTATGTGCGATCAGCAGTGCGCAATTTAACTATACGCGGAAATACATTCGATAATTGTTGTTTTGGCCAGCCTGCGGAAGCTCCTATGATGACAGTTAATGCAATTAAGCCCGAATACAGAAAAGACAGCAGATATCATCGAAATATCCTTATTGAAAATAATACATTTAAGATTTTTAATTCTCGCGTATTGGACATATACTGTGTTGACGGACTGACTTTTAGAAATAATAAGATAGAGACAACGGTAGATTATAAACAGGTAGATGATAACAATGAACTGTTTATAATTGAACATTCATCAAATGTAATTATTGGAAAATAAAATGCAGATAAAAAAACAGTTTATTGGTGGACCGAGTACAAAGGACGATCTCATACTTGATGCCCCTATTGACAGGTGGGATGAAGCTATACCTTGCGGCAATGGCCTGATTGGCGCGTTGCTATGGGGAGATTCGTCAAATATAAAAATTTCTTTGGATAGGGCAGACCTTTGGGATTTAAGAATGCCAGAGGGATACAGCCACAAAGATTTCAACTGGAACACGCTGAAACAATGGGTAGCAGAAAAAAATATTCAAAAAATCAGAGATTTCTACAACAAGCCTTATACGGAATTACCTTATCCAACCAAATTGCCAGCAGGCCGGATTGAATTAGACATAGATGGCAACGCTGAAGTTGTCTCGTTTTCACTCAATTTGAAAAACGCGATTTCAACTATCAAACTTGACAAAGGAGAAATTAAAAGTTTCGTCTCAGCCGCAAAACAGGTTGGAATGCTCAAAATCACCGGCATAACCGCAAAGGCAAAATTATGCCCGATCTCATTTGGAAAGAAAACAAAAGGAAATCACGGCCAGCTCAGCTCCGGCGGAGATGTGGGTCGTCTTGGATATCCACAACCGATTATAGGCAGGTCGGGTACGCTGAAATGGTATGTTCAGAAATGTGCGGATGGACTGACTTATGCCGTTGTCGTCGGATTCAGACAAAACAAGAACGACAGTACAGAAATGGCATTTACAATTACCAGTTCGAAAGATACAGATGACCCACTGGTTTCAGGCAAGAGCATAATCGCTGAAGCATTGGAACAGGGATTTACAAAAACATTCAATTCCCACAAGCAATGGTGGAAAAAATTCTGGAGCAAATCGGCAATTCGCATACCCGATGCCAAACTTCAACAACATTACTACCTTGTACAGTACTTTTACGGTTCTGCTTCACGTCTTGGCAGGCAGCCAATGCCGCTTCAGGGGGTATGGACTGCCGATGAAGGAACTTTGCCGCCATGGAAAGGCGATTATCACCATGACCTTAACACTCAAATGAGCTACTGGGCGTATCAGGCGGCAAACCATCTCGATGAAGGCAAATGCTTCCTGGATTTTCTCTGGAGTCTTTTGGACAAGGCAAAAAAATTTGCAAATGATTTTTACGGCACAACGGGAGCATGTTTTCCCAGCGTAATGACATTAGATGGTCAGTCTCTCACAGGCTGGCCGCAATATAGTTTATCTCCAACCAACAGCGCCTGGCTGGCTCATAGCTTTTACCTGCACTGGCAATATACAATGGACAGTGACTTTTTGAAAAACAGAGCGTATCCTTTCTGTAGAGAAATCGCACAATGTCTGCGGGAATTACTTGAGCCGGATGCGAACGGATGTCTCAAACTGCCGCTGTCAAGTTCGCCTGAAGTTCATGATGACGAACTGAAAGCCTGGGTTAAACCAAATTCAAACTATGACCTTGCGCTTTTGAAATGGCTTTTTAAGGCTGTTGAAGAAATGGCAATCAAGCTTAATTATAGTTCTGATATTAAGTGGTGCTGCTCTGTGCTATTAAAGCTGGAAAATTTTGCGGTTGAAGAAACAAGTTTTGATGAATCATCAAAGCCGGGGTCTTTGATGGTATCGCCTGATGAATCCCTTATGTTTTCACACAGACATTTTTCACATCTTATGGCAATTTATCCTCTCGGCATCCTTCATGTTGAAGACACAGACACAGAACGCGTAATTATTGATGCTTCGTTAAGGCATCTTGATATGCTGGGTTATGGTCTGTGGGTCGGATTCAGCTTTGCCTGGGCGGCGTGCATGGCCGCAAGATGCCTTAAGCCGCAGCGAGCGATTATGATGCTGGAACTATTTCTTAAAGGATTCGTTTCAAGAAATGGTTTCAATCTTAATGGTGATTATAAAAAACTTGGAGTCTCATCATGGAATTATCGCCCGTTCACCTTGGAATCAAACTTCGCCGCAGCACAGGCTGTACATGAAATGCTGCTTCAAAGCTGGAATGGCGCAGTTTGCATATTTCCTGCCGTGCCGTCGGAATGGTCTGAAGCATCATTTTCAAATCTGAGGGCACAGGGCGCATTTCTGGTTTCTGCACGTCGAAGCCGTGGGCATACTGAATGGGTGCGTATCGTTGCCGAAAAAGGCGGCCTGCTCGTATTGCGGGATTTATTTGCCGGAGTCAAAATAAAATGGAATCGAAATGATGTAAAGAAAAAAGGGCAGGATTATATATGCCGACTCGGACCGGGTGAAATTTTGGAAACAACTTACTTTAAACCTTGAGATAAACTATGAAAATCACCATATTGATGTTAATTACATCAACAATTAGCGCGTTTTGCTGGGCTGGGGAAAAAGATGTGATTTCTGCAAGCAAAATGACTGCACCATTGGCAGTTTGGAAACCACAGAGCGCTAAGTGGATATGGCTGAAAGGAAATGAAAAACCCGGCAATGACTATGTTCAATTTCGTAAGTCTTTTAAACTGGAATCAGAGCCTAATCATGCTGTAATACATATTTCTGCCGACTGCAGGTATTTGTTATTTATAAATGGTCAGATTGTTGGCAGAGGACCTGTTACAGCCAACCCCAGATACAAGCAGATTGATATTTATAATGTAAAACAATTTTTCAAAACTGGTGAGAATGTCATATCAGCTCTTGTACTGCAAAGGAACAACAAAACATCAAGGCTTTGGCCGGTACGCGGGGGATTTATACTTCAATTGGATACTGAATCAAACTCAATAGGAACAGATGCTTCGTGGCGGGCAAGGTGGGCGATTGAGTACAAATCCGACACACCTTATATGACAATGCAATATGGGCAGCAGGAATGGGTGGATGGACGCCTCATTCCGACAGACTGGCAGGAAACAGGATTCGACGATAGCAACTGGCTTCCTGCGTTAGAAGTGGAAAATGCTGAAAAGTTTTGGCCGACGGAACTGGAACTCCGGACAGTGCCTTATATGCTGCGTGAGATTATTTATCCCCGGCAAATTGTCAGCTTTTTTGGTATCTCATCGGAATGGTCTCCCAAAGCAAAAGACCCTGCGAATCAAATTGAGGTGGACTATGTTCTCAGTTCAGTTATGGTACGCAATCCTGAAAACATTACAGACCCATCCAAAGGCCCGGTGATTTTTCAGGAAAATTTTGGCGATGGTGTTGGTTTTGTAGTTGATTTAGGCGAGGAAATGCTTGGGTATCCATTTATTGAACTTGAGTGCCCTGCCGGGATTACTGTGGATATTGGCCACAGTGAAGCCCTTTGTCGAAATCGCGTTGATTCCGTTGTTTTTCGCGGGACTCAACATGAGCAGCTTTTTGCCGACCGCTATATTACTCGTGACGGCAGGCAGCGATTTGAAATTTATGATACTAAAGGCTGCCGCTATCTTGAATTTCACTGCAGTCCGATACCAAAGAACTCTTTGGGATTTTCAGAAATAAAAATTCATAATGTTGGATTCGTGCGAAGCCATGCACCGATAGAACAGAAAACGGAATTTGAATGCTCCGATAAACTGCTTAACCAAATTTTCACTATTTGCCGAAGAACCGCAGATGTAAAGTGTCAGGATTGGTACATCTGTGACGCACAGCGAGAACAGAATCGCTGGATTGAACCGTTTCAGGGAAGTGTCTATCTTCAGGCTTATGGAAAGGTGGAACTGATAAGAAGCACTATTGAAGCCTTTGCCAGGGAACAATTTCCATCCGGCATTATGCCCAGTACATCGCCTTCCATATTTGAAGTAGAGAACGTGAATAAAATTGCATTCAACCAATATATTTTTTCAACATTTGGATTTCCTTTTACAACTTATCTTGACTGGCTTTATGGCGGAAAGGACAACCGCCAGAACTATTGGCTTGATGTATCCGACAGGTGTTTTGACAGTCTTTTAAAATATCTTGGACCCGATGGAGTTCTGGTTAATATGCCGGGAAGTCAATTTGTAGAATGGTCGGCTCTTGATACGCGTCCAAGCGATTGCAGCAAGCCGGTAAAGAAATCATCGGAAGTAACTTTTTACAATGTATTTATGGTGCTTGTACTTGAGCGTGCAGCAGAAATGGCCGAAACAGAAGGCAGAAGTAAATTAGCTGCAAAATGGCGAGACAAGGCAGACAGTTTAAGAGAAGCTGCAAATAAACGCTATTATTCTGAAAAATATGAAGCTTATATCGACGGCATTTATGATGGTATCCCAAGCGAATCGGTAAGTCAGACAACAAATGCAATGGCAATACTAGCGCGTCTTGGTAGTCCACAGCGGCTTGAGAAAATAATTAAAACCATAAAAGACCCCCAACACTGTCCCATACCATGCACCATTGCAACGATGTCATTTTACAATGAAGCACTTGAGAGCATGGATAGTGATGATGATGTTTTGTCTGTTATACGCTCGAAATGGGGAAAAATGCTGGAGATGAGCGCTACTACAACGTGGGAATCCGCAGAAGCTCTTGAACGTAATCAAGGCTGCTGTTTCGGCTTTTCAGCTCACCCATTAAATTATATGGTTCGTAATTATCTTGGAATTATTCCTCTGGAACCAGGTTATAAAAGCTTTTCCATTCGGCTAAAGCCAGACGATTTGAGTTTTGCCAAAGGAAAAGTTGCGATGCCTAATGGATACATTGAAGTTCAGTGGCAGCGAAAACAAAATATTATCGAAGCGGTATTGAAAGTTCCCGAAAATTGTCAGGCGATACTGGTAACGCCTCGTGTAAAAGAATGGAAAGATAAAACGGTTAGTTTTACAATTGATGACCAGCCACAAAAGTTGAAATTGCTAAAAGCAGGAATATCCTCACTTCTTACAGAAAAACAGCCTGCTGTTAATTTGTCCCATGGTTGTCATACTATAAAAATAGAGGTAAAATAATAATATATGTGTACTATCAGCAGAGTATATTGAATTTTATTAACCAGAAATATTAAGGATGTTTATTATGACTAAATTATTTGAAAAAAAATATGTTGTTACCCTTATAATGGCAGTTAATTTACTGTGTATGTTCGGAAAAATATCTTTTGCAAATGATTGTCAAAAAATTATTGCAGACAAAAAAGTTGGGGTGGAAAATTCAAAATTGTGCCTTGAATTCAGCCGTGATTCAGGCGCTCTTGTGCGGATTTTTAACATTGAAACCGGCGGGGAATATTTTAAGACCTCATCAGCAAAAGGAAATCCATTCAGAATTTATGTCAATTCAACAAAAGAACCTGCTTTTATAAATAATGAGTCGGTTCAGCCTGACCAAGGTTCGCTGGGCGGAAAAATAGTTGACCCATTAGATTGCAAATTGACTGATTATCGTTTTACCGAAACTGATAGTGGTTTATCTCTCACTCTAACATCCCGTTGCAATTCTCCAGACTTGTCTTTCGAGCTTACCATTGGCATCCAATCAAATGACTCGGCTGTAAATATGCAGCTTACCGTGAAAAATGAATCTGACAAGCCTGCGGCAATTATGGCGGCATTTCCTTATTTTGCCGGACTTGGCCTTGGAAGCGACCCAAACACAAATCTCGGCGTAAGGCTTCATGTGTTTGGTCAGTCAGGCTGTCAGGCATGGAAAGATACCGGAGACATTTATGGGAGACACTGGGCCAGTCAGTGGAATGCCGTATATGAACCATCAAATCAGGAAGCCATCGGTATTATTGTTGAAGATGCAAATTTAATAAATAAAGCCCTGTACAGGCATCCCGGCGGCATTATGAATGTGTTTTATTTCGATAATCAGCAGTTGACACAAAACTCAACCATTAAATTTCCACAAACAAAAATATTGATTTGTAAAGGCGACTGGAAACCCACTGCGGTAAGATATGGTCAATGGTTTCGCGAAAATTTCAAACTCCGAAAAACACCTGACTGGCTCAAAGAAGTTGGAATGTTCATAGGAGCCTGGATTCCGCTGCCCACAGAACATCAGGGCATCTACGTTGACAGAGAAATTGAGCCTTTGCCCTTTGAGTTCAAATCATTCACAGATTTACCCAGACTTTATCTGCTGCCTGACAACACATGGGAAAATTCCGGCAAGTACGACCTGAAGGAATGGGCGCAATACTGGGAAGGCGTTAATAGACACAAAATATACGCAGCATATCAGCATATTGATGGAATTTATGATTTTCGTAAAGACCTCGGTGGTGTAGATATGTTCCGTGAAGGGGTGGCTGGAGTCGAAAAAATTGGCCGGCATGTCGGGCTTTACGTTGCATCAAGAACAGTACGCAATGACAGCGAATTCTTTATGCCGCCAAACCCGGGGGCAGGAACAACGCCAAAGGATTGGTTATGGATGACGACTCCTGATGCCAAACTTCCAGAACCTGAAAAAAACGGCCATCAAAGTTTCTTTATGTCGCCTCGCAATCCTGCCTGGCAGGATTACCTTGCGTCAAGGGTAAAAACTCTGCTCAAACAAACCGGCGCAAGATATGTCCGACTGGATGAGTTTTGGAGTACCTTTGTTATAGATTATAATCCAAAGTATATAAAAAATCCATACCACGGAACACCTGAAGTACTGGAATTTCTTAGAAAAATTCGCAGCGCTATCGATGAGGTTGACCCGAATATTGTACTTTTTACAGAAGGTGCAACAGATATTACCGCTCAGTATGTCGATGGCACGCTGTGTATGTTTGCCAGTGGACCCGATATTGACCCGATGCGTCTGGTGATACCTGAATTTGTCGGATTTTCTTACCATCTTGGACAGATTGATTGTGCTTTGCAGGGTTATGTTTGTGCCGTGGAAAATGCCGCAGATAGACCTGATGCCTGGCAGGAAGGACACGGACTCGAGAGGAAGCCTGCTGGTTATCCCGAACCTCCGAAAAGCAAAATCTGGGGCGTATGGCCTGAAAAAAAATTACGCTGGCATGAACTGGCATATACATTCAAAGATGCTGCTCGCGGCAATGACCCTGTGCTTGAGAATCCAGTTGCCATTGGCGTAAATCCTGAATCATGGTCAGGCAGAATATGGAAATCTCCAAAATACTGGCTCTTGGTATGCGGCAGCAGATGGGCTGAATCTCCCAAACAGCCTGTTAGGGTCAAACTATCTGAACTGCCGGCAGATATTAAATATGCTTTTGAATTCGATGCCGAAACTCTTTCAATGCGCAAAATCGAAATTGAACGCACAGAGAATAGCATTTACCTGGATACAAACTACGGTTTTTCGGCTGTTTTGCTCCCAAAGCCTGACTGCCCTGCTCTGATTGAAATTTCTCAATCTGATTTAGATATTACAAACGGACAGTCAAAAACTATAGATATAAAAACATTTTGCCCATGGCGTAAAGACAGCCCCACTCCAGTGGTGAACTGCGAATCGCCGGGACTGACCGTTTTAAACGGACAAAATTTAGTTATGCCGGGCAAAATTACAATAAAAACAGATTTGAAAACAGAGAAAGGTTATTATTACTTTAAAGTAAATGGAGATTGTCTGCCGTTAAAACGCTGGCTTAGGATTGACCAATGACACCAAGAGAACGCTGGAAAGCTGTATTGAACCGTGAACCTGTTGATAGGGTACCTTGTGATATTTGGGCAACACCGGAAGTTTTTGATAAACTGTGTAAATATCTTGGCTGTGAAGATCGCTGGGCAGTGATTGACAAGCTTGGCATCGATGCACCATATAATTTTGACCCGCGATATATCGGCCCTGCTTTGCAGGAAAACTCCGATTATTGGGGGATCAGATATAAAAAAATAAATTATGGAACAGGAGTATATGGCGAAACTACGGACCACCCGCTTGCAAATGCACAGACAGTAGCGGACATCCAAAAACATCCCTGGCCTAAGGCCGAATGGTTCGAGTATTCAACAATAAAAAATGATGTAGAAAAAAATTCCCATCGCCCCATACGCACCGGCTGGATCGAACCATTTCTGTTCTACTCGTCCTTACGCGGCCTCGAACAGGCTATGATTGATATGATTGCATCGCCGGCAATGGTGGAATGCGCTTTTGATTACATATTTGATTTTGGATGCAGCCGGCTCGAGAGAATATTGGAAGTCGTGAATGTTGATTTGATTGTGCCAAGCGAGGATCTCGGTTCACAGCATGGGGCGCTGTTTTCGCTCGATTGTTTCAGACGATTTCATCTGCCGCGATTCAGAAAATATATAAATATAGCAAAACAGGCCGGTGCTAAAGTATTTTTTCATACCGATGGAGCATGTCGAATATTTATCCCTGAACTGATAGAATTAGGCGTTGACATTCTTAATCCTATTCAGCATCGATGTCCGGGAATGGAACGAACTTCGCTCAAAAAGGATTTTGGAGACAAACTTGTATTTCACGGCGGTATCGAGAATCAGCAAATATTACCGTTTGGTACTACTTCCGAAGTCAGACAGGAGGTAATAGATTGTTTCGAAATGTTAGGAACAGGTGGAGGATATATTTGCGCTCCTTGTCATAACATTCAACCTATTACTCCTATTGAAAATATCCTCACTATATATGACACCATCAACGAAATTGCGAAAGACAGAAAATATACACTGCCAAAGACGATTCCTGAAACACTGGACTTAAAAAGATAAAATTTAAGGTAAAATGCAGACTCTGCAATTATAATTTAATATTGCTTTATCCGTTTTTATATCCATGCTGTTCATTTAATATCTCAATAAATGTAAGCATATTTTCCAATGAGACATCTCCTTGGACAGCATGTGCCGGAGCAAAAATATAGCCCGTATCAGCGCCAGCTCTCAAAAGCGCATAAGTTTCTTCTCCTACTTCTCTGGTTGAACCATAAGGCAGCGTCTTTTGAGTAGATAACCCTCCATGAAATGCTAATCGTCCCTTGTAGTCCTTCATTAATTTAAACACATTCATGACTTCTGGCTGAAAAGGATTGAAACAATTGACTCCTATTCCGATCAAATCGTCAAATAATTCATCTACATCGCCGCAAGAATGAATAGACACGTTTTTGCCCGCGTCTTTCACAACTGCGTACATTCGGACAAGTTCAGGATAAATAAATTCCCGCCACATATTTGGGCACATCTGTAATCCTTGCTGTTGCCCCCAGTCATCTCCAAAATGCACAGCGTCTATATCATATTTAAGAGCTTCCTTTATTTGCGCAATATTGTAATCAACGATTAAATGTAAAAGCTCATGTACAAAATCTGGATGCTCATAGAAATCCATCAGAAGATTTTCCATTCCTCTCAATGTCCATGCTCTCTCATAAACTGAAAATCCTATCAGAAATCGACGGTACAAATCCGGTGATTGAGCTATTCTCGAAGGAATATGTTTAAAGAACCGTTTATCTAACGGGTCTGGAAAGTGATATTTTTTCAACATTGGTTCAGGCAACACAGGATTTACAACGATTCCAATATCCTTATCAACGCTACGATCCCATACAACGCCAAAAACATCTCTAACGCAATTATGACCTATATCTTCAAAAAATCCTTTACCGCTGCCAAGGTCAAGAAAATGATTACCTATCGCATCGTTAACATTTTTAGTATTAAAATATTGCGCCAATTTATCATAAGCTTTAAGCGTAAAAGAACAGTGCCATGGTACATACGGAACTTGAAAGCCATTGATTGCTAATTTGATGACTTCTCTCTTACATATTTTTGTCATAAAAAAACCTGTATATAAAACGCTCAACCATCCTATTTATTTTTATCCGATAGATACGGCTGATTATCCGTACGGAAAGGCGATGCAGGCAATCCGGCGCTATTGTACAGATTACAGTTGATTGGACATCTTCGCCAACCATAACGCACCGCAACAGGCTTTTCAATTTTTTCACTGTAAGCCTCTATGTGATTTCGGTCTATGATAACCGCTCGTGCCGTGACAAATTTCAAATCATTGCCGCAAATCACAAACTCTTCCAATTTCTCGCCTTTCATAGCCAGTCCTTTGTCGACATCTTTAAACGCAAGTATTATCTTATTACCATTGATATTCATGGAATCATATACCGGGCCGGAATACATTAAACTCTTATTATAGGTTTTGGCAAGAGCAATTAAGGCAAGCCTTTTTCCTACATCCTGCTTGTTCAAAGGATGTATGTTGTTGGATTCGCCTGTATCAACCGTAACAGCCATACCGCTGTTTTTCAGTGTCGCCATTTTTAACTGAACATCTCTTAGTTCTGCCCAATCCGGATTATTCGAGTCATCCGGTTGCCAATAGTTTTGCGCAAATGAAGTTAATTGTACAGAATAAAATGGGAAATCGTATCCCCAGCGGGTCCTCCAGTCGTTAAGCATTGCCGGAAATAATCTGCTATATTGTGCAGATCGCCCTGCCAGCGTATTTGACTCCCCCTGATACCATATCGCCCCTTTGATTGTATATGGAACCAGAGGATTTATCATCGCATTAAACAAACGTGAAGGACAATTCCGAGGTATTGCGATTGCCGTATCAGGCATTTGAGGCTCTGGTGGAACAGGCTGGCCATTTTGTTTCGCTATTTGAACATCTTTTTTCCACTGCTCAGTCTCTTCCTGAAATTTTTGTGTAAATTGTTTCAGTTTTTCAGCATCCTGTTTATATCTTGCCATTATCGCAGAATAATCACAGGTTGTTTTTAACGACTCATCTGACATCCAGGCTTCTATGAATGACCCTCCATAAGGCGCACCTATCATCCCAACCGGGCGGCCGAGTTCCTTATACAGGTATCTGCCGAAAAAGTATGCCACCGCCGAAAATCCCCCGGCCGTATCAGGCCGGCATACCACCCATCTGCCGTTACAATCATCAACAGGTAAATCGGCAGGTAAAGGCGGCACACTGAAATAGCGTATGTCTGAATAATTGGCTTCTCTGACTTCCTGCTCGCCATTTAGAGAAGCGCTCAAAGGCCAGTGCATATTTGATTGTCCAGATGCCAGCCACACCTCACCGGCAATAGTATTGTGAATCACGATAGTGTTTTTGCCTTGTATGGTCATCTCCGTCGGTGATGTGAATTTCATTGGCGAGAGAATAACTTGCCATTTTCCATCTTTACCTGCAATAACAGTTTTTTTCTGTTTTAAGATTGAGACAGCAACCTTTTCGTCCGCATCCGCCCAGCCCCATATTCTGACTTTGCTGTCCTGCTGCATTACCATATTATCGCTGATAATCGCAGGCAGTTTAACAACAGCAAAACAAATTGGACTGCATAAAACCATTGTGAATAACAACAAAATCGCCGACAAAAATTTCACTGCATTTTCCATCTTATAACTTCCCGATTTAGGTACACTCATAAATTATTTTTTAATGCTCACTACTGCAGGTATAATCCTGTACTTAAAAGCTGTAGATGAGCCGCGATTTATCCAGACCTTTCCATCCTTGACGGATATTTCCGGCTGCTCTATCGCCAAACCCTGCTCATCAAGGCCTTCGATTTCGATATTGGTGTCATCCAGACCAATAACTGATGGCGCAAAACCTATCGTCTCAAAATTCCGGGCTGGAATGAGTTCCCACCCCGAATTCTCTTTTTTCATCGCAGCGACTCCCTTGCCGGATATTTTATCTAAGGTAATAAACTCCCCTCTTGTATCGATATAACACGAATCAGGCCCCGCCGCATAATCCACCTGAACTTTTTGACCGCTGTTATCTGATTTTGCCATCGCGACAGAGTAGCTTACAACCTTACCATCAGCACTTGCCGCATAAAATCAGATAACAGCGGTCAAAAAGTTCAGG
>Ga0209417_1003291_pt1 | contig 22022 bp, 16 predicted proteins | sample RifGroF2_FD_184002 | JGI IMG/M metagenome (GOLD analysis project Ga0209417, IMG submission 184002) | Groundwater microbial communities from Rifle, Colorado, USA - Groundwater F2 (SPAdes) (version 2) | ecosystem: Environmental > Aquatic > Deep subsurface > Groundwater | place: Rifle, Colorado... | reverse complement strand
AGCTCGCCTTGCCGGCGACAGAGGCAAATATTCAATCAGAAACCATACCGTTTTACAATAAAGGCTCTTTATGGCATAATATACTTTAATTAGCGGCAAAAAGTCCCATATGTACTGAGTCAGGACAAGCCCTTGATTTTTAATTAAAACCCCTTATTCTTAGTAAGAATTAAATTTTTACTAAAACTGATAAAAAACGTTAGGAGTTTTTACTATGAATACCAAAAAAATATTATTAACCGGTATTTTTACAATTTTAATTTTTTCAAAACCATCCTTTACTATGAATAATTGCCAAAATAAAGTCAAAGAATGCCCTATTTGCTATGAAGACAAAAATTCTCAAGATCTTCATACAATGAGCTGCTGCGGCATGACATTTTGCAAAAAATGTTTAAAACAAGGTCCAATTAGATTTACAACAAAAGAATTAAATATCGAAAATCTAAAATGCCCAAACGGCCACTGTAGATTAAAAATTTCAACATCCGACATTAAAAACATAGCAACAGAAAAAGAATTAGAAATAATAAAAAAATTAGAAATAATAAATGCCATTGCTTATCCAGAAGGATTTCAACATTGTCCAACCCCTGATTGCGATGGAGGCTTCATTTCCAATAAACATATCACTTTCAGCAACAAACCAATAGAAATTAAATGTTCTGAATGCAATAGATCTTACTGCAGTAATTGTCTTATTGGTCACTCGCAAGAATTTTCTTGCGATGAAGCATTCGCTATGCTTGCTTTATTTAAAAAAGTTTTCCCTAATAATCAATTATGCACACAAAAATTATAAAAGTTTAAAAATTAAAATTTATTGTTTTTACTAAAATTAGTACTATAAAAATTTATAGCACTAATTTTAGTAAGCTTTATAAAAAACCAGAATCTATTAGCCCTTCTTGCTCTCCAAAAACCTTTGCTCAAAAACCGATGCCCCAGAGACTATATTTCTTATCCAACCCAATTTTACGTCCAAAAGTTCACTTTCTGACAAATGCCAATTAATGTCAGAAGCATGTAGCCTACTTATCGCATCATAAAGACAAATGCCAACACTTACAGAAAGATTAAAACTCTCTGTAAACCCAAACATATCTATTGTCACATACTCGTCAGCCAATTCTATTGCGTCTTTGCTCAACCCAATATCTTCTGTTCCAAAAACAAATGCTGTTTTTTGTGAAAGATCTAGCTGTTGCAAACTTATAGATCTTTTATGTGGAGTTGTTGCAACAATTTTATATCCTGATTTTTTTAAATTTTCATAACATTCTTCAGGAGTTTTATAGCTATAAATATCCATCCATTGAGATGAACCCTTTGATATTGTATTAATTGGAGAAAATTTATTACGCTGTTTTATCGCATGCACATCTTGTATTCCAAAACATTCACATGATCTAATTACTGCACTTGCATTATGTGCCTGAAAAATATCTTCCAGCACAACCGTTATATGCTTGGTACGATTAATAATAAGCTTTTCTATTAGATTTTTTTTATTTTCTGTTAAATTTTGCGACAAATTCTCTATAAGTTCTTTTTTTAGATTTATATCCACTATATCCCCGAATTTTATATAAGATTATTTATTATAAATACTAACTAATCTCCAAAAATCTATAAATAAATAATGCTGCCATTATATTGCTAACAAAAGATAATAATATCGCAATACGCAAATTTATAGAATAAAACTTGTTAACAATAAATAAAAATAAGGATTGCAAACAAGAATATATAATTCCAACACTAATGCAAGCAAACAAAACATTTATAACCTGTACATTATCAGCATTGTCTGCTGGAATATATATTTTCTCAAATACAAATATAATGGCAAAAACCGTTATCGTATATACCAAAATTGCAAAAACTTCAGAAAAAAATGCCAACAGAACAGCCGGAACTATTTTAAATTTTCCTACAAATTTCAATAAAATTAACATAAAAATAATATTTAACGAAAGATGATAAATCCCCCAGGTGTCTGCCCACAACCATGTACTTATAAAAAAATCTATTGCTTTTGCTAACACAAGAAACTCCTTTTATTTTATAAAGCTTTTAATTAAATTTTTATATAAAAAAATTATACTATATTTTTTTTAAAAAAAGACATCTTATCAAGTTTATTTTTAAATAACGCTTTTTTGCACATAAGACAACTAAACATACAAAAACTATTATTTCTTTTGTTACATTAATTTTATAAATTTATTTTAATAAAAAATATATGGAGAAAAAATGAATATAAAAATTTTAAATATAAAAACATTTATTACACAAGCTTTAATAGCCATGATATTAAGCATTACAACTACATTATTAGCAATAGATAAAAATATAGACATAAACAAAAATCCATCAAATATAATAACGATAAATAATAAAAATATAAATAGCTTTGATACAAACGCAAAGCCAATCACAAATACAAACTCATCAGAAAATACGAATGGCAGCTATTCAAGTGCCTCTGTGATGGTTGAACGCATAAACGGATATTGGCCAAAACAAGATTTTTTTACAAAAAATTATAAAACAATTATAGCCGCAACTTCAATCTTAGCAGCCTATGGCATATCTTTTTATACAATAACTTATTGCAAAAATTATTTAGAAAACGAAAATCTTTGGTCTTGTTGGAAAAAAGAAATATCTATAGAAAAATTAATGGAAATCCCTCATGATATGTTTGCGCAGCAAGTTCTTGAACAAATAAAAATGCGCTACGAAAACAAAAATAATCTTGTAATTTCGCTTACACAATTTATGAATGATATAGAAAAAGAAAAAAAGATTCTGACTGCTTACAGTAAAGTCTATAATTTTTTAAATAAATATTACTTACTAACTATCTTCCCAATAGACACTAAGAGCTTTGAGACTATAAACGAAAATTTAGAAAGACTCGCTTATATAAAAAATGTTTTTTTATCTTCTGAATACATAAATAATTATGACAAAATTTATATAGATAAAAAAAAAATAAAATACATATAAATTTAAATAATAATTTTAAACCAAGCAATATAAATAATTTAAGCAATACGAATATTCAAAAAACTATCTTAAGTTATCTGCCAAAATTTGAAAATATTTCAAATTTTTTGATAAATACGTCTAAAAATTTAGCCAACACAATAAAAGATTTTTACTCAAAAAACAAACAATACATAATCCCCGCAACAATAATATCTTCTTACGCAAATATATGCTTAATTTTAAAAATAGGAAATAACTATATAGAAAATGAAAATAACTGGAGCAATTGGCAAAATAAAAATAAAATTGCACCAGAAAAATTAACCGAATTACTGCTTATAGAAATACAAAAACGTTATACAAATTATAAAAATCCATTAGACTTTTTATCGCCACTATCAATTTTTATTAAAACTATAGAAAAAGAAAAAAATATACTAACTTTTTATTCTAAATTTTATAATTTTTTAAAAACAACAAGATTATTAAAAATATTTCCAATAAATACAAATAATTTTTTATCTATAAAACAAAAACTTGAAAATCTACAATTTATAAGTGATAAATTTTTTACATGGCTTGCACAATACAAGCTAGAAACAAACCATGCTGCAATATTTTTAAAACTTAAATCAAATTTATTAACTATAAAAATATAAAACATGCTAAACTTGTTTATAGATTTTTTTAGAAGCAAATTATTTATAAAAAAAAAGGAAGCTAGATGAAAAATTTTTTAAATAATATATGGTTGCTAATAATTTTTACTTTATTTTCTATTATTTTTTCAAACAGTTTTTTATACGCAAAAAACTGCAGTGCGTGTTGCTGCGAAAGTTGCTCTGAGCCTTGTGCTTGCGATTTTTGCTACAATAATATAAATTCTTGCACATGCAAAAAAATAAATGAATGTAGTGGCGCTCCATTTTTACAATACAGATCTGTAAGTTTAAATAATGCAAAAGAAATTTGTGGATGGCAACCTTTTACAAACAAATATGGAATGGAAAAACTTAATGGCTCTCTATATTCGTCTGTTGAATTTACATCATCATTTAGACCTTATGAAATAGCGCAACACTTATTTGGAAATGATTTGGTTGATGGTAATAAATTAATAATACAAGGCTCTGCTGTTGCAAATAGAAACTCAAAAGCATGGCTTGCAGATTATTTTGGTTTACCCATAGACTTTGAAAGTCAAGTACAATTTTGCCCATCAATAAAAAATATTATTATAGATTTAAATACATATTTTGGCCTTGATAGCATAAAAAAAGGTCTTTATATAAAAGTTCACTTACCAATAGCCAGCACAACCTGGGCTCTAAATATGGCAGAATGCGTAAATGATTATGGCCAAGACCCTTTCGCGCTTGGCTATATGAGCATTGGACAAAAACCATATATACCTGCAGATAGCGGCACAGCTCCAACACCCATCTTGAGATCGGCACTCCCACAAGATTTTATCAACGCTGTACAACTTGGAACAACATTTGGCGATCAAAGAGTAAGCATGCTCTTTGGAACAATGCCATGTTTAAACTTACAAAAAACACAATTTTCTGATTTTCAAGCCGCATTTGGATATAATTTTATATTAAAAAAAGATTTTTTCTTGGGAGCCAGTTTAAACGCTGTAATCCCAACAGGCACAAGACCAGATGCGAGATATCTCTTTGAGCCAATTGTTGGAAACGGCAAACACTGGGAACTTGGCCTTGGCATTGACAGTAGCTGGATATTTTACAGAAGTTCAGAAAATGAAAATCGTTATGCTGGCATATGGCTTGAAGCCACATTTACCCATATGTTCGATGCATACCAAGCAAGATCATTCGATTTTTGCAATAAACCAAATAGTCGATACATGCTACTTTTACAAATGACCCCAGCTGCAGACACAACAACCTGGGATCTAGTTGGAACAAGCACAACTAATATTAAAGAATTTTCTGGCTATAGTGGCGCAGATATAATACCTGTTGATCCTACTGGCGAAATTGCACAAACAAATACTGCAAAATATACTTATTCAAAATATACAAATTCTAGCGAAACTGACATCTGTTCAGGATTAATACCTGCAATAAATTATACAACTCGAGTAGTAAATGTAGGAATTGACTTGCAAGCAGATGTCGCAATCAAATTGGGCTATATTGGTCAAGATTTCAGCTTTGACATAGGTTACGAACTTTGGGCTAGAACAAAAGAAAAAATCTCACCTTGCCAAAATTTCTGCCATAAAACACCAGATAATACATATGTCATAAAAGGCGATGGTATGATTTGGGGTCGAGATATTAATAGCGATACTTTTTATAGCACTCTTTCTGGCTCTCAAAGTAAAGCCGATATTCACACCGGTGAAAATATGAAATTAAAAAAAACAAATCCTTCAGGAGCTGCTCAAAATATGGGCGTAGATAATCCACAATTTGCATGGGTGCTAACAGATGCAGGAAATCGTGGATTCACAAAAGACACTTTTATCGCACAAGTAAATCAAGATAATGCAAAATTGTATTCATCTTTTAATCCTATACTTGTTAATACTGATGACATAGATACTTGCCAATCTACAAGCGCAATAACGCATAAAATATTTGTGCATATAAATTATGAATGGCATGATAAAGAAATTAGATGGAGACCTTTTGCTGGAATTGGCGGCGAAGCTGAATTCGCATCAAAAAGTAGATCTCATAGAGCTATTTCGCAATGGGGTGCTTGGCTAAAAGCTGGCGTTTCTTTCCAATAAAATTAAGTAAATAAAAAGCCTAAAATTTAATTAAATTTTAGGCTTTTTATTTAAAGATATTTATAATTATTTTATTTATTTTTCTCAAATTTCAATATATACGCTCTAAGCTTTTCGCTATCAAATTCGATTTCTAAAGGCTTACATCTACAAGTTGGGCAAACTTTAAAATCACCATCATTAGAAACAAATTCTTTTTTTATGCATCTTTCACAAAAACCATGCCCACAACTTACCAAAAATAATTGCTTCAAATTCGCCCCAAAGTCGTCCATACAAATAAGACAACTATCTGTTGGATGTATTTTTTCTAAATAAGGCACTCTTCTATTAAGTGCATTAATTTTAATTTTTTCAAATTCTGCTTGTGATTTTCTAATATTTTCAAAATATACATCCAAACCATTATCACTTTTTTTTAGTAATTCATAAAAATTAGTCCCTTTTCCATCCAAATTATCTAAACTTGCGCCATTGTCAATAAGAGCTTTTATAGATGATTTTTTACCAAACAATACGGCATAACAAAGCGGAGTTCTACCTTTATAATCTCTACAATTAATATCATTTACTTCAAATTTTTCTAATAAATCTCTCGTTATTCCACTATAAAGCTCAGCTCCAGTTATTTCGTCTATAGAAACTTCATCAAAACCAGCACAAGAAAAGTGCAAAATAGTTTTTTTATTAAGATCTAATTCATTAACTATTGATTCATCATTACACAAAAATAAACTAATCATAGTTTTAATATAATCAGTTAAAAGAGCTTTTGTTTTATTATCATCAATATAATAATTTTTACTGCTAAGATAAACCAATATATATAAAATTTTATTAACATGAATAACATTAACACCATTTTTGCTTTTCAACTCATCAAAGCTAACTTTATTTTTTTCACAATCATTAATAAAATCTTTAACGATTAAAACCATAAAATTTAAATAATTATTTAACATAGGATAATAATAATTTTTAAAGTTATTATTATTCTGTGTTAACTTATCATTTGTAACTTTAAAAATTGATCTAATATAAGATTCAACATAACATATCAATTGTAATAAAATATTTTCAGGTTTTTTTCCATCAGAGTAAACACTAGGAAATAATTCCATAACTTTATAAAGAAAAAAAATAAATCTTTCATTACTATGTTTTTTTATCGAATCTGGTATTAAAATTTTACCATCTTTATTTTTTTCACCATTTAGAATTAATTTATAAATCAATTTTAAATTATAAATTTTATTATCTATCAAAATATCTAAAGGTGTCTTACCAACTTTATTTACTTTATTTGCATCTGCACCATTCTCTAAAAGCCATAAACTAAAACCAACTAAATCTTTTTTACAATTTGTAGTATGTAAAATTGTATTACCATTATTATCGCTACAATTTATATCTGCACCTTTTGATATAAGATACTCTATTATGTCATATGAACCTAATTCAATTGCCAAATGTAATGGTGACATACCTGTAAAAATACTCTCATACTCTGCACCTATACTATCTAAACTTAACTGCTTTGCATTGACATCTGCATCAAAACATTCTACCAAAAGCTTTACTTGATTTATATTTTCATTGCAAATAGCTACAAAAAGAGGACTAAAAGCCCTAATAAAACTTAAATTAGTCCACAAACCAGGAAGGAAAGAAAAATAACCTTCATTAAAAACATACATAATAGTAAAATTATTTATCTCATTTGTAATTTTATTTTTTAATAAAATTACACAATCATCTTTATTATCACGAATAAATATATTAAGTAATCTTACCCAATTTATATCTACATCTATTCTTATAAAAATGTCTAATTTATCTTTAATTTTTTCATCTTCAGAATAACTAAAGACTTCATAAAAATCATTTGTATCAAAAAAAAATCCTCCTGATTTTAATATTTCAATTACTGAACTTATATCTTCTAGCTTTTCATTAAACAAATCTTCCCATGGAAAATCCTCTACACTATCTATCATCTTTATATATTTATCTAAATGTTTGTGATTTTCATCAGCCGAATCCTCTAATTTCCTTCTTTTATAGTTATTTTGATCTTCTTTTTCATTATTCTCATCTGTTTTAAAAAACAATTCTTCGCGCTTTCTCTTTCCATTATTTTTTTGCTCTTGATCCATACAAAAAGAAACGCTAAAAATATTTATCAAAAAAAGAAATAAAAATAATAATTTAAATTTATTCATAACAAGCCCTAAAATAAAACATTTTTAATAAAATTAAAACAAGACAAAATATAATACTTGTCAAGCATTATATCACAAATAGAAACATAAAAATAGTGCTTTTTCTAATAAAACACTAAAAAATGGCAATATCTTTTTAAATATTGCCACAAAAACTATAATTTATACCTTAAACTAACGCATACTTCCCACGCCAGATAAGCCACCTATAGATGATGCAAAATACTTAATATCATCATCGCCAAATCTAATACCAGCTCCAAAGAAAGCATTAGAGTTATGCTTACTTATAAAGTCATCTGCGCCAAACGTCATATATAGATTTCTCATAACATAAATCTTATTTATCCATTTTAAGTGCGGACGTCTATCTTCAAGCCTATTCCAACCTATAAAGTCAAAACCTTCAAAAGACGTAACCCATCTAAATTTGTCAGAAGAGAAGGGAATATCAAAATCAACACCAATACCTGATGAACCCTCAAAAAGTCCAAATCTTACCGCCACGGGGCCAAAAATTTTACCAAATTGCAATCCTAACTTAACAGTATTACGCTGTATTTTTTCGGTCCTACGTCTATAAACATATTGCAACTTTGCCCAATCATCTAACTTCATACTACACGTATCTAAAGTATTTCCACATTGATCTGCATAAGATCTCAACCTTTCTTTTCTCTCTATAAATCCTTTCTGAGATGTTGCTAATTCTAATTTATAGAAATAATCTTCATTTGGGTTAATTCTTATATCAAAATAACCTTTTGAATCCTCATATCTATAATTTTCTGCAGGTCTATACATTGTCTCAAAATGTGAATCAAACAAAATTTGCAACTTATCGATTTTTGCAAAGTAATTCTTTATGCCTGATACAGCAAATTTTATATCTTTATAAGTTTCATCTTCATTAATAAGCTTACCTAAAAGCCCTTTTCCATCATCAATTTTTTCTGATATAGAACTAATATGCTTTAGACCATCTCTGGCTTCTGACAATGCCTCATTTAATGACTCTGTTGAATCACTAATTCTTTCAGCAACCTTAGAAAAATCATTATCAAACACATTAGATATTTTTTCAATTCCATCTTTAAATGCAGGGAAAACACTTTCATCTAGCTTACTAGCAACTCTATTTATGCTTTCACCAATATTCAAAATCTCTTCTATTTTACCTTGATTATTAGATAAATTTCTATCAAGAATCTCTGCCATAGATGCAAATCTAGAAGACGCTTCATTTATATTATTAAAAATAGATCTCAGTTGCGACTCTCCTTGCTCTCCACCAATAGCAGCTCTAAAAGATTTTGTTACATCTTGCACATGCGCAGCTATATCTTTTACCTGCTGCAAAATTTCATCTGTACTAACTGGCGAAACACTCGGCTTGCTTAAAGTATCGCCACTACTTAATTTTCTTAGTAGCGGATCTCCTGGAACAATTTCTATAAACTTTGTTCCTAGTAGTCCATCTTGCCTAATCATCGCATAAGCATCACTATAAAGAACAAAATCTTTCAAAATCATTACATATGCTCTTACTCTGAGCTCTCCATCAGAAACAGCTTCTAACTTTTCTAACCATCCAACTTTTACTCCAGCAACACGGACTTCTGCTTTTCTTGATAACCCAGACACATCCTTAAAATAAATTTTATAATTAGCATACCTGTTTATGTCAAATCTAAATGCGCCTATATGAAATCCCATGTAAATTAGAACGCCTATTGCAGCTATTACAAAAATTCCTACCTGAGTTTCTATTTTTCCACGCACTGCTAAACCTCGCTACTGTTAACGCTAAATCTAATTTTTAAATTAGACGCAATAAAATTTTTTTATCTCAAACTTAATAACTATTTTTTTATTTATCTCTTCTTTCTTTCTCTCAATTATAGCAAAAATTTTATGATAAACATCATCAACCTTACCATATGATATCACAGAAAAAAATCTCGGCTCAAATTTTTCGTCAATTGCAAATTTAAACCATGCTGGTATATCTTCGTATTTTATACCAAATATAGGCATAAAGATATCATTCCAATCTTTTGGATATGACAAATTTTCTTTAAATTTTTTTGAAATACTATCTGCTTTACTTTTTATTTCTGGCTCTTTAAAACCTAAAAGTTTTTTTATAGACGGGGAAATAAACCAAGGGCTTATTTTTTTATTACCAGAAAATATTGTAAAAATATCGTTCCAATAGATAGTTTCAGCTGCCTTTAAAACTTTACCTTTTTCTCTAACTTCTTCTTGCGGCTCATAAAAAATTTTATCGGCAAATCCATCAAAGCCATCTAATGCAAAAAATTCTGTCGTATCATATAACATATCTTGTCTATTTTTTAGAATTTTTTCAAACCGTTGCTTATTCTTTAGATAACCCTCAAATTTTTCGAATTTATTTGCGCCCTTAATAAAAACATCTATTTTTTTAAAAACATTTTCATACAACTTTTTATAATCACTGCTACTTTTCACACTTTTTTTTGCATCTGTTGTTAAATCTTTTTGCTCATCGTTTTCACTATCTTTTTTTTCAGCTATATCTGCCTGACCAACAAATTTTCTTTTCGCCTGATCTTCATCAAAAACAAATGTTTTATTTATATCAAGCTTACCTTCTTCTGCGCCTATACAAATTTTTATAATTCCATCAGTACCATAATTTTTTTCTGTTAATTTAAATTCCTGCCACTTATACATATTAGGCCAGACTGTTTTTATAAATTCTTTCGATTCTTTTTCGGTCCATAATTGTTTTGAATCTCCGCTAGACCTAGCCCCGCTAGACCTAGCCCCGCTTTTATCTTTACCAATTTCAGCCTTGCCCGCATCTTCTTCTTTTTTTTCTTTTATTGCAAGCTGCGCCATAGCAATTTGCAGCCCAGAATATGCTAGCATTTTTGCTTTTTCACGACTAATCATAAATTTTGCATAATTTACATGCAAAGAGCCGCGATTGGAAATTATCATTGATAAAGCTATAATCATAGCAATAAACATCATAGAAAAAATTAAAATATATCCTGATTGTTGCTTCTCTATCATAGATTATTCCCGCTCAAAAACATATTAAAAACACTGTTTTTTCTTCCACCTTTTTTTGCGCCATTATTTGCACCAACGCTCGCCCTACTATTCCTGTTATTTTTTCCAAGAATAACATCAAGATTAATATTCCCCTGCGGATTATTTCCTAAACCTGTTTGACTATTTTGACCTTCCCTTGACGCCAATCTTGATAATTGTGGCTGTTGCGCCGATTCTGTTTTTTTCTCAAGCTCGGGTTTTGCAACTACCTGATACATATAAATTTTAAATTCGAAAGTTTTAAAAGTTTTTTTAGCATCGTCCCAAAATTCGACAATAAATTTGCAAAAATCAGGTCTATATTTTTTTGTTTTTTTAATTTCTTCGTCTGTCCATTTTTTGAAATTTTTATATTCTATTTTTTGTTCTTTTTCAGGTGCTTTTTCTTGTGCCCTTGCTGACCCTTGATCTGCTTGACCTGTAGTTTTCCCCTGCGCTTTTGCATCCCCATCTTTTTTGTTTTTATCATCCCCAGATTTTATCATAACCGTATATTCTACTGACATTTTTTTTATGTTTTTTACAAGTTCAAAATCTGTAGATTTTGGCACCGTTCTATTAAATTCATCAAAACCTAATACGATTCCCTCTTGTCTAAACAACCTAAATGACTGACCTGCACTACCTGAACTACCACCACTGACAGGCCTATTTTTTTTAGTATCTTGAACCAATTTATAAACAACTCTTGCCATAAGAGGCTTAGGCTTATCAAACGATTTTAACGGGTTATTTGTAATAAAACTCAAAATTTTTATATTATCTCCATTATTTTCACTCAAAAACCCCTTCTTGAGAGGCACATTCTCATATTCTTGTTTTTTCTTTTTTCCAATATCTTCACCAGCACGAGTCTTATCTTTTTCTTTATCACCAGCCCCTGAAACATCTTTGGCATCTACATCTTTTTTACCCGCCTCTTTTGGCTGTCTCTCATAAATTATAAACGCTCCAGACAAATCTCTTTCAAGCTGATTTTGCAGAAGAAATGCTCGCATATCAATACTTGAAATACGATCCATTCTTGTAACATTACCATTCACCTGACTTAGTATGCTATACAAAGACGACAAAATAAATGCGCTTATCGCCGATGCAATCAAAACTTCGAGTAATATAGAACCACTTTTTTTTACCATATTTTATTTTCAATAAATTATTTACAAACTCACTTTACACATAAATTAATTATTTCAAAACTAATTACCCTAAACAGGGATCAATTATTCTAAAACCCACCAACTAAAAATAGGGGCTTTCCCCCTACACTTAAACCAAAGAAACTAACAAACACAAACAAATCTATATAAGAAAAATTACAAATCACAAACATATATATAATATTAATTTTTCACGGCTTATACAAAAAACAAACAATACTATTTTTATTTTTACCAGAAACAACTGCAACCTGCTGCATAAATAAATTTTGTAATTCAGGCTCTTTAAAATTCTGAAATGGCTGCATTTTTTTTACCTGACTACGCGCATACTTCAAATCAAGCGCAGGGTCTTTTATTTTCTCATTTAAGCTTTTACTTTTGGTCTTATCTTCCTGCGAAAAATAAGTTTGTTGCATCATAAAATTTTTCATAATAATTAATATAGCACTCTTGTCTTTATATCTAGTGCTTGTAACCATATAAGTACTAACAAAATCCAAAACCGGCATTATAACAAGCGAAGTTATAACAAGCGCTATCATAACCTCTTCTAACATAAAACCCGAACTTGCACTATGGCTTTTTAAATTCATCAAAGACCTCAAATTGTGCACTAAATGGATTAAGCACTAAACCTAATTGCAACTTATTTCTGCCAGATTTTTCTTGGTTATTATCAAGATAATTAATTATAACTGTTTGACAAATACCATCAGAAACAAAAAACCAACTCTCTCCAGCCTTGCTCGAACTACTTATAGTGCCAGCAAGATCCTTGCCTTCTACATAAAAATTTTTAAGCTCTAACTGATCAATCATTTTTACAATATTTTTAACATAAGATCTTTTAACTTGCACGTACTGCATCTTTCCATACTTATCTTTTTCTGTCGCAATATTTAAATAAATTTCTTTTTTACCAAAATTAAATAGAACCTGATGTAATTTTTTAGTTTTTACAGCATTTTGCAAAGCGAACCCAGTTAGCGAATTTAACTCAGAAATAAACTTATCTCGCTCTTGTCTCGCTTTTGATCTACCTAAATTTGGAATAACAATGGCTGCCAGCAGTCCTATAATGACTACGGCAACCATAATTTCTAATAATGAAAATCCAGACTTTTTTTGCATCTAAACTCTCTTAATCTAAATCCCAAGCATTTATCATGGACTTTTTATTTTTTTTGTCTGGACCATAAGAATATAAAATATATGGATTTCCATCAGAGCCCTCTGGTTTATAAACATATGGATTTCCCCAAGCATCCTTATTTAATGCTTTAAGATATCCGGCTCCTTTTAGACCAGCAACTCCACCACCAAACCACTTAGATTCTAAGCCCTTTGGACAAACAACCAAATCATTTAAAGTCTTTGGATATTCCCCAATATCTGCATTAAATTGCTCAATTTGTTGCTTAAAAAATCTAAGCTCAGTTTTTGTTTTGCTTACTTTAGCTCTAGCTAAATAACCAAAAAGAGCTGGCCCAGCGACAGCAACAAGTATACCCATAATGGCAACTGCGATCATAATTTCCATCAAAGAAAAACCAGGTTTATTCCTTTTTTGCGCAAGAATCATATAATACTCCTATAAAAAAACCTACATGCCTGCAACATCCCCTTGTTGCATCATAGGTACGACTATAGATATGACAATAAATCCAACAATAACGGCCATTACAATTAACATAATAGGTGCAATCTTACTGGAAAGATTATCTGAGTATTCACTCAAATCATCACCATAATTTTTTGCCACAGTAAGCAACATACTTCCCAAATTTCCACTTTCTTCACCTGTCTTTATCAAGTAAATAGCAATAGATGGAAAAATTTCAGTTTGCTTGAGATACTGCGCAATTTTACCCTGTTTTACAATTTTATCTCTAGCTTCACTAAGCGTATCGGCCAAAATACGGTTATCAATTATACTGCAAACAATATCCAAAGATTCTGACAAATTAACACCACTCTCTGTCAGCATACCAAGAGTTTGAGAAAATTGAACTACAGCACCTGTCTTTGTAAAATATTTAACTACAGGAATTTTTAGCTTAAATTTATCCCATGCTCGAGCACCTGATGAAGACTTTTTCCAATACTTAAATCCAAAAATACCAATAATTGATGCAATAATTATAAACAAATAATAATTTACAAAAAAATCTGATATATCAACCAAAAACTGTGTTGATCCCGGCAATTTTTTTCCTGAGTCTTTTAAATTACCTGCCATTTGCGGAACAACAAATGTCATCATAATTCCTACCACTACAACTGCCATACCAAGCTGCATAAGTGGATAAGACATTGCGGAAGAAATTCTTTTTCTCATCTCTTCGCTTCTTTCCATATACTCAGTAAGCCTATCTAAAATAATTTCCATATTACCAGAAGCTTCACCAGCACGCACTAGCTGAATATATATATTTGGAAAAATATCTGGAAATTTTTTTAATGAAACTGCAAAAGATGCACCTTCTTTGATATCGTCTTTTAAAGTAATAACTATATTTTTAAGTTCACCGTCAACTTGTTCTATCAATAATTCCAAAGCTTGTAATAACGGCACGCCAGATTTTAGCAAAGTAGATAATTGTCGTGTAAATAAAATTTTATCTTTTACAGTAACTTTTTTCTGAAATAATTTTTGAAAAAATCCTACCTTTTTTTCCTCTGCAACAGAAATTTTAATTGGATAGCTACCCTTGTTGACAAGCATCTGCTTAACAGTATCTGCCGAAGGCGCATCAAGATATCCAGTTATTTTTTTTCCATCTTTTGCATAAGCTTGATAATAAAACAGTGCCATCAAAATCCCTTATTATTAAAAAAATTATTTCAAAATAAGCGTTTAATTATTCTCATTTTTTATTTTTATTCTTATTGCTGGTATAATTATAATAACATATAAAAATATAATTAAAAAATTACACATACTAAGCAAATTATCAAAAGGAGTTACGCATGAAAATAAAATATATTATTTTCCCCTTTTTATGCCTACTTATCAACTATAGTCATAATTTAAAAACAAAAGATTTGCAATATATAAATATTGAAAATGACTTTAACCGTATAAGCAAAAATCCATTTGTGCCGATAGAATTTACACCAAAAGGCTTAAATAGTTTTTTTGAAAATATATACAATAAAGACTGGTATGCTGACGAATTTTTGCCAAAGAATTTTTTACATATGACACAATTTTTACAATACGGTAAAAATTCTCAACAAAGTGGCGCATTTTTAAAATCTGTATTAATGCTCTTTTCCAATAAATTAAAAGCTGCTACATGTATAAATTCTTATGCTTTTTTAGAGCTTTTAGAGATTATGCCTGAACTTATAGATCAATATTTTAAAGCTCCAGAAATAAATATATTTGAACAAAATAAAAGCTTAATAAGCGATTTAATGTACAATAATTTTTTAAATAATTTTAATAATTTTACAAAAGATCCAAAATTTTTTTTAGATAACATGTCAGATAATATTTTAGCATCTTTAAAAACTAATTCTTATATTACAGAAACTATCGATACTCATGTAGACATAGAACACCTTAGACAGACCATCTGTAAATTTCTAGAATTATCTATAGGTAAACTTGTATGGGCTCCACAAGATCACAAAAATATCTGGAATCTTTTTTATAAAACATCAAAATCTATCGAAAATTTTTCTAATAAAAAAATTATAGACGACTTAGACAATTTAAACTGCATTTATTGGTCTTTAATTCATAGATTTTGTGATTTTTTAAAACTTACAGGCAATGAATTGCCGATAGAATTTTATGTGAATTTTAATAATAAAATCTTATCTTCGCAATTATCAATGTTCCAAATAGATGAACAGGAAATAGCTATCACAAGCAAAGAAACCCATATTATTCAATCGTTGCTTACCGCTCAAGCAAAAGCTCAAGCATACAAAAAAAGCATACTTGCATAACGAAATTATAAATCAAAACTTCAAAAAATTTTCGCTTATAACACAAAACTGGCTATCTTTTTATAAAAAGACAACCAGTTTTTTAATAAATCTATTTATTATTCATATAAAGTTTTTCTTTATCTTAATGCTACTTTTTTTCTGCAGCTGCCTTATCTTCTGCCGCCTTTATCTCTGCAGCTACTTTTTTCTCTAATTCCTTTGTTTTCTCCGCTTCTGTTTTTTCTGCTTCAGAAATTTTTCCAGAAATTATAGCTATGGTATCTTTAGCTATATCTGCTGCTAAATTTTTAATAAAATCTCCTGGATTTTTAACATCAAGCTGCATTGTACGCTTAGCTCTTCTTGCAGCAATAGTAGCGTCCAATTCTATTTTAGGTAACTTGCCAAGCTTAACATCAGCCACTTTAGCCTCAATGTTTAAAGAATGTATTGTAAAAATATTTTTTGTAAAATCATCAATTATTTTTGTAATATCACTAGCGACCCTTGTAAATGCTTCAGCAATAGCTAAGCCTCTTTGTTCAAAATCCTTCTTTATATTTGAACCTGCTGATGTAAATGCAGCTCCTACATTTGATACAGCTATCGTACCAAGCTTTGCAAATGCACTAACAACATCTGCTCCGATATTTCCATATATCTTTACAGCTTCAAGAGCAATCTTTCTTGTTGTAACTTGTGCGGAAGTACACCAAAAACGCTCTGTGAAAATATTATCATTAGCCCCTGGTTTGCTATTGCATGCCTTTTCCCATTCTAATATTTCGCCCCAGATTTTACCTTCTTCATGCTTTGCAGCATTTTTTGAATCCTTAAAAAATTTATTTATATCCTGAATAGCTTTAGTTTCTGCAGCCTTAATATCTTTTAAGGCCTTATTTTTTGCGGCTTCAGTATCTTTTTCAATTGCGGCTTGTTGTTTTTTTATATCATAATTAACTTTTAAAAGACCTTCTGAGGCAGATTTTAAATTCTTACTCATCTCTTCTGTTACTTTTTGATCAAATCCACCAACTATCTCCCAATCATCTAACTTTATTGGTGTTCCAAGCTTACCAACAATCTTTAAATTAGAATCAAAGTCTAATAATTTAGTTTTTGATTCTATCTTTAATCCATCCTCTGAAATATCTATTTTTGATTCTGACTCTATTGGCTTAAATCCAGGGAAAAGATCTTTTAAAAGTAATCCAGCATCGGCTTTCAAGCCAATTTTTATAGGCGAAATTGTGCAATCTACACTAAATGAAGGTCCTTCATTTTTATTTGTTAATGATTTAGTTAATTCAAATACTGGATTCTTTTTATCTGGCAAAGATATTGGCGCTGAAAGTGCTCCAGATCCAGATATTCCAGCTGAAGAAACTTTTAATGACATACTTGCAGGAACATCTTTTATTAACTCAACTTTACTTGCGCTTAATATTAATTCTTTATCAGCATCTTTTGCCCATGCGCCTTTAATATTAACATCTTCAAATGTAAAATCTGGAACATTTTTCATAAAATCTTCTTTAAACTTTTTATCGTTTTGTTTATCAGGCGTTTTAACCATTACATCCAACCAAAATTCTGCAAAATCACGCGCAAATAAAGTACCTTTAGATTCATATTTTAAATCTATTCCAGCAGTAGAATTTAAAGAAAAATCAGTTTTAATATTTAACGCACACTTTTTGGTTGATCCTGGTTTTTGAGAGCTTAATCCTCCTTCAATTATAAAACCTGTTGGAAGAGCTACGGCAATCGCACCTACACCAAATGTTGCAACTCCAATAGTCGAAGCCCATTGTCCTGAAACTCCAAAATCCCAATTTAAGCCTATTTCACAACCATCTAAACCTAATCCCTTTACACCTAAAACATTTTCTAATTTATTTTTTTGGCCACCAGACAATGACATTTGCTTTCCGGAAAATTTTATTTTACTAAAAAAATCCAATTTTTCGTTTATAAATGGCACAGTAACATTTATTCCTCCAGTTGCATCCAACTGTACATATGGAACATCTTCTATAAGCTTTATTGCAAATTCATGTGGCGATAAATCAATTTGAAATCCCTTTATTAAATCTTGCGTTTTACCGTTTACAACTATTGATTGAGGAACAATAGTTGCGGTTGTAGGAATTTTTATAGCCAATTTAGAACCAAAAACCTTTGGAACTCTAAAATCACCAGTTATTTCTAATGGCTCCCCTTTTAGGGCAAATATTTTATCCATAATATCTAAAATACCTATAAACTTTGCCTTACCCTTAAAGCCCACTCCCTGAACCAAATCTCCAATTTTTCCATGATTTTTTAAATCTGCTGTTGAAATATAAAAATAAGATTCTGAAAACTCAAATATATCTGGTTTTTCTAGCTGAGATAAAATTTTTGGATCTAAATTAGGAAATAAAGTTTTTGCATTTAAAAAATCTGGTATATAATCAGATACTTTCCATTTATCTGGCGACTTAAGATAAAACAAACTATACCAACCTTTTTCATCATCCTTGCAAGCCTCTAGCAATACATCTAAAGGATTATTATTTACAAACGTAGAACCCTTTACCTTAATACCTTTTTTATAATATTCTGCGGACAAACTTGATATTGAAAATTTGTCCAAATATTTTTCTATATCACTTTTTTGTCCATCTTTTGATGGAATCAAAATTTTTGCTATTTCACCAAGCTTAATATCCGCTTTCTTAACCTTCAATAAAAGCTTTCTATCCTCCTCTTTATCAGCCCAATTTGCTGTAAAAATAACATCCTCTAATTTAAAATCAGGAAGAAATTGAGTTACATAATTTGCTATTTTTTTATCTTTTACTATCACATTCAACCAAAAAGATGCAAAATCTTTTACAAGCAAATTTCCTGTCGCATTAAAACCTAAATTTGGCTTTTTATCTTCTAAAGAAAAACTTAAATCCATTTTTAGATCACTTTTACCAGAAACTATCTTACCTGTTACGTTTACAGATTTAGGTATTGGATTTATTGATGATGCATCCCAAGATATGTCAGCATGACAACCATCAACAACCAGGCCCTCTACTCCAAAAAGCTTAGATATTTTGGTTTTTTGATCCCCTGATATTTTTAAATTCTTATCTTCAAATGAGATGTTACTAGAGAACTCTAAAGGCGTATCCTCATTTGGAACAAATACTTTTATTCCACCTTCACCCTTAAACTCTGGCAACCCTTTTACAAATTTTATTTTAAAATCCTGCGGCATTAGATCAACTTTAAATCCAGGAATAAGCTTTACGTCTTTTCCATCTATTTTTAATGTTTCAGGAATAATTGTTTTTGTTGTAGGTACTTTTATTGAAAAATCAGAATCAATCAATTTTGATGTTATATTACCAGAAATTTTTAAAGACTTATTATTTAAACCTAGCAATTTATCAAAAAAATCAAACGCTCCAATAAACTTTGCTTTACCACTAAAACCAACACCCTTAACTATAGAAATCGTAATTTTTTCTTTCGCTACTTTTTCAGCTGCTTCTGTTGATTCCTCAATTTCTTCTCCATCTGCGACTACTACTTTTTTTTCTTGCGCAGCTTTTTTTGGCATTACGCTCTTTTGATATTCTGGAATATCTATCGTAGAAATATAAAAGAAAGATTTTTCAAATTCAAATAAATCTGGCGTTGAAAGTTTATCAAGTAAAGCTTTATCCATCTTTGGGAATAATTTTTTTGCTGTTAAAAAATCAGGTAATAATTCTGACAACTTCCATTTTTCTGGTGATTCAAGATAAAACAAAGAATACCACTTGCTTTCATCATTTTTTGCTATTTCAAGAGATGCCTTTATAGGCTTTCCTTTGATAGAAACGTTACTTCTAATTCTAAGTCCACCTTTATAATAATCAACTACTGCCTTTTTTAAAGAATACTCATTAAGCTCTTTTTCAAGACCAACAACTGATGCTGGAATTAGGCCTTTTACAATATCCCCAAGTTTAATATCTGTTTTATTTATTTTTAATTTAGCACTTCTTTCTTCTATGCTGTCTACCCAATTAATATCCAATGTTACATCTTCCAAAACAATTTCTGGAACAAGTTTAAGCACATCTGCCTTTTGTATTTTTGGATCTTTTATTATCGCATCCAACCAAAACTGAGCAAAATCCTTCGTGTACAAAGAACCCTTAGCCGAAACTAGCATATTAATTTTCTTGTCTTCACTCGTAGATACTTCAAAATTAGTCAAATCCAACTTACTTTTACCTGACTGCAATTTACCTTTAATATTCAAAGACTTTGGCAATATATTTTTAGACCCAAAATCCCAAGATATATCTAAGCTAAAATCTTCTGCCGAAAAACCATCTAAACCAAAAAGTTTTGACATCTTAATTTTTTGAGCACCAGACAACTTTAACTTTTTATCCTCAAAATCTACGTTACTAGAAAATTCTATCGGCGTTTCTTCATACGGAACAAATACTTTTATTCCACCAGCACCCTTAAATTCTGGCAACCCTTTTACAAAAGTTATAGTAAATTCATATGGCATCAAATCCACTTTAAATCCAGGGATAAGCTTTATATCAGCTTTTCCAGGAACTTTTAGGACTTCCGGGATAATAGTTTTTGTTGTAGGTATTTTCATTGTAAACTTAGAACCAATAAGCTTTGGCTCTATGCTACCAGAAATTTCTATATATTGTCCATCTAAACTAAATGTTTTATCTAATAACTCTAAAGCTCCTGCAAACTTAACTTTTCCGCTAAAACCTGCACCTTTAATTATTTTTCCAAACTTCTTATATTCGTCCATAGCTACTGTCGAAATATAAAAATACGACTCTGCAAATTCAAATAAATCAGACTTTGTATATTTACCCAAAATACTCTTATCTAAACCTGGCAATATTTTATTTATATCCAATAATTGAGGGAAATATTCTGATACTTTCCATGTCTTTGGTGACCTGACATAAAATACGCTATACCAAACATTATCTTTCTTGCCAACCTCGATACATGTATTTAACTGATGCTTATTTATAACTACAATACCTTTTATTCTAAAGCCTTTTGTTATACGCTTTACTACAGGCTTTTTTAAAGTAATTTTATTAAGCTCTTTTTCAAGCTCAGTTTTTTCTGAGCTTATATTAAGAATTTTGCGTGCAATATTACCAAGTTTAAGCTCTTCTTTATCTTTATATGATTTTTTTATTACATGTTCTGCTATTATTACAAGATTAGAAATCGTTGAATTTTTTGGAACCTCTTTACTTACCTCTTCTATTGCCGTTTCAACGTCTGCTTCATTTGAAGATTCTTCTGAAGCTTCTTCTTGTGTTGTCTCTGGCTCTGAAATCCCAGCATCATCAGAACTATAATCTTCTGCGCTTGCATCAGCCGCATCGCTTGAAATATCATCTGCAGCACTAGAATCTTCTATACTTGCATCTGCATCAAGACTAATTTTATCCAACCCAAAATCTACTATTCCTATATTTGCAGAAATATTGCCATCCAACTGTGATCTAATTATTTTATATGCTGGAAACACGCTGACAATTAAAAACAAAACAATTAAAATTCTCGATTTAGAATTTTCCACTTTCCCACTCCTTTTAAAACTATGAAAATAATTTTATGAACTTCTTTTTTTTATAATAAAAAAATATAAATATAATATGCAATAATTAAGAGCTTATCCGAAAATTAATTTGAAATAAACAAGCCCCTTAAAATTGGTTATATTATAACCAAGAACAAAAACAAAGAAGGGGCTTGTTATGAAGAAGTATATACCAGATTCGTTGTGGTTTGAAA
>Ga0209417_1003286_pt1 | contig 22058 bp, 27 predicted proteins | sample RifGroF2_FD_184002 | JGI IMG/M metagenome (GOLD analysis project Ga0209417, IMG submission 184002) | Groundwater microbial communities from Rifle, Colorado, USA - Groundwater F2 (SPAdes) (version 2) | ecosystem: Environmental > Aquatic > Deep subsurface > Groundwater | place: Rifle, Colorado... | reverse complement strand
AAGGCAAAGATTGGCACGATATACCAGAAAAACACTGGCATTTTCAAAGTCTGACTTCTGGCATGACCTTATTACACATATATTTATTATCCATTACAATTTATCACTTGAAATTTAACCACTACCCATATTTTTTGTCTTCATTTCAGGTTTACTTTGACGTGTAAGTTAATTTTAAGGGGGAAACTGGCCGCTGCGCGGCCAGTTTCCCCCTTAAAGACCTTTTTAACGCCAAGGACAATATGAAAATATATAAAATTAACTCCTATAACGCCACAGTCATGTTATGCAATGATTGCAAATTCTTCTAATTTTTAAATACTACACACCTGGGCTATATCAAATTTTTGTATATTAAACAAAAATTAACCATAACTTAATTATTTGTATATAGCGAGGAGAAGATGAAGGAATTAACATTTAAATTAACTAAGATAATTGAAAGTCATAATTATTTATCTCTGCCGATATTTATAGTTTCAATTTTTAATACTTTTTTCCTGATTTGTGTATTAAAAATCTTTTAAAAATCCCTTAATTTAATGAGGAGGCTGAAATGACCAAACTTGAACAAATTACAAGAAATACCCAGAAAGCTAAAGAATTTTTTGAAGATAAAGTGGCTTTTACAGTGGGGCCTGTTGAACTCAATAAAATGATTAAAGAGGAAGCCGATAGAATTCAGGTTATAGATGTAAGGAAAGCTGAATTGTACGAAAAAGGCCACATTCCTACCGCTATTTCTATTCCTGGTGATAGACTTGAATCTTCATTAAGCAAACTTTCCAAAGATAAGATAAACGTTGTGTATTGCTACACCCAGCAGTGTCACCTGGCCGCAAAAAGCGCAATTATCCTTGCAAGTAACGGCTATCCGGTAATTGAACTGGAAGGCGGGTTTGCTGAATGGAAGAATCAGGATTTTGATGTTGTGAGTGTAGGCTAACCTCAATGTCATCAACTTAGCACAACAGTTGCAAATTGTTAAGGAATGGGGCGCTTAAGCGCCCCATTCCTTCATGCCGAACTTGTTTCGGCATCTTTCCAGTGAACAATTCATGCTATAAGCCAAAAAGATCCCACCAGCAAAAAATATCGCAACTTTCTATTAATCGTCATCGTGCACTATATGCCACTCACCGTCAGAACCAAGGACTGTAGTTCCGCCCTTCCTTAAGTGTTCATCAGTTTGTTGATCTCTCCACTCCCTCTCAGCTCTTCGCCTCTCAGTTTCTTCTTCTATCCTCTGGCGATCGCTCTTGTAAATTTTTCTCTCTCCAGCAAATCCCAATTTTGTTGAAGAAAGCTGAGGATTACACTTTGTTGTTAGAAAACTTGGGGTTGAGTTAAAAGATACTTTCATCATTTTCTTTTTTCCTTTCATTAGTTTTATATCTGCCTACATTTTTATGAATTTAATTTTCACTACTCATACAAAAACCGTGAAAGAAAAAGTTGACAGCGCAAACAAGAAAATTTTTACCCCCCCCCTAAAATCCTTGCTATATCTGAAAAATTAATCTTAACAATTGTTAATATTATAAAAATATGTTATAATAATTGTATAAACAACCTTGGTAATAATTTCCGATAATCCAAAAAACAGGATTGAAAAATTTTTATAAAGTGTTGCATTTTGTCGCTTTTTGTTGCATTTTATATTGCAAAAATTAGCCTAAATCCAGGCTCCACAAGGCTTTAGGCTAATTTTGAAAAATCCAAAACATCGGACATTACGCCTAACCCACAAGGAACTCTTTCTTATAGAACAATGCACACCCTGTAACAAGAACAATGAAATTAGGCAGCCATGCCGCAAGCAGGGGTTCAATGATCTGGGCTTCTCCGAGTGACGTGGAAACCGCCCTTAAAATGTAATAACAAAATATTATAAGTACACTGAATAATAATCCCCGGTTAAATCTCGATCTCGGCGGACTTATGGCCAGGGGGATTCCTATGATTGATATTAAAAAACAGGTTGCAGGAAGCGATATTTTTTCATACAGCAGGATTTTTAATTCTGAAGTCTGGTGCTCATCTTTTTTCTGTAATTTATGTATATAACCTACGAGCTGGAAATAATTAAGCTCTTCAGCTTTATTTAATTTCTGCACTTTTGAAAGGTTAATATTTGTATTTAATACCGATTCTTTGAATGCGGCTGTATTCATAAGTTTTCCGTCTTTGGATATTGTATAATTTACAGCATTATAGAATTTCCATTTATCCGCGTCAGCTTCGGCATGCTTGGCCTGAATTACCTGGATTACCTCATTTTTAGATAAATCCAGCACAGTAACGCCTTCCATTTTATTGTTTCGATAATTATTTATATAAAAAAGCCTTTTAAGCTGTTTATTTACGTCATATTCTTTAAAGGAAAAATTGGATTTTTCCGAAGGAATGCTTTTCTGCATCAACGCCCACAGCATGAGATTTCTTGCTTGAGTATTAGCGGCAGGAACTATGTATTCGTTTATAACAAAGCTGGCAAGAGTAGCAGCAAAACTAAAAATAAGCACCGGCACTGCAAGACGACGCAGGTTTACCCCGCATGCCCTGAATATGGTTATTTCATTATTTGTATTAAGTTTATTAAATGTGAGGATAACAGCCAACAGGATCGCCATGGGGATAGTAAATACTATTATGTAAGGCAGTTGCAGAAGTATTGCAAGGAATGCTATTTTAAACGGTATACCATAGTTAGATATCTGTTTCACAAGGTACAAAAATTGGTCTGAGGCAAAAACAAGTGAAGTAAAAACCAGAATTCCCGGGAAAAAGGTCTCTAATAATTGTTTTAAAAGGTATTTATCCAGCAATTTAAGATTTTTCATTCTTTTATTATATAATAATAAAATTCTTACGAGTATTTCATATCTTAGGAGATTACTAGATGTCTAACGCAATAGAAGTAACTGACGCAAATTTTACCCAGGAGGTCAAGCAATCTGACACTCCTGTGCTTGTTGATTTTTGGGCCCCGTGGTGTGGACCTTGCAGAAAAATTGCTCCTATTATTGATGAAATAGCAGAAGAGTTTCAGGGGAAAGTTAAAGTAGTAAAAATTAACACAGACGAAAATATCCGTACCGCGCAAGAGTACAGTATAAGCGGAATCCCCAGTCTTCTGGTATTTAAAAATGGTGAAGCTGTAGAAAGACTGGTTGGACTGATACAAAAGCAGGCTTTAGTATCAAGTATAGAAAAGTATCTTTAAAAATTATTAAAAATTAACACCATGCCTGTTTTGCTTTTTTAGGCATTTTACTTTTTTTATGATCTTTTTGATAAATTTTGTTTAATTCTTTGTAAGAATCTTCCAGTGTCTCCTTTGAAAAAGCAAGACTTTTCGATTCTGTAATGTTTTCAAAACTAAATTCGTTTGGCCACATTTCATCGTTAAGTTTTCTCAAGGGTTTTCTCCTATACACTCCTTAAAACAAAAATAAAACTAGAATATTACAATTTAATCGGTTTTTTAGGAGAAAACTTTATGCAATCTTATTGTTAATTTACAATTTTTAATTTTTCCTGCTATACGCAGCAGCATGTTCCCTATTCATAATAACCCAGGAAAGAGCAGGTTTTGTTTCCTGTGTTTGTGTTTCAGAAACTTTCACCAAGAAAGTTCCGCCGTATCTTCCTCTTGAAAACCTGACCATTTCATCATCAGCAAGACGCTGTAATGCTTTTCTTATAGTATTGCTGCTAACGTTAAGCTCTGTTGCAAACTGGCTCATCGCTGGCAATTTATCGCCAGGTTTAAAATTATCTTTTATAAAGTCTTTAAGATATGTTTCAACTCTTTCATAGTTATATAAACTGGCTTGAACTGCTGGAGCAAATATTTCATTTTCTTTGCCTGTCATGATTTGTTGCTCAGAAGGTAATCTCAGGATATATGTACCGTATCTGCCTCTTTTTGACTGGAGTATTCCTTGTTCTATAAGACGTTTAATCGCATCATGAACTGTTTTTATACTTACTTTTAATGCATCACCAAGCTCATAATGTGACATTAATTTATCACCGGGTTTATAATTTGCGGAAATCAATGCTTTTAAATCACGTTCCACCTGGTTAACAAGACTGTCAGAATTTGTCTGGTCTTCTTCCCGGGTTATTTCCGGTATTATATTAAGTATCCAGTTTGATTTATTTCCTTTTAAAATTTTTGACTGGATAACACCGTTTTTTGCCAGGTATTCCAGAGCCAGTCTGGTAGTATTTGGAGCGCTTCCGATTGTTTTAGACAGATTTCTCGAAGACGGCAACGCTTCTCCGACCTGATAATTACTGTTAACTATATATTTTTTAAGAACTTCTATTGTGAATTCACGTTTGGATACCTGCTTTCTTACTATACAGGAAGAGCTTCGCTCGCATATAAATGTACCTATACGTTGTTTTGACGCTACGTAACCCTGGTCTTCCATTATTCTAATGGCGGTCTGGACTGTTCCGATACTTACACCGGTTTTTTCAGCAATTTTATTTTTTGTAGGTAAAAGTTCATTTATATTAAGTTTATTTTCCTTTAAACCGTTATTAACCCATTGTATCAGCCAGTCCGCAAGGATGTTGTCTTTAGTTTTGGAATGGTCTCTGAAGTTAGGCAATTTTTCCGGCAGCTCATTCACTTCAATCTTTCTTAAGGTTGATTTTTTTACATATTGTTTATTTTCTAAACCCTGAAGTTCGCTATTTTCCTGAATTAAAACTGCATCTTCCTTTGGTGCCATCTTATAATCTCCCTACGTTAACTCCCTTACATTTTAATCAATGTTAAAATTTCTTCCCTTATTTATAATAAAACAATAATACTAAAAAAAGTGCTAAAGCTTCGTTTTTTTTATGTTAAAAATTGTTAAATTTTACCTACAATAAAAACGAAGCAGGACTTTTGTCCTGCCTCGTTGAAAATTTATTTGTAACAATTCTTATGCTGAGAGTTTTACTTTGGTCAGCTCAGCAATCTTTTTAAACGCAATTGGGTCTTTTACTGCGATATCAGACAGCATTTTTCTGTTGATAATTATGTTTGAATCTTTAAGCCCTTTCATGAAGCAGCTGTAGCTGATCCCATGCTCTCTGGCCGCTGCGTTGATTCTGGAAATCCACAGACGTCTGAAAAATCTTTTAATATTTCTGCGATCACGGTATTGATACTTTAAAGCTTTCATTACAGCCTGGTTGGCAACTATAAACAGTCTGCTTCTAGCACTTTTGAAGCTTTTTGCAAGTTTAAGAATTTTTTTATGTCTTTTGCGAAGGACGTTTCCCCGCTTTACTCTAGCCATGTCTAATTACTCCTTTATTAACGTGAATATTTCATATACGGTAACTCTCTTCTGATCTGGTCGATATTTCCTTCGAAAATCAGCACCATTTTACCCAGGCGGTTTTTTCTCTTCATAGTTTTATGTCCCAGTAAGTGTTTTCCACCGGCCTGCCTGCGTTTGATCTTTCCAGTTGCAGTAACTTTATATCTTTTCGCCCCTGCTCTGTGGGTTTTCATTTTTGGCATGTTAATTTCTCCAATTTATACGTTTGGTACAAGTAACTATATATGGTAATACAAAGGTTCTGTAAAAATCAAGGCATTATAAGATTTTTTAGTTTACTTTACCAATTTAAATTAGTAATGATTATTTCTTGGTGATTTTTTGTAAACCTTTCATTGCTACTTCCTGGATTTTATTTAACCCAAATCGAGCTGAACCAAAAATGCAATCCACAAAAACAAATTTGACAGGATTAACAAAATAAGCTTTAGCTTTTAATAATTTATCTTTTGTTGTAGGTAAGCATGACATCCAAAATTCATCCCTATAATCTTCCATATGAGTCAGAGCTTTGCTTCTTGTTAAGTCTATCTGGGTTCGTGCAGCTTTGGAATGTTTTTGCGCAAATCTGTTAATTCCAGATGTAACTTGGTTAATAGATGGCATAATAGTTTTTCTTTCCTTGAAAAATTAATGAAATATTACTTATACATAACATATCAAAAATTTTTTGCGAGAGAAAATGAGAAAATTTTACATTTCTTTTAAAAAAATTAATGCGCCGCACTGTCATTGCGATGACGCATACAATAGAAATTATTTGTAGGATAGGTTCTAAATATATATGATTGCAATTTTTTTCTTAAGTTGACGACATTGGGCTTTGCCGGGCACCCCCCGAATAAACAATATAATTATCAGTTGTATTTTAACCATTATCAAAATATGATATTTTTGTGTTAAACTTTAATTTGGCAAAGATATAACGAACTTTATATGGAGAGGTGGCCGAGTCGGCTGAAGGCGGCACCCTGCTAAGGTGTTATGTGGGAAACTGCATCGTGGGTTCGAATCCCACCCTCTCCGTTTTTATAACTCCGCATGCGCCTGTAGCTCAGCTGGATAGAGTGCCTGGCTACGAACCAGTAGGTCGGGGGTTCGAATCCCTCCAGGCGTAAATATAAAATCAATTTAAATATCATAATAAGAAGGCGGGTTTATCCTGCTTTTTTATTTTTACCGCATAAGCTAAAATTAAAAATAATTAATAAAATAGTAAGAAATTATGCTAAAAGATTTCCTATATAAATTTAAAAATATAAAAATTCAAGGAATAACACTGATTATAGTAGTAATAATAGTGATATTAGTATTATTACTCGCCTTTATTACAAAAAATAGCTCAAATGTCTTAAATTCAATTAAATCTAACGTAACATACAGCTTTAATTCACAATTATCTATGCATAGCCTGGATGACGTATTTGATAATGTAAAATCAAAATCAGATATACTTGCAAATACTGCTAATGATAACTTTTCCCTCAAATATGTTAATAACGCGGCTGCTCTGGAAAAATATATAAATGACAGAAATCCTTTAATAAAAAATACGTTATTAAATACCGAATGGGCGCAGGGTGTGTGGATACAGCTCAACCCGGAGCTTACTCTTAATGACCATTCTTATTATGTTTGGTATTTTTTAGAAGGAAATAATTTAACTAAATATCCAAAAACACAAGAACCGCTTGATCCGGTTGAAGATGCTTATTATTTTGATGCAATTAAGGCTAAAAAACCTATCTGGACTGATGTATACATTGACTCAGATATAAAAATACCAATGATTACTTATTCTGTTCCAATGTATAAAAATGAGAAATTCATTGGTTGTGTAGGAATAGATGTATCTCTTGAAGGAATAAACCAAATTTTAAAAAATATTCATAAAGAATATGAAAATTCCGAGCTTTATTTGCTAAACGAAAAATCCAATATAATCGCATCCTTTCCCTATAATAATGAGATCCTGAATAAAAACCTTTTTAGTTATAAACATAATCTTAAAGAACTGGAAAATAATTTAAACTCTATAGATGAATCTATAGGTAATATTGATTATAAAGAAAACTTTATCGATAAAATAGCTATTTATTCCCGTTTATCAAACAATAATTACTTTGTAATAACTGTTCCAACAAGCATGCTATATAGGAATTTTAGTATTCTTATCATTTTATCCTATATTATGTTTGCAGTACTTGCATTCTTAACCTTTTACGCTTTAGCCGGGAAATATACACTTAAAAAATTAAAAGACATCGCAGAAGAAGCAACAAAAGTCCGCAGTGCTTTTCTTGCAAATATGAGCCATGAAATAAGGACTCCCATGAACGGGATTATGGGGTATATCCAGCTTTTAGAAGAAACAGATTTAACGCAGGAACAACAGGACTTTATAAACGAAACTCGAAAGTCATCTGAATCACTATTAGACCTCATTAATGACGTTCTGGATTTCTCTAAAATTGAATCAGGTAAAATTGTTCTGGAAAATATCAGCTTTGATTTACACTCACTTTTGGAGGATGTTGCAAATCTGGCAGCATCAAATGCTCACAAAAAAGGTATAGAAATCAATGCTCTTATCTATTCCGACGTCCCCCAAAGAGTTTTTGGAGATCCCTGCCGCTTAAGACAGGTATTTAACAATCTTGTAGGAAATGCAGTTAAATTTACTGAAAAGGGCGAAGTTCTTATAAAAGCGAAAAAAATATCAGAAGATAATGACTCAGTAGAAATCCTCTTTGAAGTAATGGATACAGGAATAGGTATTTCTGAAAAAGCTAAAGGCAAACTATTTGAAGCGTTTATTCAGGCCGATTCCTCAGACACAAGAAAATATGGGGGTACCGGCCTGGGACTTGCAATTGTTAAAAATATTATTGAAATGATGGGCTCTGATATAACATTACAAAGCGAAGCGGGCCAAGGCTCCACATTCTCATTCCCATTAAAATTCAAAAAGGATTTAAATACTGAAAATACAAGACCGGCTACCTGTGACTGCTTGAAAGATATTCACGTCTTGATTGCAGATGATAACAAGACAAACTTAAAAATTATGCGCCATTTTCTTGAGTCAGCGGGCTGTACTGTTTATGATGTCGATTCAATTGATAATGCTATGAAAATACTCGAAAGTACTGATAATATTGATTTAATGATAATTGACTACTGCATGCCGGGCAAAAGCGGCTTGGAATTGGCATCAATCGTAAAATCCAATGAAAAATTCCAGGGTATTCCTCTTATAATGTGTACTTCTATAGTGCAAAAAGGCGACTGCACCTCCTTAAAAGAAAAAGGCTTTATAGGATATTTAACAAAACCCGTAAAAAAGGGAAATTTATTAAAAAGTGTTTCTCTTGCCCTTAAATCAAAAGGAGTAGTGATCCCGGCCGACTGTGATGTATTAATCACAAGGCATACTATAAAAGAAAGCAATTTTAATAACAGGTTTAGAATTCTTCTGGTAGAGGATTTCGAAGAAAACCAGAAACTTATGACTAAAATATTTAAAAAAGCTGGCATTAATTGCGACATTGCATCAAACGGGATTGAAGCAGTTGAGGCATACAAAAACAAACAATACGACCTGATATTGATGGATTGCCAGATGCCCGAAATGGACGGTTTTACCGCAACAAGAGAAATACGAAAGCTGGAAAATGAACAAACTCAACAAACTCATATCCCAATAATCGCCCTAACTGCACATACGACGAACGAAGCCATTGAAAAATGCAAAAACTCCGGTATGGATGACTATATAAGCAAACCTATTAATATCGGAAACCTGATATGCAAGATCAATCAATATTTAAGCAGTGAAAACTTAAAAATGGAAAGTGAAGTTATAAAAAACATAATGGAAAACTTGAGTTTTACAAAAGAAGAAGCTTTAGAACTGTTTGAAGCTTATATGGAAATTCTTCCTGCGCAGATCAAGGAAATTAAAAACGCTTGTAGCGAAAACGACTTTGCTGTTATAAAACGAATAGCCCACACGTTAAAGGGTTCCAGCGTAAATATAGAAAAATTACGAGAATTATTTTTAAACCTTGAAAACGCCAGCGACTCCTGTGATATGGAGTTATGCAAAGCTATACTTAATGAAATAGAAGATTATATGTTAATATTATCTCATGGCTAAATTTTTGATAGTTGATGATTCGCCCATAGAGCGACTTACTTTAAAGAAATGCCTTGAAAAACTAAACCATGAAGTAATTGGAGAGGCAAAAGACGGTTCAGAAGCGTTGGATTTGTATAAGACTCTTATGCCGGACGTTGTTATACTTGATATTATTATGCCTAATGACAATGGCATTAATATTTTAAGACAGATCTTGAATTATGATAAAAATGCAAAAGTTATTATGTGTACTTCATCTGCTACACAGACGTTAGTGATAACTGCTGCGCAAATCGGCGCAAAATATTTTCTTGTAAAGCCTGTTGATATGGAGTCTTTGTCAAGGATTGTTCAGAATTTATAACCATAAATAAATTCAATCTTTTGGGTTATAGTTCACAGGATAATGGACTTATAAAGAGTTTGCTTAATTATATTATTTAAGCAAAATAGGAAATGAAGATTATGAAAAAAGTCTATTTAACGGGTATTTTATTCTTATTAATATGTGTATTTACGGTAAAAATCTGTACAGCCCAGCAAATGCCGACACCAGATGCAAAAACTAATGTTAACTCACAAACATCTGCGTGTGATTTCAGGGTTATGAACCGGAAGCTCTGGTCAGACCACGTAACCTGGACAAGAATGTACATAATTTCAGCGCTTGCTAACTTAAAGGATGCTGATTATACATCAGACCGATTATTGAGAAATCAACAGGAAATTGGTAACTCTATAAAACCTTTTTATGGAGAAGAAGCGGGAAACAAACTGGCAGATTTACTTAAACAGCATATATTACTTGCAGTAAAGATTGTTGACTATGCTAAAGCAGGAAAGAAAGCCGAATTAGAAGCTGAAGAAAAGAAATGGTTTGCTAACGCTGATGATATAGCTGCTTTCTTAAGTTCAGCCAATCCTAATTTATCTGAAAAAGCTGTAACTGATATGCTATATGAGCACCTTAAGGTTACAAAGCAAGAAGTTGTTTATAGACTTAATGGAGACTATAAATCAGACATAGAGGCTTATGACATCGTTCTCGATGACATATTAGAAATGTCTGATGCTATATCTGAAGCTATAGTAAAACAATTTCCTAATAAATTCACAACTTAAAGCTATCCCTCAATAATTCCTTTTGTTAAAAGACTTATAATGTATGCAATCAAAGCTGCTCCATAGCCTATAAATAAGGTCTGGAAACCTGATTGCCAGATATTTTTCTCTAAAATTTTCCCTTTTATAATACCTATCGTAAAAAAGGTCAAAGCCGTAACTATACTGCTTAACAAGTAGACATTGAAACCATTTAGATAAATCATTATAAAAAATGGAGTTAACGGAACCGCGCCTGCTATAAAGAATGAGCCGAACGTAATCAAGCCTGCTCTTATGGGATTTGGAGTTTCCAGAGATAGTCCAAATTCATCAACAAGCATAGTATCCACCCATTGCCTGCGATTTTTTGTTATTATACCTGTAATATTTTCAAGGTCCTCGCCGGAAAACCCTTTTAACTCGAAAATTTGCTTTATTTCTTCTGCTTCACCTTCAGGAATCTTTTCTATATGGGATTCTTCATCTTTTTTTGTTTTTTTTATAACTTCCTTGTCTGACCTAACCCTCATATAATTACTCACTGCCATGCTGAAACCGTCAGCCAGAAGGTTTGCAAGTCCCAGCACAATTGCTATTTCCGCCCGCAGTCCTGCCCCTGCGACACCTGAAACAATAGCAAAAGTGGTTACTATTCCGTCTATAGCGCCGAGCACAGAATCACCGAGGTAATTATGGCTCTTTGCAAAAGTCAATCTTCGTTTAATAGCTTTTGGGGCATGTTCTTTTTTTAATTTTGAGGACTCCATAACTTTAGTTTGTCTAAAGCTTTTCCATTTTCTATTGCCTGTGTGGCTAGATGTAACCCCTCTTCAATGTTTGCGGCTTTCTCCCCTGCCCATAGTACAGCCGCAGAATTAAGCGCCAGAATATCCAATTTCGGGCCTTTTATCTTCCCTGAAAAAATATCTTTGATAATTCCGGCGTTAATATCTGGCGTAGAACCTGCAATATCCTCCAATGCTACTGTTTTTAACCCAAAATCAGCAGGCTTTATCTCAAAGTCATCGATCTCTTCATTTTCAAGCCTGTATATTCTGGTAGGCCCGCAAATACTTATCTCATCCAGTATAGGCTCAACTCCGCATACCACCATAGCTCTTCTGCAACCCAAATTATGCAGAACTTGCGCTATTTTAGGCAGCATGGTGGGGTCTGATACACCTATTACCTGACCTGTGGGTTTTGCAGGATTGGTAAGCGGGCCAAGAAAGTTAAATATTGTCCTAATGCCTAGCTTTTTCCTTACTTCATTTACATAAAACGTGCTTTTGTGGAAATATGGGGCATGGATAAATGCAATTGAATGCTGTTTCAGGCTGTTTTCCACCTGTTTTGGATCTCTTAATAAAGGAATACCCAGCGCCTCAATTACATTACTGCTGCCGCATTTACTGGTGATACTGGCGTTAGAATGCTTGGCTACTGTAACCCCGCATGCAGCCGCCACAATAGCTGCCGCTGTTGAAATATTAAACGTATTTGCCCCGTCACCACCTGTCCCACAGGAGTCTGCGATGGTTTTAATACCGGATGTGTTAATTTTTACGGCCAGCTCACGCATCCTCATAGCAAAGCCAGTTATTTCCTCGACTGTTTCGCCTTTAGCCTTGATTGCAGTTAAAAAAGCAGCAATTTGGGCAGGGTCTGCCTGGCCTGTGCTCATATAATCAATCAAATTAGAGGCTTCTTTCCTTGTTAAATCTTGATTCCGGATTATTTTATTAAGTGCGCTGGTTAACATTAATTACATTTAATCCTCTAAAAAAGGATTTTCTATACCAACTTTCATATCGATTATTTGCCTATGTTGCATATCTTCAGTATAAAGTCTGAAGCAGTCAGCCTGGATAGCGGAAGCTATTATTAAGCTATCCCAGTAAGAATAATTGTATTTTGATTTAATTTCCCAACATTTTTCAAGTGTATACAAATTTGTGTCTGTTAATACTGTTTTTGAAATTATTAAATCCAATTTTTTCCTGATTAAATCATCACTAATTTTGTACTTTAACAATGTATTATAAATCTCATTTAAAACTTGAACACTAATTATGATTTCTTTATCATAAAGCTTTTTTATTATATTTTGGGCTTTCTGGGTTTTATCAGGATTTTCTTTATCCTCTAATAAAAAATATATATAAATATTGGTGTCTACAAAAACCCTATCCTTCATATAATTCTTCTCTTGAGAATCTCTTTGCTTTATTCACTTTAATTGGATTTTTTAATAATTCTGAAAAAAGGTTACGGGCCTCTCTTTTTTCAATATAATCCTGAAGAATTATAACTACTTCTTCTATTTTATCTTCAGATATTAAGTCTATTAATTCATGTAATTTTGATTTATTAACACTCATAATAGTAACCTCTATTTATACTTATATAAATAATAACATATTATTTAACATAAATCTCAGTATGAATAAGTCGGCTAATATACTTATTTACCCATAATGATATATCATATCCTGATATGTCAGCATTTAAAGATATAACAATGTACGTGGGCAGGTCAGGCCTGAACCTGCTTGAAACGTTGAAATACATTTTCCGGGGCAAGATAAATATAGGGGACACTGCGCTTCAGATAGTAAAAACAGGCATAGGTTCCCTATTTATCGTTGTTATAACCCAGGGATTCATTGGCCTTGCAATGTCCACCCAGCTAGCCAGGGAATTCGAAAAACTGGGCGCAGAACATTTTATTGGAGGGTTTATTGCCCTTGCTACAGTAAGGGAACTTGCGCCTGTCATTTCCGCAATAGTGGTTTCCGGAAGGGTTGGAGCAGCTATTTCCGCTGAAATCGGCAGTATGAAGGTTTCGGAGCAAATTGATGCCCTCTCGGTTTTTGGCATAAATCCTATACGCTACCTGCTTGTGCCCAGATTACTTGCCGCTTCAATGGTAACGCCTCTGCTGACCATAGTAGCAGCTTTTGTTTCAATTCTTGCAGGGATGCTTTTGTCAAAGATTAGCGTAGATGTCAGCTATTCTGTGTATCTTAGCTCGGTCAGGCAATTTGTGATGGTCAGGGATGTTTTTATAATGATGTTTAAAGCTGTAATATTTGGTGGAGCAATAGCAATAATTGCTACTACCACAGGGCTTGAGGTAAAAGATGGGGCAGAAGCAGTTGGAAACGCTACGACAAAGACAGTTGTATGGAGTATAATGACTATTTTTGCTCTTAACTACATAATTACATCTATGTTCTTCTAGTACATGAGGATAAAATGCCTGATATCGAACAGCAAAACCCAATAATAAGCTTTAAAAACGTAACTTTATCCTTTGGAAATAAACAGGTGCTTGATGGCCTGACTTTTGATATCTACCCAAAGGAAATAGTAACAATAGCAGGCCCGTCCGGGTCAGGCAAAAGCACTATTTTAAAGATTATTAGCGGGCTGTTAAAGCCAGATTCCGGGGAAGTAACCATAAATGCCGAAAGATTCGGTATGGCATTCCAGTATGGCGCTTTGTTTAATTCTATGACAGTAAAAGAAAACCTTTCCTTGCCGCTTGAAGAAACAACAGACCTGTCGCATAAGGAAATAAAAAAAAGAGTACAGGAAAGCCTTAAAATAGTAGAGCTAGAACACACAATAGATATGTATCCCAGCGAACTCTCCGGCGGAATGCAAAAAAGAATAAGTATAGCCCGTGCCCTGGCTTTACACCCGGAAATATTGCTTTATGACGAGCCAAGCACAGGCCTTGATCCACCGACAGCAGCACGACTTGAAGAGGACATGCTTAAATTCAGGGATAAAATTGGCCTTACTTCAATTGTTGTTACACATGACGTGGAAACAATAATGCATGTCTCAGACAGGGTGCTTATTCTTGATAATGGCCACATTGTATGGCAAGGCACCAACGAGGAGTTCAGGAAGGATGAATCATCTTATCCCTGTAGTTTCAGGGAAAGAAAAGACATAAAAGAGTGCAATAAATAGAGGATTTTACTTCTATGGCCCCAAAACATGACAAACAAAGCGCTGAATTTAAATCAGGTCTTTTTATAATTATATCGCTCGCTTTGCTGATTTTTAGCATAATGTGGTTAAGATACTTTGCTATTACGCCTGACAAGAAAATTATTGCAAGATTCCGGGATCCCGGGCCTGTTGAAAGAGGGATGCCGGTTTATTACCAGGGCGTCAATGTTGGCAAAGTCCCAAAAATTGGGTTTTCCAAGAATTTTAAATATACTTATGTGTATCTTGACATATATAAAAAGCTGGAACTTCCTGCAAACATTACTGCAATGGTTAAAACCGAAGGTCTTGCCGGCCAGAAATACGTAAACATAAGCTATCCTGAACAACCCGTTGATGATATGCTCGCTAACGGTGATTTTATAAAAGGCGAAACTCCATTTGGACTTAGTGATATTCAGGAACTTATCAAAAAAGAGATCGAGAGCGGAAGGCTGGAAAAAATGTTTAAAGACATAGAAAGCACACTTGCAAACGCAAATGTAGCAACAGCAAAAATAGGCAATACTTCTGACCGTTTTAATTCTCTTTTAACAAGATACGACAGTGATATAAATGATATTGTAAAAGGCACATCAGGAGCCGTAGCTCAGCTGAACCAGTCAGCACTTAAGGTTAATGATATAGTTGAATCTCCAGAAATCAAGGAAACTCTTGCCAGCATAAACAGGATCACTCAAGCCACAGAAGCGGGAACAGCAAATGTTTTTCATGATATAGAACAAACCAGCCTCATCCCGAATGTAAATGCCACAGTTTATAAGACATACTCAACGCTGGAGGAAGCCGAATTAACAATGCAAAAAGCTGGCCAAGCCGCGTGCAGGTATGACGCCATAGGAAAAAGTATAAGTAATATACTGGGCCAGAGGTTTTTATTGTTCAAATTAATGTTTGGCAAGCTGGACGTGCCTACAGACGAGTGCGAAGCCATCGGGCAGTCCCCTTAAACACTATGCTCGTTCAGCTTAAGGGTTAAACATTTTGCTGACCCGCCGGCCTTCATAAATTCGCTTAAATCAACCTCATAAGTATTGAACCCTTTATCAGCAAGCACTTTTTTAAGCCTGTCAGTTGTTTTGTTCATAATCACGCTTTTACTTATACTTACAGCGTTACAACTGAACAAACCTGCTTCTTCCTCGTTCACAACTATCCTTTTTTCCTCAGGGAAGTTTGCTTCTATTACCCTGTTTCCGTATTCGTCAAACGCTTTATCATAATACATTACATAGCCGTCCGTGAGTGGGCAAAAACAGGTGTCCAGATGGTAAAACCTGGGATTTACCAACTCAAGCGAGATAATACGTATTCCAAGAGCTTCTGAAATATAAGCATGGGAGGATATATCGCTTCTTGGAATATAGCCAGAATACAGGGTTTCACCTGAAAATAAAGCATCCCCCGCGCCTTCAAAATTCACATTTTCAGGCAGTCGGACAGTCTTAAATCCCTGCTCAAGCAGCCAGGCCTCGTAAAATTTTTCTTCAGGCTGTCTTTCCTTGTGCCTGAACCTGCTTATCACTGCCTTGTCCCTGTAGATCAAGGCTGCATTAGCTGTAAAAACAATATCAGGAAGTCCGGGTTGAGGCTTCATGGTTAATACTTCAGCTCCAAGGCTATGTATAATTGATTTTAGCTCGTTCCATCTTTCTACAGCGGCCTGGTTTGCGCATGCTGTACCTTTTTTCATCCAGGGATTGATCTCATAATCAATATTGTAGTAGTAGTCGGGCGGACACATAAATATTTTTAATGACATACTTGAATAGCTCCATGTTTCGCGGTTTTTTCCAGTATAACGTTCATTATATCCTCATTTGGGGCTAAAATTTTAACTTTTGCATAGGAAAAAGAATTTTTCTCTAATCCTATGTCAACTTTCTCCACAAGACATTTTCCGCCCGCACTTACAATAATATCAAGAATCTTAGGGAGTGTGAGCGAATCTATAATATGTCCCTTAACCTCAATTCTTTTTGCAATAATATCTACTTGCTTGCCGCCCATTGCTATAAGGGCTGTAAGGGTATTGTTATAAGCTTCCAGTGAGTTAGCAAACATTTTTATTCTTATATAAGACTCTTCTTCTCTGCTTTTGCCGATTTCAATCTGCTTAATTAAGCATTCTGCCCCGTTTTCCAGGACTGCATCCAAGATTTTAGGCAGAAGCAGGGTATCAAAAAAATGCCCTTTAAATTCAACATTAGTGTTTAAATCCATTTTACTGCCCTGTTTCTTATTTTTAACCCTGACATTTTAGCATAACATAATGCCGACATCTACGCCCCCCACAAACATTGCAGGGTAAAGGAAAGTTAAGCAATGCCCTTTAGAGATAAGAGCTTATCGATATTCAGCCCCAGCGAAAAGATTGCAAGAGAAATATTTTGAAAATTATTTAATCTTAAAATATTGAGAGCAAAGCTCCTGAGTATTGCAAAAATCATAGGATTTTTTCTAATTCTGGATTTATCTTCATTGAATGTTACGTCTTTCACGTGGTGATTTAAATTTTCAATTTTCCAATGGTCTCTTATGTATTTTAAAAACTTTCCCGCCGTAAAAATTTCCGTAGAAGCATAATATGAGTACTCTATCGATGGTTCTTTGTACTGTTTTTCTTTTGTATCAAGCTCCTGGCGGGTTCTTTTAATTTCAGCAACACACTTTACCTCTTTCCATTCACTGCAAGTGTTTTTTAGAACTTTTGGAACTTTAAAAATCTTTGCTCTTCTGAATTCTATTCTTCCGTGTCCTTTTTCAGTTCTTTGATAATCACTTGAAATACATTCGCATTCCTGCGATATACCTACTGCTTCTGAATAAATTATACTTTGATTGTCTTTAATCTGAACAATTGCAATATTATTGGTATTGACAATATGCTCTAATGTTTTTTTTGACAATGCATAGCATCCATTGTAAAAATTTTATTCCCAATGTCTAATTCTCTGATTAATTCAGGTAATACAGGTATCTCATTGGTTTTATCATCTATTTTTGAATGACCGAGGATCAAATTAACATTTGTTGCAAATATACTCAATATTTGAGTGGCTCTTTTATCTTTCATATGGTCGAAACTTCCTCGCAGTGTTTTTCCATCTGCCGCCAATATATTTGAATCAGACAACTCATCAAGGTTTGCAACTTCTTTAAAGTATTTTCTAAACTTGTCTTCAAGGTCTTCATAGTCTACTGTGTAGAATATCTTTCTAATTGTTGAATTTTCAGGTGGTTTAACCCAGCCCATGTTGAATATTTCATCAAATTTCCAAAATTTATCCTCAATAAACGCTGCTATCTTCGGATACGAATTCGCGCCGCTTAATGCAGCCAATAGTGAAAAGAATAGTACATATCCTAAGTGGTATTGTTTTCCCTGTTCCTTACGATTATCTGTAACTTGGTTTAAAAAATCTAATAGCATAAGCCATTTCCTTCATCTCTCTTTAATAGAAGCATGGCTCATTTTGCTATCTTTTTCCAATTTCTTGAAATTTTTTACCTGGCTATTCCTGCTTGTTAACTATTTTTCCTCAACCCTGCAATTACAACACAGTAAATAATAATATTTATTATGTACAGTTTGTGCAGCCACAAGTGATGATTCCTCAGCAACAAATAATGCCAACAATTGAATATCCACAGATGTTTGGCCAGCAGCAAATGATGAACCCGTTCGGATTTGGCAGTCAGTTTGGTAACTTTTGTACAAATAATTCTAAGACATTCATATCTTCTTTTATGCAATTTATGTTTGACTATATAGCAAAAACCCAGAACGAATATGCAAAAGAAATCGAGATTGATGAAAGTTTAAAAGGAGCCTGGGGAGACCCACATTTTAACTTTAAAGATGAAGTTGGTGAAAGTGTAAATGTTAACCATAGAGGCATAGATGGTGAAACTTATAATGTATTTAATGCAGATGGACTTGATATTGATGCAGAATACAAAAAAGTAGGCAATAATACCGCTCCGCAAACAGTAGGCGCTGTCAGGGTAAATGCAGGCAACCAGGAATTATTATTAAATGAAGGCAAAGTAATTCTTGATGGAATAGAGCTTACAGTAGGAACTATAAAAACCTTAAAAGACGGCAGAAAAGTTGAAATTCTTGAAAATGGAAGTGTTAAAGTGCTTACTAAAGATAGCGAAGGCACAATTAACATAGTAAATAAAACCGGCCATTATGATATTGACCCTGAAGGCACACTGGGCATAAATATCAGAAATGACCTGGGTGGAATTCTTGGATTATTATCAGTTCAAGGCCTGGATAAAACAAAAGCTGAAATATTAACAAAATATGATACAAATAAAAACGGCATCTTAGACGATGGGGACGGAGGACTGGTCGATAAGTTCAAAACAGATGATATTGGACTTTACCAGTACTAATAATACATAAAAAAGGGATACAAAGAGCCTCATTATGAGGCTCCTTTGATTTTAAGAAATTGCCCGGCTGAGTGATTAATTATTCTTGCCTGTACAGTAATAAATTAAGTATAGACGAGTAAGTTATATCAGAAAGGAATAATTATGGCAGTAAAAACTTACGAAAATTTGAATATTGCTGAAGCTGCTTATCAGTCAGGTTTTAGAACATTGATTGAAGCTGCAAAAAAAGCCGGCCTTTATGATTTGCTTGTTTCAGGACAAGATATAACAGTATTTGCGCCTGATGACCATGCGTTTAATCTGATACAAACAGGAGTTACGGGAAGTTTTTTAAAAATCGAAAGTAGGGAAAGAATTGCTGATATTCTTAAATACCACATAGTGTCGCACGCTATGACTTCTGATCAGGTAGTGAGTGTGGACGATATAGAAATGATGAATGGTGAGATGGTAGAGGTATTTAAAAGAGATCACACTATATTAATTAACAATTCAAGGATAATACAGCCTGATATTTATGCCAAAAACGGCATTATTCATTCAATAGATAAAGTGCTTATGCCTGAGTAAAAAATTTAAATTTTGGGTAGGGAGGTCGCCTTCGGCGACCTCCCTACCCTTTTTGCGAGGAGGGTGCTTCGCACCCTCCTCGCAAAAAATAATAAGCATATGTAAATTAAGTTTTTGATATAATTTTCCTGTTGTATAAACAGGAGAAGTATATGGGTAAAATATGGCGATATGGCGATAATGTAGACACAGATGTAATTATTCCTGCCAGATATTTGAATTCCACAGATGCAAAAGAGCTTGCAGCTCATTGCATGGAAGATATAGACACAGAATTTGCAAAGAACGTGCAACAGGGCGATATTATTGTGGCTGATGAAAACTTTGGGTGTGGGAGTTCACGCGAACACGCTCCAATCGCAATCAAGGAAAGCGGGATTTCTACAGTAATAGCAAAGAGTTTCGCAAGAATATTCTTTAGAAACGCTATTAATATAGGACTTCCTATTGTTGAACATAAGGAAATACCAGATGATGCACAAGCAGGCGATGAGCTGGAAGTTGATTTAGGAAATGGAATCGTAAAAAACCTTACAAAAAATAAAACTTATCAAATTAACCCGTTCCCGCCATCAATCCAGAAGCTTATTGAAGCTGGCGGATTGGTGGAGTATACCAAGGAAAGGGTTAAAAGATGAGCAAAACCTATAAAATAGCAGTCCTGCCAGGCGATGGGATCGGCCCGGAAATCATAGACCAGGGCATCAAAGTATTAAACGCTGTCTCCAAACGCTTTGGCGTTAATTTTGAATTCACAAAAGCATTAATCGGCGGGGCTGCAATTGACGTTGAAGGCGTGCCGCTTCCTGACAGTACACTCGAACTTGCGAAAAACTCGGATGCTGTTTTTATGGGCTCAATTGGTGACTGGAAATATGACAAGCTTGATCCGGCAATTAGACCGGAGTGCGGCCTGTTAAAAATCCGCAAAGAACTTAATTTGTTCGCTAATCTGCGCCCGGTTGTCGTGTATGACGAGCTGGCAGCATCTTCTACCCTTAAGGAAGATGTTGTAAAAGGCGTGGATATTATGATGGTCAGGGAATTGACCAGCGGGTTGTACTTTGGCGAGCCAAAAGGGATTGAACTAAGAAACGGGGAAAAAGTTGGGTTCAATACTATGATTTACAAAGAATCTGAAATCGAGCGTATAGTCAGGCTTGCGTTTGATATTGCGATGAAAAGAAGAAAAAAACTCTGTTCTGTAGATAAGGCGAATGTGCTTGACGTCTCCAGGCTCTGGAGAGAAGTAGTTGAAAGAGTAGCTAAAGATTACCCGGAAGTCGAACTTAGTCACATATACGTGGATAATGCAGCTATGCAGCTCGTTCGTAACCCGAAACAATATGACGTAATGGTTATGGAAAACATGTTTGGTGATATTTTATCAGATGAAGCTTCCATGCTTACCGGCTCACTCGGTATGCTCGCCAGTGCAAGCCTTACTGATAAAGGCCCTGCGTTATATGAACCATCGCATGGCAGCGCACCCGATATTAAAGGGCAGGATAAGGCTAACCCAATCGCAACAATAATGTCTGCTGCAATGATGTTAAAATATAGTTTTAACCTTGATAAAGAAGCAAATGCTATGGAAGAGGCTATTAAGCAGGTATTAAAAGAAGGCTACAGAACCGCTGATATCATGAGCGAAGGTGCATCACTAGTGGGAACAAATAAAATGGGTGACTTAGTGTCCGAAAAAATTGTTTGTAATATACTTAATTAAGATAATATGAGGAGTGAATTATGGAAACAGCAACAATGAAGTATGAAATTAAAGACATAAACCTTGCAGCGGCTGGAAAGAACCAGATCGAATGGGCTGATAAAGACATGCCTGTACTGCAATCCATCAGGGAAAGATTCGCAAAAGAGAAACCATTTCAGGGAATAAGAATTGCGGCATGCTGTCACGTAACAAAGGAAACAGCTAACCTTGCAAGAACACTTAAAGAAGGCGGCGCAGACGCTGTATTAATCGCATCAAACCCGCTATCTACACAGGATGACGTTGCAGCATCACTTGTAAAAGATTATGGAATATCTGTTTACGCTATGAAAGGCGAAGATACAGCAACTTATATCAAACACGTCAACATTGCGCTTGACCACAAACCGCAAATTATTATTGATGACGGTTCAGACGTGGTTGCTACTCTTATTCAGGAAAGACCTGCACAGATTAAAGACATAATCGGCACTACAGAAGAAACAACCACCGGCATAGTAAGACTTAAAGCTATGGAAAAAGACGGCGTATTAACTTTCCCAGCTGTTGCAGTTAATGATTCACAGACAAAACATTTCTTCGATAACAGGTATGGTACCGGTCAGAGCACACTTGACGGTGTTATCAGAGCTACAAACATGCTGATCGCCGGAAAAACAACTGTTGTTGTTGGTTATGGCTGGTGTGGTAAAGGCGCTGCAATGAGAGCAAGAGGCTTAGG